>ORJL011344549.1_pt1 | contig 21510 bp, 24 predicted proteins | sample 1779941 | NCBI WGS metagenome assembly ORJL01 (sample SAMEA104232317, study PRJEB22302) | groundwater metagenome | biome: forest; feature: aquifer; material: groundwater | place: USA | collected 2011-08-07 | depth 5.8 m
GTCTCGTACTTCTTGTGCTGCTCATCAGCCTTGATTAAACCTCGCTTAACAAGCTCAATCTTAAAAGTCTCTTCCTGCTCGCTCATGTCATAAGTTTTTAGCTGTTTCGTTGAAGTCCATCTTGCTGTATGCTGAATAGTCGCATCAGAATCTCCCCTTAATCTGCGGAAAGTAACCCCGTTTCTTTTCAGGCTGTAACAGGTAACTTTCTTCCTGATTTTCAGCAGCTTCAATTTCTGCCTGAGAGCCTTATTTATTGTATGAGGCTTCAGCTACCCAAACTTTCCTGTATTTCCGAGATTGATAAAAAGAAAAGCATCAGGATCATGCTTTAACGGATGAATGTTATACCACTTCGCAAGATAAGGAAAACTCTCAATGCACTGCAAAAAGCCGACGCCTTCTTTTCCGTGCTCGGAAATAAATATCTTAGCATAGTTATCAAAAATCTGGACATCCTTGATTTTTGTATATAGAACTTCTTGCGGTCTTCCGAGTGATTCAAAAGCAATAGTAAGGTACGCCTGCATCCTTGCGTCAAGATTAAATGCCTTAATAATCTTTTCAAACTCCTCAATGCCTATTTTATCATCCCGCAGCTTTTCCTTGCTCTTGTCCTGCTTAGGAGAAAGATGCCTGACAGGATAAGGAACAAGTGTATCATCAATCCTGCCTTTCTCATCTTTTTCAGGTAGAAGAACTTTCCAGATATATTTGATGTCAATAATAAAGTCTGATTTTGATTTCGGGCTGTTGTAAACTGAATGCATGAAAGCAACAACCTTGTCAACATCAGGCCTATCGCAGTCTTTTAGATTTTTTGTTGTTGCATGCATAATTAATTTCATGGTATTAATCAGTCTGAGCCTCCTGACATAGCTGATGTCTTTTGCTTCAAATTTATCAAACATCGTTTTGAAATACACAATATTTTCAGGATTTTTGCAGTAATATTTTCTTGTTTTATAGCCAGAATTTTGCTTTTCTGTATCAGATGGTGGGTTTACAAAAGCCCTGTAAGTGCTTTTGAATTTATCGTATTTTTCTTTAGAATTGTATATGTCGTTCTCTGCCATTTAGAAAAGAAGAGAGAAATACTACTATTTAAATCTTTTCACCGCATTGAACCTCAAGTATGTATGCGGAGGACAGGATTCGAACCTGCGTAAGCACTAAGCTAATAGGTCCTAAGCCTATCCCGTTTGGCCACTCCGGCACCTCCGCGCAATACTCGAGAATAAATAATTACTTTATAAGCTTTCTGGAGACAAAATTTACATCTCCATCGCAAACATCGCAATAAACAAGAAAATCCCCTCGATAATAAACAGGATATTATAAATCATCGGGCTTAACCAAGGGAACACAAACCATGCTGGACCAATACCAAAGCTGTGCAATAACGGAAACAATCCAGCAATTAAAACAGCAACACCGACTGCAAAAGAAATCATCCCGATTTTATTGCTATTCAAAATCTCTCGAATAGACTCAATCGCAAGATACAAACCGGCGCCGGCAAGAACATAAGTAAATATTTTCACAGGCAGCCATGGCAGAGCAAACCAACTTGGACCGATTCCAAAAGAATTCAGTAGAGGAAAAAGTCCCATTAGTCCAAGCAAAATCCCGACAACTCCGCTGATATAGTCTTTAAGTGTAAACATTTTTTCTCTCTATTATCAAAACCTATCCGAGCATATATCTCAATTGCTCTATCTCTTTCAAATCCTTCTCAAGTTTCTGCCAGATAGCTTCCTGATCCCTGAAAGCAAGATTGCACCATCTTTCAGTAAAATCAGTTAAAGCATGCAACATAGCCCAATAACCACCAAACCTTGCTTTATCACCTTGAAAAATAGTTTTAGCTTCATTTAGTCTTTTCTGGAAAGGATTTTGATCAATCCTTGCAGCATTAACCCATCTCTGGAATAATTTAGTTCTCTCCTCTAACAAATTAATAAACTTGCCCAAATCAGTCGGCGGCAGAAGAGGCTTATTAGGATTAGCAGCTTCATATCCTAAATCAGCAAGTCTCTTTATGATTCTTTCAACATCAGCTTCCATAAACGCAATATCATCATACTCCTGCGTAATTGTATCAAGCGCATAAACAAACATAAGAATAATTGCCTCTTCCTCTGTAAAAAATTTTACATAATACTTTTCCTTCAGAGATAGTTGCTTTGCTCCAGGTTTTCCTCTCTCTCTAAACTGTTCTAATAATTTGCGATATTCTGCATCTGAAAATTTTGTAGTCAAATCCCTTTGAAGCTTTGGTAATTTACTGGCTATTTTATGGACATTCTTCATCGCAACCCGAATTTCTTTTCTGACTTGACCTCTTCTAAACATACTTTCATTCACACCAAGCTTTCTCGTCATATTTTCTATAGTAACAACACCACTTCTTACAGGCCTTAATTTTAGGTGATGCTTTGGCTTGATTTTTTTATCGCTCGGCAAAAATTTCATCTTCAAAATTTGCGGAAGAATCTTATCAACCAAATCAGACATAACCTGAGCAGTATTCTCATATCCTAAAATAACATCTTCCATAGCGGGAATGAGATTCTTAAAAACCTCGCCTTCAATATCCAAAGCAACTTTTACTTCATGCTCCTTTAATTCTTTTTTTTCTAATTTAGGTAGAAGGTTTGCGATATGGGCTATTTTCTTTTGAGCATTTTTTATATCCCATGAAGCCCCAATCCTGTCTGAAAGACTTTCTGATGTGCCTAATGTTTGCCAATTAAGATTCCTATTCTGGAATGACTTTGCTTCCATCCTTGGCTTGGAAAATTCAATCTTCATTTTCAATCATCTCCTAACATTATTTCCTATATTAATGTTTCCTCTCGGAACTGCTGCTGGGGGTTATTTTTCTTGAATCATCAGGGACAACATGCTCTCCTGATTTTCTGTCATTTATCGGCTGAATTGGAGCTTGTCTTGCTCTTGTTTGGTTTTGTAAGAGAATATTGTTGGCTATAATATCCTTCTCGATTCTTCGATTTAATACTCTAATCCACTCTGCCCATTCTGCTTTTTCAATCTTGCCAAACACTTTCATCGCATTAAATATCGGCGTAACAATCAGTTTTTGTATTGCTTGCAGTGATGCAGTCTTCTGCTCAGGAGTTATAGGGCTATTTTCTATTCCTGAAATAAACTGATTAATTGTATCCTTGAATCCTTTTTCATATACATCCGGAGAAAACTTTGGCTTGCCATGCTCATCAATCATTGTGCTTAGCTTATGAGCAACTTTCTTTTCAGCAAGCGATATTGAGCGCATAATATCAATATTGCTATGCTCAACTTTACCGCCAACCATTCTTGCAATCTCTTCCTCTGTAAACAACCCATAAGCCCTCAGCCGAACTTTTAGATTCTCTATGCCATACTGCTGGATATATCTCACTCTTGCCTTTGCAACACCTTTCTGGATTTCATTCCTTGCATAAACAATCTTGCTCTTCAGATAAAATGAAAAATTCTTTCCCGGCTCTTTAGATAATGGAATGCCTGCAAAATACCTCGCAGTTGATTTCTCGAGAGAATTATCCTGATTCATATGCACCAAATCAATCTTCTTATTCTTTTCATCCTGCTCATCCACATTTACAATCAGGAATTTCATGCTTATTGACTCAAACTGGAATTTAACAATATGGTCTTTGGGGAATTGCTCAGGAAGATGGACAATCCCCATGTTCTCTATGTAACCATCCATTTCTCCAGCAGAGATAAGGCGATTGGAAAATGCTTGGTGAAGTTCGTTTTTTATTTCCTGCTGTTTAGTAAGATGCGCCTTCATTCCCTGATACTTCTCATCCCTTCCTACGATCCAATCACAATGCACTCTGTTCTGCTTTGCAAAATTATGAATCTCTGTTTGAAGGCGGAATTTTTCATTTCCTGATGCCCTTGCCAATTCATCGCACCTTGGAATAATCTCTTCCTTCTGAATCCTCTGCATTTCCAAAAGCTGATGAATAATATTATTTGCGCTGCTCTCAAAACCGTCCTTTGTTAGCTGAATCTGCTCAGCATCTTCATTATCTTTAATTCCTAATGCAGTTTCGCCGGAATAAACAGTAAGCAGACGGTTAGTAATCTCTATCAGCTTGTAAGCGTATTTTCTGACTTCTTCGAGATTAAATTTCACAAATTTTTTCTCTGGATGCACTTCAGGCTTTGCAGGATTAGCAGTATGAATATCCTCTACTCTCTTAATCTGAACAGCAGGTCGCGGATTTTGCAGAGAAGGATTTATCTGTTTAATGCTTGCAGGATTATTCCTTCTATTTCTCTGAGAAGGTTCTGCTTTTCTAACTATTCGGCGAGGATTCATCGTATTCTCCTGCTTTCTTTAGTAGCAGTAATCTCTATTTCTAACTCACTTATACTACTCTGAATATTATGCCTCTGATCCTTAAAGTTATGCAATTCTTCTTGCATTCTTTCTTTATCTTTGCCTAATAATTTATCCAAATTAGTTTGTATCTTCTCAATTATTTGATTAACATTATTCAAAGCCATCTTCAATAAATTAATTTTGTTCTCTTTCTTATCTTCAGACAGTTCTTCTGACCTACTTATAGCAGAATTTGCAACATCACTGAGAGTGGTAATCGCCTCTATTAATCCTTTTTTAATCTCGTAATAATCCGATGATGTGCTCTGTCCTCTTGATGCAGGCACAGGTGGATCAGGCGCAGGAGCCGGCATTGTAGTTGACTTTTTCTTTATAAGATCACTAATTATTCCCCCAATCTTATCCAAAAGTCTTGGATTTTCAACTGTTGCAGCTGGAAAAGGAGGTGGTATATCTCTATAATTTGGATTTGTCCCATCATCAAGTCGTGATACATCTTCTAGTCCATGAGTATTTTTAACAAGCTCAGCTGTATCAGCATTTGCAGGAGGTCCACCATCTTCTCGCTTATTCCCACGATTGCGTAATGCCTTAACTCCAAAAAATCCACCAGTGCCTAAACCACCTAAACCAAGAAGAACTAATGCTCCAATTCCAATATTACGCAGCATATTATTCGACTTCTTTGGCTCGCCGCTTGCAACAGACTTCTCAATCTCCTTTTCACTATACCCTACATACTTTAGCAATTCCTTTGCTTTCTCAACATCCTCTGGCGTTCCAGATTTTAACAATGCCCTTGCTTCATCCTCTGCTTTTTTATTCACCCCATGTTTTTTCTTCCAGTCCTTAATCTTCTTATCAACATCTTTTTGTTCATAACCTGCCTGAGTCAAAATCTGCCTTGCCAATCCTTCATCCTCAGGAATTCCAGTTGCAATAAGAGATTCTGCCTTCTGTTCCAGCAAAGCTTTCTCCTGCTCTGGCTTATCCTTCCCAGGAGGAACCTGCTTCTTAATCTTATCAATATTCCATTTTGCAACATTCTGATTAATTTCTTCTCGAGTATATCCTGCTTTCTTCAAAAGCTCCCTTGCTCCTTTCTCATCATCCTTGTTAAACAAATCCTTTGCCTCGCTGATTGCTTTTTCTTTCTGGGCTTTAGTCAGAGTATCATACAATTTCTCTCCTTCTTTGTCAAAGCTTGTTGTCAGCAGTTTTTTTGCGCTGTCATAATCATAGCCCTTGATTAATTCCTCAGCAGTTTTCTTGGCAATATCATCATATCTTTGGTTGAGTGATTTCAAAGAAGCATTTACTGACAGACTAATTATTACAAGTAGGAGAACAGTACAAATTCCGACGATATATCTTTTTTTCATCTTCTATCAAGTATATTTAATTACTGGTCTTGAATAATATAACAACTCATCATTATTTTTTGCATTAGTATATTCCTTGAGTTTTTTCTGGAAAATAATTAATTGTTCAGCCCTTTTCTTGGGGTCTTTAGTCTGCTCTATTTTCTTTAGTTCGACTTCCATATCTTCAGCAATTAATTCATCATACCACAATTCTAAGATTTCCTGGCGATAAAAGCTTCCCTTCACAATTTTGCCCTGCCCTTTAGTATCAGTAGAAAGCTGCACTAGCGTATCTCTTGCTCCAACCCATTCACGGACTTGAAACCATGCTTTTGCAAGCTCAGAATTAAAGTTCCATGATGCCTTTTGGAAATCTTTCTCTGAATCCGGAGGATTGGAATCTCTTTCTTCCTCGCATTTGCCATATGCCTCTTCCAATTTATTCAGCTTTGTTTCTCCGTCGGGCTTCCACGTGTTCTTTGCAGTGTCCCATATATCAGAGAAAAATTTATTCAGATTAAAGTGCATGAGCTGCTGGCATGTTACGCTTTTCACTTCCTCATCTGTTTTGCTGTCATTCTTACTGTCTCCACCGTCGGAATTTCCTTTGCCATCATTATTACCTTCCGGCTTTCCCTCTTCAGTGCATGTTGCAGAATAATATCTGTCAGAGGGATATTCTGTATTGATGACCTTGACATAATCCCCTTTTTCGCAGGCATTGTAAATTGAAGTTCCTGCATCTTTCAAAATAGAACTCACATATTCACATCTTCCCTTTGCAAGGTTAAAATTATTTTCATCTCTTTTATTTGCATCTGACTCAGTCTTCCATTCTTTTGTTGCAGTTGCCTTAACATTTGCTTTTTTGCAGTTTGCAGCAAAGTCATTTATCCTTTTTATCTCAGAATCCTTGTCTATCTTATTTCCAAAATTATCTGCAAACTCCTGTGATTGTCCGATGTAAAAATAACCTTTAATGCTCTTGCTGAAAGTTGCACCTGAACCACCGCCAGAACTGCCTGTTCCTCCTGTTCCTCCGCCAGCGCCACCCGATAAGAACGGGATTTTAAGTTTGCCTAATCCGCCCATTATAAAGAACATTAGGATTGCAGTTATGATAAGCGCGATAAAAAAAGATAGAATCTTGTGCTTATCGCCTGTGAGCTTGTTTATGATGAAGTATAATGGAAGTAGGATTACGACAAAGATAAGAAATCCAAGAGCATAAGGGAATAATGTTGCAGTTGTAATCTCTTTCCCGAGGAATGTTCCGCCATACATCAGCGCAAGAGTTGACATCAAACCAATTGCAATTGAAAGAGCAACTATCTGGTTTGTCGAGCCTTTGTCCTTGTACATCGCTTTCAGCCCGATTAAAGTTACAGTCGTAAATATAACAAAAAACACAAAAAAGTCTATAATTTTTGAATATGGCTTTAATCCACCTGAAAAAATCGAGTTTGCTTTGTTCAGCGCGCCCTCGACAGGATTTGCAGCCAAGACAATCGCAGAAGAAATAATTGCTAAAACAATAACTGCCAGAATCACTAATCCAAATCTTGAAACCTTATCAGTCTTCACAGTGTTTCACCCTTATGCTTTTTCACAAGCGTAGCAATATCTTCTGATGCCTTGTCCGTGTTTGGAATAACCTGCTTTTGTCCGTCGGCAAAATTAACTATGAGAATAAATCCCTGAGCAAGTCCGTATTCGCTGAACGGCCTGCCGGGACCTTTCTTTATCTTCTTTGTTTTATTAACTATCTCCGCATCCACAAGCATTTCAATAAATTTATCTACATTGGCAACAGACATATCGAGCTTTTTAGCTAAATCACTGGGGGATTGATTCTTCTGCCTAAGCTCGTCAAGAATTAGCCATGCTGTTTCCTTATTCAATATCTTTATCAGCTTGTTCATTGCGGGAACAGTTATTCAATTAATATATTTAGTATTTAAATATTTCTATAATCTTTAATAATATTAATAACTTACCTTATTTATGAAAGTTAATACTTTTTTATATTTAATAAGTTATTCTCTTTAATAGGTTATTAAACTACTTATTTAGTTATCTTATAGGAAGTGCATCTGCTAGTGCGCGCATAATATTGGGATTATTCCTAACATAATCCCATAATTCCTCATCTCTTCTGCTTTTTGTATATTTATTATGATTCTTCGTCTCCCATTTAATACAAATATCTATCTCAGATAACTTCAAAACATTATTCAAGAAATAACCCAAATAGTCATCTCTTTGATATTCTAACTGTGTGCGTGTATCTATAATCATAGGTATAATTGGCGAAGAAAGATTGCATCCGTTAAGAATCTCAATCAGTTCATTTGTAAGATCAATCAATTCCTCGACAAGCTTAATTATCTTCCTCTTATCAGGTTTTTTATGCCCAAGCGCTTCCATCAATTCATTATACTTTGCTTCCTTTTTCTTCTTGACTTCCAAAAGTCTCAGCAAAGGAGCTCTCTCATCAGGCATTAAATTGGCAATCTCTGCATGAGACGATATAACCTGTTCAATCTGATTCATTCTCTCCTCTTTGGCTGCTTTTTTTGCTGTCTCTGCTTCTTCACGCTTCTTCTTTTCATTTTCTAAAAGCTTCTTCCATCTATCATCAGCAGCACCTTTCTTAAATAGACTTTTAATCTCAACCCGATTTCCACTATCATCCATTTTTTACACCTCTTTAAGCAGGTTTTATTTCTGCTGTATTTGTTCTCTGCGTTTGCGCAGGCCGATTTTTCTTATCTTTCCCATATACAAAATAATTATACCAGTACCAATAATCAACAGCAAGATTATAAGCATAATTAATAATATCCATCTCAACCTTTGAAATAACCTTAGCTTCCTTTCCCTTGGCAAAAGCCGAAACACTCTTGACAGCATAAGATTCCATCAAAGTATGAAAACCCTCAAGAGAATCTTTCAAAAATTCACGCATCTTATTTGCAGTTGTCCTCAAAGTATCAAAATTATTTTTTGCTATCCTTAGCCAGTCATTCCTCACAGCATTTATTTTATTTCTCAGGTTATGTCTTCTCAAATCAATCCTCGTCATAAGAAGCTGCTTGATATTCTTCTCCTGCTTTGAAAGCTGGGCAAGTTTTCTCTCAAGAGCATTCTCAATACTTGCAACTGCCTTGTCCATTTCCTCAATTCTTCTCTGAATAAAATGGATTGTTTCCTGAGCAAGCCGTACTTGTCTCTCTCTTATAAACTCAGCAAGCCGCATAGCCCAGTCAGCAATAGTCGAATGCTTTGCTTTAAGCTCCTCCAATTTCATAGCAATCTCAGCATCATGCATAAATCTTCCAGCAAGCCCATTATATCCTTGAGCCAAATCCTTCGGCCCTATTGTATAGCCATCTTTAAATCTTTTTACAAGCGCTTCAAAATTAATTGGGTTGTCAATAAACCTCTTAAAAACAGGCCAGTCTTTCTGCGCAAATTCCCTGTTAATACTCGCAGAAATCATATTCAGATAGCCGAACGCAATAACCCGGGCAGACATCTCCTCGATATACTTCTGGATTTTAACATCCATAAAATTTCTCTGCACCAATGAATTATCTCTTAGATAAGGCCTCATAAACTCAATAAAATTTCCTCCGTCAGGTGAAATCTCATTATGCCTCTGCCTAAGGTTTTCTATTTGATTGGGATGCGGGAAATCCTCTTTGTATCTGCCAATCTCACCAGCAAGCTTTTTGTCATCATACTCTCTCTCAAGAATTTCAACAGCTTCTCCTAATTTTTTCGGCTCAACACTCCTCGACCTGATTTCAGTGTCAAGCTCTCTGATAAAATGCGACTCTTTCATAAGTCTTACTTCGCTAAACTTAGAAAGCTGTTCAGCAAGTTCCTTACTATTCAGAACATCCCTGAAATTCTTCTCTGCCTCTGCCCTGACTTTCTCAATATCCTGAGGACTTTCTGCTCTCCCAAGATTTTCAAAAACAATTCCAAGATAATCCACCTCACTCATTCTCAAAGGATTATTGCCGTCGAGAATCCTGACAATCTCAGCTTTCTGCTTCTCAATTGCTTGCCTTAGTTCAGAATCAGTTATCTTCGGCATCCATCCTTCGAGATTAGGCGCAAACTGCCTTGAAAAAACCTCTTCAGTTTCTAGATACTTCAAAACTATTTTCATCTCAGCTAATTTATTTCTTATCGGATGCCCTGCAGTGTGCATATATCTTAACTCCAGATGCAATCTATCTGCCTGCTTAGCAGCCCAGACAAGATACTTTACCTTTCTCTCTGGGACTATATTCTTGAATCTCTTAATCTTTGGAACTTCAGTTTCAATTTCTCCATCCATAATTATTCACCTCATATTCTCATCTTCAGGCACAAACTCCTGACTTTCCTCTCTTTGTGAAAGCAGTATTCTAAATTGTTCTCTTTTCTGTTCAGGAGTTGCCTTCATCTCCTTTACTTTATGCAGTGCCTTCATAACCTTCTCAGACTGTCCATTCCTAATAAGAGACATAATCAATTCAATTAAGTCTTTTGCAGCAGGCACATCTTTAATCAATTGTTTAATTTCCTTGTTGCCCTGCTTTGCATCTTTGTCAAGAGTTCCCTCGAAATTATTCTTGAAATCATCAGCAGATTTCTCGAATTTGCCTTTCTTTGCAATCAGGAATCCACCAGCAACTCCTATCATAAACATTGAAACAGCTGCTTGCGGATTATTTACTATTTTGCCTGTCATCATACCAATTTTCAAGATTACATAAATCAGCAATATTCCGCTAAACCCAACAGCACCGGCTTTGAGATAACCTTTTTCTTTATCGCCTAATAATGAAACTGCAGCGCCAAAGCCAAAAATCGTGCCAATCCAATGACCAATCTGATTAAATATTACGCGTAATAACCAAGGCAATGCAACAATTCCAGCAATACCAACTCCAACAATAGCAAGCAATGTTGTCCAATTAAGTCCTCTGGACCAATTAAATATATTCAGTATTCCATGCCAAATGCCTCTTAAGTAAGGCCATATAATTGGTATAACCTGATAAGCAATCTCAAATCCAAGCAATGTCCATGCCCATTCAAAGTTCAATTTATCAGTCGGCAGGAGGAACATCGAAAGTATTGCTTCACTCAATAGCCATGGAAGCACAAACCTTGTAATAATAGAAAGATCCTCAAGCTGCCTGATTCTCTGGAACAGCACAATAAACAGATATATCTTGAACATCAACACTAAAGTCGAGAGAGTAACCCCTTGTGAAGTAACCAGCGCAGCAAGCCATATAATTACAATATTCCTAATTTGATTGGGGAGATGCATCTGCTCATTCTGTGCCAACAATCCAGTAACCATGAAGAACAGATAACTAATCAGCCAAGTCAGCAGGAATATCATTATCGGAGACACATTAGGAGTTTGGACAGTTTTTCCAAGCAGCTTAATCGGCTCTCCGGCAAGTCCATCACCGGCTATTTTCTTCCAATACAAAATTCCATACCGCGCATCCAATCCTTCGTCGGAATCAACCTCATACCATCCAATCCAGTTTCCAAACTTATTTGCATCTGCCCTGTCACCGAATGCAAACCTCTCAATCTTCAACCAGAAATTGCTGTTCCAAATATAAGCGTCATTCGTTACATTGCCTAATGAATCAACCTGTGCAACTTGATGCACTATCATCAGCGCAATTATTATTGGCAGGAAATATGAGAAGAACGCACCTCTCTCTCGATTTCTAATCGGCCCAGCATATTGCTCAGGGATATATTGCATTATCAGATACAGCACAATTGACGTGATGACTGTATTAATCACAACTTTCCAGTTGAACAGCCATTTGATTGCAGTCAATGAATAAATCGGCGAATCTTTCAGACTTACAGCAATTAAAATCGAAATTATAAGCAGCAGGACATACATTATCCATTCCCTATTACCGTCAAACCTTGCCCTTATCTGCTCGACAAACTGCACAACAATAAACAGTATGCCGAATATAATCGCAATATTAATCCAGAAAGTCCATGATGCAACAAACACGCTGACTCTGTTCCATATGTCGCTTGCTTTATCTTTTACATCTCCAAAGAATCCTGCGCTCACACTTGTAACTGTCAGGAGAGCTATGAGTATGAAAATCAGTGCAAGGTTCCAAATCCTATTGCCCTGCTTCATAGTTCCTCCTCCAGTTTTTTGATTAAATGCTCGTCGAGAGACACAAGCGACCTCTTTGAAATATGATACCTCAGAACAGGATCAGGAATCGAATAGAAATTATCTGACTTTGAAATCAAGTCAACCTCAATCAATCGAGAAAGAAGACTCTTTGTAACAGGCGCGCTTCTGAAAATTTTCTTTGCAATATCTGTCAATCGTAATTTTTCATGATGAGAAAGAACATTCAAAATAACATTCAGCAAAGTTTTCCCTCTTGCCCGAGATAGAGAATCCAGAATTATTTTCTCAGAAATCCTATAAATTTTCCCCGACTTGAAAATAGTTTCGAGAAGAAACGCTCTCTTGACATCCTTTGTTTCCTTATAGCACTCGGCAATTGCATGGATATAAGCAGGATAGCCGTGAGTAAGAGAATAAATCTTATCAACTGCCTCAGTGCTGACTCTTCCTGCAACTCTCTCAATCAAAGCCCTTGTCTCATCCTTAGAAAAATTCTCAAGAACAATTGCCTCGAAATTTTGTTTCAGAAGAACTGGCTTGAACTGCGCAATTGCGCTGCTTGTAACAGCATAAAGAACATCCTTCTGCGCAAATTTTACCGTCGAAAAAACATCAGAAACCCTTTCAAAATTATTCAAGTCTAAAACTTTATCAAAATTCTCAATGCACAAAATAATTTTCTTCTCATTCTCCTCAGCAATTGCTTGGACAAATCCAAAAGCGCTCTCAAGAAGAAGCTGCTGGTTTGGCTTTATCTTTTCAAGCTCGTTAATAATTTTGTCAATAATTATTGAAGATTTCTTGTCCAACTCTTTCTTCATCTCCAGCAATCCTTCCATTGAAAAATTATTTACTGCCCACAACGAATCCTTCTCGGAAAACTGCGCAAAGACATTCACAACAAACTCAACTGAAAAACTCTCAGGGCTTAAACTCAAAGAATTAAAATCAAGATATACCGTTGAGATTTCCTTTGACTTTGCGCGCCTCAAGAATTCATTCAGAAGATACGTCTTTCCAATGCCCTTGTATCCGAAAATCGCAATGTTTCTGTGCTGCCCTTTCTTCAGAAGATTTGCCTGCGAAACAAGCTGTTCAATGTAAAGGTCTCTACCAGAAAATAGCTCTTTCTCTGTTTTTTCTCCTGAAACTGCGGGCATTTCTTACTTTACCAATTGGTATATATCTTATTTTGTATATTAATATATAAATTTATTGCTTTGAGCATAAAATTCCCATACTTCTATTTATGCTTTTTGGTATAATGACTATTATGAATATTCTTTATCTGGACTATATACCTTTTGGTATAGTAAAGATTGGAAAAAGAATAAAAAATTAGAATCAGAAATCCAAAAAATTCAGAAACCATTTACGCGGCTCTCTGCTGTGATTGTCCTGCTTGGGCATTTCTTTGTGCCTGTTGCTGGGCAACATATTGCCTAAATCTCTCTGCATCTTGCTGCTCATTTCGTAATATTTCCTGCGCATCTTTTTCAGATTTTACCTTCTCAGCAGCTTCCTTTTTCCATCCATAAGTTTCATAAGCAGGAGTATAAGGATGCACAGCAAGGTTTTTCGCCATAGTATAATTATCCTTGAAATATTTGGAAGTTCCCTCCCATTTCTCTCCGTCTTTCTTTCCCTTGACAATTCTCTCATACAATCCTTGGAAAGTTTCACCTATATTGCTCAAATAATTTTTAATTGTTCTAACAGGACTGAGAATTGCATCAAGCAAAGGTCTTGCTCTTTTCTCGTATAATGAATTTATTGGATGGGTAATATCAGTATAAACTTCCTTTGCAAGAATAGTGCCTGCAACATAAGCAGCAAGACCAGCAAGAACTCCGACAGGACCTCCAACAAGGCCTCCTCCTAAGGCGCTATAAACTCCGCCTCCAACAGCAATGCCAGCGCCAAATCCAGCAACATTTGCAGTCAATCCTTCGAGATGAGTCGGAACATAAGTTTTTGACCAGTTGGCAAAATCTTTTACTGGTTTTGCGTCAGCAACTTTTTTGTAAGCATCAACAACACTCTTCTCTAATCTAGACCATCCTTTATCAGACCATTCCTTCTTCTCTTTTTTCCTTTCATCTTCTATAGCTTTTATAGATTCAGGTGTTCTTGCCATGTTATTACTAATAAATAGTAAACCTATATATAAATGTTTCTGAAACCGGACAATTCTTTCCTGCATAGAAACCTTTATTTACATCAGACAAAACAATCCAATTGTGCAAGACGCAACATTGATGAAAATTGCACTTATCGTCTCAATCTTAGGTCTTCTCACATTAGCTTCCCTATCAAATTTTCTATCGCCGGAATATCTCAATCCAGAAGAAATCAAATCCAACAACATGGCAAAAATCAAAGGCACTGTTTCAAGCATCCAGAAAACAAAAAATTCTCTTGTGTTTGAAGTCATAGAAGCAAGAGAAACAAAAATCCTCATTCCAAAATCCACAAATCTGAACATCTCAAAAGGAGATGAAGTCGAGATAATCGGAAAATACGGCGAAAATCTCGTAATAGCTGACAAAGTAAGAATCATAAACTATAAATAAAATCAACATAACCTAAAATGTTTGCAGTTATCCTGCTCATACCAATCTTAATCATCTTTCTTCCATTCATATCAAACTTTCTCCAGCCATTAATCGGATGGATTCTCCTCGGAATTCTTGTTCTGATGATTCTCCGTGCAGGAAATCTCAACAGCATTTTCTGGAGCTTAATCATTGTCTTGTTATCAGGAACTCTCGGCATGATTGTATTCACAACTCCATCAATGAAAGAAGGCCTTCTGCCGATGCTCTCGGGATTATTCGGTTTGAGCGCATTAATCATCATGATGAAAACAAAACCAAACATTCCTGAGCAAAGAGAACGAAGAATTATTCTCCACAAAAAAGACACAATCAAGGCAATTTCAGCAGCAACAATATCAGGCGCAATCGCAGGAATCCTCCCCGGCTTAGGCTCTGCTCAGGCGGCAATCATCTCGACACAAATTCTGGGAAAAATAAAAGAAGACGCAGTCCTAATCCTTCTCGGAGGAATCAACACAGCAAACTTCATCTTCAGTCTTGCAACACTCTTTGCAATCCAGAAAGCAAGAAACGGCGCAGTTGTCGCAATAAGCAAACTAATCCATCTCAACGAATGGAATTTCACTCTTCTCATAATCAGCATCATAATCTCCGGCTGTCTCGCAGCAATTGTTACACTCCTTATCGGAAAACTCTTCTGCAAAATTGCATCAAAAATAAAATACTCATTCCTGATAATCGCAGTCGCAATAATATTGTTCTCATTTACACTCTATTTCTCGTCGTGGCTCGGAATAATTGTACTAATCACAGCAACTGCAATAGGGCTTCTGCCGAACATTCTCAGAATAAACAGAAGTCTTTCAATGGCGTGCCTCATTGTGCCTGTGATTTTTTATTACTTATTCTGAAACAATAGGAAAATTTAAAACCCTTCTAAAAAATCTCAGTATATATTTAGAGGGAAAATCAAAATGTCATTAAACGAAATTGAGAGATTTCATCTCAAAAAATTTGTAAAGGACCTCGGAAAGCACCGAGGAAGACATACAGAATTAGTTAGTGTATACATTCCTGCTGAATATGACCTGAACAAAATAACAAACCATCTTGCGCAGGAGCAAGGCACAGCAGAAAACATCAAATCAACAGCAACAAGAAAAAATGTCATCTCTGCTCTTGAAAGAATGCTTCAGCACCTAAAGCTGTTCAAAAGAACACCTCTTAATGGATTAGCAGTATTCTCGGGCAATGTCTCAGAACGAGAAGGGCAAGAAGATTACCAAGTTTTCAGCATCGAGCCTCCTGTACCTTTGAAAATTCGCATTTACAGATGCGACAAGGAATTTGTTCTAGAGCCGCTGATAGAAATGCTCGACATAAAAGATACATTCGGGCTTGTTGTCATAGACAGGAGAGACGCAAACATCGCATATCTCAAAGGAAAAGCAATAATCCCGTTAGTAAAAACCCACTCTCAAGTTCCTGGAAAATTCAAAGCAGGCGGACAAAGCGCAATGCGATTCTCGAGATTAAGAGAAGGCGCTGCAAAGGAGCATTACACAAAAGTCGGCGAATACATGAAAGAGCAGTTCTTAGGCAACCAAAACCTCAAGGGCATTATTGTCGGCGGTCCAGGACAGACAAAATACGAATTTGTAGACGGAAATTATATCACAAATGAATTAAAGAAAAAAATCATTGCAATCAAGGACTTAAGCTATACAGAAGAATTTGGTCTTCAGGAACTCCTTGACAAAAGCCAGGATATTCTCGCAAAAGAAGAAATCGGCGAAGAAAAAAAAATCGTCAACAAATTCCTCGAGATGCTCGCAGTCAATGAGAGAAAAGTTTCATACGGAGAATCACATGTCCTAAAATGCCTCCAGCATGGTGCAGTTGACATGCTTTTATTATCAGAAGACCTTCCCGACGAAAAAATCTCGCAATTTGAAGAAGAAGCAAAAAAAATGGGAACCGGAATCAGGATAATATCCACAGACACAAGAGAAGGCGTCCAATTAAGAGAGTTAGGAAAGATAGGCGCAATTCTCAGGTATGAATTTCATGAGTAAATATATTATATAATTCTCCATTTTAATCTCTCAATTTTTTAATAATCTCCCTGCAAAAATCAGGCAAATCATCCGGCTTTCTCGACGTAATCAAATTCCCGTCAACAACAACAGATTTATCAACAAACTTTGCTCCTGCATTAACCAAATCATCCTTGATAGACGAATAGCTTGTCAAAGTTTTGCCTCTCACAATATCTGCCGAACAAAGCATCCAGCCGCCGTGGCAGATAGAAGCAACAACCTTTCCCATATTATTCATTTCTCTGATTAATTTTGCGAATGCCGGCTCTCTCCGCATAAAATCAGGCGCCCATCCGCCTGGAATAATAATACAGTCAAAATCCTCCGGCTTAAAATCCTTAATATTCCCGTTGGTATTTATCGGCAGACCAAATTTTCCGACATAAGTTTTATCGCCTGCGCCTGCTATTTTCACATCAGTGCCTTCTTCTTTAAGACGGTAGTAAGGATAAAAAACTTCCAAATCCTGAAAATCCCTCTCTACTAAAATCAAGACTTTTTTTTCATTTAACATCTTAATCACCCCTTATTTAATATGTCTGTCAGTTCTTTTCTTTGACTATTTGTTATATCCTTACTGAAAACTATTTCTGCATTTATTATCTGAGCAGAAACTTCTTTAAACGTATCTACCAAAGCAGTATAATGCCTAACCCATTGCTCAGTTCTTAATCCTTCAGCATACATAATAGGATACTCGCTCCTTATTTTGTATCCGTCCAATCTGGAATTTTGCAACGGCGGTTCACGCGTAACAGTAACATGATTTGGTTCCATTTTTTTTAAAGATTCCACCCGCCAGCAACAATCAAATTCTCACCTGTAATATAATCCGCTTTTTCCGACAGCAGAAATAAAACAGCATTCACAACATCCTCAAACTCAGCATATCTTCCGAGAGGAATATCCTTCAACTCAGGCATAACAACACTATTCCTCATAATCCCGGGCGAGACCATATTCACAGTAATATTATTCCCTGCCTCAGCCAATGCAAGCGACTTTGTCAGCATCAAAACACCGACCTTTCCAATTTTATAAGCAGTCATAAACCTGCTCGCAGCAATCTTATCAGCTTCCGAATCTCCGATATTAATAATTTTCCCAAATTTATTCTTTCTCATAAAAGACAGGCATTCCCTGCAACAAAGGAAAGTAGAATTAAGCGTTGTATCAATAATTTCTTTCCATTCCTCTGCATTCACATCTTGAATATCTTTGTAAAGAAAATTCCCGACGTTATTAACAAGAAAATCAATCCTCCCGAATTTCTTGTGAGCAGATAAGAATAATTTTTTTACCTCTTCTGGATTTTCAAGGTTTGCTTTAATTGCGATTACTTTGCTTCCTGTTTTTCCGACTATGAATTTAACTTCCTCAGCTTCCTTTTTGCTTTGATTATAATGCAAAACAACATTGCAGCATTGTTTCCCGAGTGCAATTGCTATCTCTTTTCCAAGACCTTTTGCGCTGCCTGTGATGATTGCTGTTTTATTGCCAAAAGACACTTTATCCACAATCAAAGCTCTCAAAGTCATTTTGAAATCAACGACATAAACTCAGCCCTTGTCCTCGAATCCTTCCTGAAATAACCAAGAACAGCGCTCGTAACAATCTTGGAATGCTGTTTCTCAACTCCTCGCATCATCATGCACAAATGCGCAGCATCTATCACAACAGCAACTCCCTGCGGGTTCAAAATTCTTTCCAGTTCCTTTGCAATCTGATTTGTCAATCTCTCCTGAACCTGAAGTCTTCGAGAGAAAGCATCCACAATTCTTGGAATTTTGCTCAAGCCGATAATTTTTCCGTCGGGAATATAAGCAATATGACACTTCCCAAAAAAAGGCAATAAATGATGCTCACACACAGAAAAAAATTCTATGTCCTTGACAATAACCATCTCGTTGTTTTCCTCGTGATAAATCGCATCATTCACAATCTTATTAATATCCGCCTTATAACCTTGGCTCAAAAAATTCCAGACCTCTGCAACTCTCTCGGGAGTTCTCTTCAATCCCTCTCTATTAATATCCTCTCCAATCTCCTTCAAGAATTCCTTAACAAGCTTTTCCATATCAAGGAGTGAAATTCTAATTATTTTAATGGTTTCGGTTTACTCAATTCATCCAACAGCAAACCAATCCTCTTCTTCAAAACAGGATGCACAAAATCAGGAGCAATCTCATTCAATGGCACGAGAACAAAAGCCCTCTCATGCAGCCGAGGATGCGGAATCACAAGATTCTTACTCTCGATTATTCTATCCTCATAAAATAAAATATCCAAGTCAATTGTTCTCGGAAAATTTTTTTTTGTGCGAACTCTTCCGAGCATTTTCTCAATCCCCATCAACACATCAAGAAATTTCTCAGGAGACAAATCAGTTTCAATCTCAACAACCATATTATAGAAATTATCCTGATTTTCATATCCCACTGGCTTTGTTTCATAGACAGAAGAAATTTTCTTAACGGAAAACTTTTTTTTCAGGAGAGCAATACACTTCCTGAGATTCTTTTCCTTCTTGATATTCGAGCCGATTCCGAGGAAAACTCTTGCCATTGTAAGTCATATCATATCTGTATATTTAATATATTTCTCAATCTCAACCTGCGCAAACTCAGCATCCTTTAATGCAGTTGGCTTCCTAATCCGAACAACAATTTTTTCGACTGAAAACCTCTCAAGAATCAAATCCCCAATCTTATCAGCAAGCGCTTCAATAAGATGAAAACTGCTCTTCTCAGCAAACCTCTTAACTTCAAGAGCAATCTCCTCATAATCAACAGCATCAGAAATATCGTCGGAATTCACAGCTTTTGAAACATTAGTCAACAATTCCAAATCAACAAAAATATCCTGCTTATGCTTTCTCTCAAAATCCTTTTCACCGATAATGCAGTTGACCTTCAGATTCCTGACGGAAATTTTAGCTTTCATTCTTATTTCTCCAGAAATTGTTGATTTGATTGCCCTATAATAATATTTCTGCAACATCCAACATGCAATAAAAAATCACAAACATTTTTAATAGTTATAGTTTTTTCCTTTGTTATGCATAACATGCTTCCGTTTGAGAAAGTGCATAGGGAAATTCTCGTCAGAAAAAATGCCGAGACAAATCCTTGCTTCGGGAAGAATCCAAAAGACAGGACTGTCGAGGAGATAATTTGTTATGGGGTTGTTAATATTGACAAGCCGCAAGGTCCGACTTCCCATCAGGTTTGCGAGTATGTGAAGAATATTCTTGGTTTGGATAAAGCAGGGCATTCAGGCACTTTGGATCCAAATGTTACCGGAGTTCTTGCTGTTGCTCTCGGAAGAGCCACGAAGATTGTTCAGGCATTGCTTCCTGCCGGTAAAGAGTATGTTGCTTTGATGCATATCCATGATGATATTGATGAGCAGGTTGTCAAGAAAACTCTTGCTGATTTCTTGGGGGAAATAAAACAATTGCCTCCATTGAAGAGCGCTGTGAAAAGGGTTTTGCGGAGCAGGAAAATTTATTATATTAATCTGCTCGAGATAGATGGCAGAGAGGTTTTGTTTACTGTCGGATGCCAAGCAGGAACATACATAAGGAAATTGATTCATGATATCGGCATAAAATTGAATTCAGGCGCAAATATGGCAGAACTGAGGAGGACAAAAGCCGGTCCGTTTGATGAATCCACGATTGTTAGTCTGCATGATTTGATGGATGCTCTGCATTTCTGGAAAGATGATGGCGATGAGTCTTATCTTAGGAAAATTATCCAGCCGGTTGAGAATGCTGTCGCGCATCTGCCAAAGGTCTGGATATTTGATTCCACTGTTGATTCTTTATGCCACGGCTCAGATTTGAAAATCCCGGGGATTTCTAAGGTTGAGTCAGGGATTTCTAAGGATGATGTTGTTGCAGTTATGACTTTGAAGGATGAACTGGTTTGTATGGGAGTTTCTCTAATGGAGTCCAAGGAAATGCTCCTCGAGAGAGGGATCGCTGTGAAGACTAATAAAGTGTTTATGCTGCATGGGACGTATTTGGAGAAATCCCAACATTAAACTGAAAGATTTTTATGTAAGAGGTAATATTTATGTGTTATTAAAATGAAACCAATAATTAAATCTAATAAATCTTTGATTCCAAGCTGCGATTTTACTTCTCTTGAAAAGCTCTCGCAGTTAGTAAATGATACGCATGACATCGAGGGAATCGGGGCATATAAGATTGGGTTTGAGATTGTGATTCCTAATGGATTGAAAAATGTCATTGAGGCAATCAGGGATTTAAGCGACCTGCCGATAATTTATGACCATCAAAAAGCAGGCACGGATATTCCTGAGAATGGCTCAAGGTTTATGAAGGCATGCAAGGGAGTTTCTGCTGTAATTATTTTTCCGATGGCTGGGCCAGAGACAGAGGCAGAGTGGATAAAGGCTGCCAGACAGGGGAATATGCCGATTATCGTTGGCGGTGAAATGACGCATAAAGGTTATCTTGCTTCTGACGGCGGATTTTTGGAGAATTCTGCGCCTGATAGGATTTATTCTCAAGCTGCTGAACTTGGCGTAAATGATTTTGTCGTTCCAGGAAATAAGCAGGATAGGATTTATAGGTATCGGGAAATTGTCGAGATGAAAATCCCTAAGCCGGTTTTTTATTCTCCTGGATTTATTACTCAAGGCGGTTCGCTGAATGATTCTGCGAAAGCTGCTGGCGATAGGTTTCATGCGATTGTAGGCAGGGCAATTTATTCTCAGAAAGATATGAGAAAAACTGCTAAGGATTTGGTTAGGGGACTTGGGATTTTGCAGTGTTGAATAAATAAAAGGGCATTTTTTTCTTTGGGTTAATTGTTAGTTACATCTTATTTTTCCATAGCTATCGCTATGTCTCTGCGTATTGGCACATTTTGTCGTATGCCCA
>ORJL010200431.1_pt1 | contig 21507 bp, 21 predicted proteins | sample 1779941 | NCBI WGS metagenome assembly ORJL01 (sample SAMEA104232317, study PRJEB22302) | groundwater metagenome | biome: forest; feature: aquifer; material: groundwater | place: USA | collected 2011-08-07 | depth 5.8 m
CCGCCAACTAACCCTAACCCTGCGCGAAGGATAGGGACAAGCACAACAGGATCATTAACAACATGTCCGGCTGTTTTTTCGAGTGGGGTAGCAACCTTAATTTCTGTAATATCCATATCGCGCGTTACTTCATACGCCATGAGTGCGGCAATTCTTCTGAGGATAGAACGGAATGAATTACTCGGTGTCGATTTATCCCGTAACTTTGTTAAATCTCGTTTTACTAACGGATGGTTTATTATTTTAAGGTTTTTCATGAGTCAATCACATTCATTTGAAGTAGTAATTTTCTTAATTTTATTTTGCTTTATTAATCAATGCTGTTACCCAAGTGCTAAATCTAGGACATTTAGACAATATTGAATTTACACCATTCTCGAGAGCAATAACTGGCCCATGCAAAGTCTTTTTATATCCTGGGATTAGCCTTTGTAATCTTTTTGATGGAGCAGTTTCAGATCCGTCATTAATCAACTCAGGATTAGGATAGTTAGTTATTATTGATTGTAGTTGAATAATATTTAATTGCGGAATTGTTCCAAGAAAATTAAACCCTTTATCTTCGCTAAATAATAATCCCTCAAATTCAAATAATTGTATATATGGCAAGAATCTGTCATCATTTATATCCATTGCACATGCTTTTTCAAGATTTGTAACTCTTGCTACAGGATTTAAAAATTTTTGGGAATTATCATATTCTGGAAAATCATTCCGTAGCCTAAAATAATCAATTAATGATGAAACAATGACATCATTTCTTTGATACAATAACTTTCTTACATTAGGTTTAAAACGGCTATATTTTAAGTCACCTCCCTTAAAACCAGGACTTGTCTCTATTTTTATCGCCCGCACATCATGAATCCCATGTGACATTAGGTAGGGTGAAAGTGAATTTCTGACAAATTCTTCTTCTGTCTGTCCTTCAACAATAAGATAGATAGCTTTCAACGAGGTCTTCCCCCTAACACATTCTTATCCCATAATTGACCAAGAGAATAATCTTCAAGCCAATGACTAAGATCATCGCTTTTTAGTCTGCTAAATATTGTTTGATTATCTCCGCGTTCAACGACTATGACATCTTCAGGTACAAATTGGTCAACTAAATTAATAGATTGTGTAGATACAATTATTTGGGTTCTTGAAGAAGCACTATGAATCATTGCTGCCAGCTTTTCAATTGCAAATGGATGCAACCCTAACTCAGGCTCATCAATTATGATAGTCTCAGGAGGTTCAGGCTGAAGTAATAATGTTGTTAGACACATAAATCTTAATGTGCCATCTGAAAGATAATGTGCATCGAAATAGTCATTACTTCCTTTCTCGGTCCATGCAAGATTAATTTCACTCTTATTTTCTTGTGCTGGTCTTAAGTCAAATCGTGAAAAGAATGGCGCTACTGATTGAATAGTTCTTTCAATCATATTAAAATGATTGGGAAAATCTATCTTTAATCTGAATAAAAAAGAAGCCAAATTGGAAGCATCTTGTTTTAAATATTCGTTGTCATTGATATTGCAATAGGCTTTTACAAATGCTGTACTACTTGTATCATGGAAATGAAATAGTTGTAGATTCTTAAAAAATATCGATAAGTAATGGTTTCGATACAAATTACTTTCAAATAATTTGCTTTCTAGTGAACCAGAATTGAACAACCAAGAATCCCACGAAGGGTTTTGATTGGTCCCTTTATTATATTTGCTATCTTCCGTTTGAATAAATAGACTACCTTCTTGAGTTGGCAACAAACTAAACTCATAACAATTTGCAAGAAAATCCTTATTATTAACAAATTCAATCTTACCACTCAAAAAGGAGGAAACTTTTTGCCCGAAATGCAAAAAACTATTTGCTCTACCACTTTTTAGTACATAAGGTTGTAAATTCTGATTAACTAAATTGTGAAGTAACCGAAAGAAACTAATTAAATTACTTTTACCAGAACCATTCGCACCAATTAAAATATTAAGTTTATTAAACTTAAAATCTTTCAACTCTCGTATCGACTTATAATTTTTTAGACTAATGCTATAAATACTCATATTTAAATCACAATAATAACAATATTTTCGAGTCTTAGACAACGCCTTGGCGTGTGTGAATTATCATCTTCATTCCATCTTCTTTTTCGCCGAATTCGCCGCGACAAGAATTGGATCCCACAACGGTGCAAACGGTGGTGCATAGATCATATCGAATCTGGAAATTTCATCTAACGTCATGTGATGCTGGATGGCAATACCAAGAGTATTTGCTCGCATGACTGCGCCTTCACAACCGATGATATTTGCTCCAAGTAACCGCTTCGATTTCTGATCAATAACGTAAGTTAAATGAATTTTTGAATTTCCCGGCATCACAGCAACTCGCGAATTTGTCGTTACTGTTTCCTTAAAAACAGAAAACCGTGCTGCTTTCGCTTCGGTAGAATTCATTCCAACAGTAGCAATTCTTGCATCAAATAATTTTAAAGCTACCGCCCGAATTGCACCCTTAAACGTTGCTCTTCCCCCTGCCGCATTTTCACCGGCAACCCAGGCGGCTCTGCTTGCAAGCGTTGCAAGCGGAACATACATTTGTTTTCCCGATACAAGACTTTTCACTTCACAGCAATCGCCCGCGGCATAAATCCCTTCAACATTCGTTTGCTGTCGTTCATCAGTGATAATTCCGCCAAACGTACCAACACGAACGCGAGCACTTTTTGCTAATTCTACATTCGGTGTAACGCCAATAGCAGTAATAACAATATCAGCTTCGAACGCCCCCTGATTGGTAAATACAAATTTTGCCCGTTGATCTTTCCCCACCTGTAATCCTTCAATCTTCACATTGGGAACAAACTGTATTCCATTCTTTTCTAATTCTTGTAAAATTAACCGGCTGGCTTCTTCTTCCATTGCCGACATCGGCAGTGCATGGCGGTGAAGCACCGTTACATCCATCCCCTTCACCTTCAATGCCTCACACATCTCCATCCCAACGTAGCCCGCACCAATAATGACAGCCGTTTTTGGCTTCTCGTGTTTAATATAATTCATGATGCCAAGAGCGTCTTCACGCGAGTGCAGGTGAAAAATGTTTCGGGCATCTTCCCCTTTGATGTTTAATCTATTGGGTTTTGCACCGGTAGCGAGAATGAGTTTATCATATTCAAATTCTGAGGTAGTTTGATTTTTTAAATCACGGACATGGATTATCTTTTTGGTGGGTTGTATCTTTTCTACGCGGTGGAGTATCTTAACACTAACTCCTTTTTCTTCTTGGAGGCGTTGCGGAGTAAACGAAACAAGTTTACTTTCATCAGGCACTACACCGGAGATGGCATACGGCGTTTCACAAATACCATAAGAGATTGTTTCACTCGCTTCAAACATGATTACCTCAGCCTGAGGATTTGTTCGTGCGGCTTTTGCGGCAGCGCTTGGTCCGGCGGCTAAACCTCCTACAACAAGTATTCTTCTTCGTTTCACTGGCATTTGTCTATAATCGTTAGATGTGAATTGAATCTAAATAATTAATTCTTCTTTCGGAAAAATATCATTACCGGAACACCTTCAAACCCGAAATTCTCACGCAATTTTCGTTCAAGAAATCTCTTATAGTTTTCTTGTATCAATTTCGGTTCATTGCAAAAAAATGCTATTCCCGGCGGATTAACTTTAACTTGTGTTACATAATTTATCTTTATTTCTTTTCCTGAAACAGAGGATGGCGGGCTGATTTTAATTATATCAATCATAACCTTATTCAACTTGTTCGTCGATACCCTGATATTCATCTCTTGCTGAACACGCTTTGCCATATCCAACATCTTAAATACTAGTAATTTCTCTTTTGCGAAGATAAAAATAATCGGAATATAATCATGGATGCGCAATTGTAAGCGTAGGTTCTTCTCGTACTCTAATGCCGTCTTATCATCTTTTTCAATCAAATCCCATTTATTGGCGGCAAGAACGACACCCTTTTTCCTTCCAACAATCTGATCAAGAATACGAAGATCTTGCTTATCCATCCCTGAATGCATATCAATGACAAGAACAGCAACATTACATTGGTCTATACTTTTTAACGCACGTAGCGTACTGTAAAACTCAACGCTTTCCTCAATCTTACTCTTGCGTCGTAATCCGGCTGTATCAATTAATAATATTTCTTCTTTTTGATACTTAAGAATTGAGTCAACAGAATCCCGTGTAGTGCCGGGAACATTGGTAACGATGCTTCGTTCTTTACCTAATAAGGCATTCGCTAATGATGATTTCCCTACGTTAGGCTTCCCGACTATGGCAAGACGTAACATGGCATCGGGTTCTTCTTCAGTTTCTTTCGGAAATGTTTGAGTGATAACGTCAAGAAAATCGCCAATGTTCCTTCCACCGAGTGCTGAAATGGATACAGGCTCTCCTAATCCAAGAGCATAAAATTGGGCGGCATTATACTCTTTACTTTCTCCATCAACTTTATTGACAACCAAATATAAATGTTTATTGGCTTTTCTGAGAATGCTTGCAATTTCCTCATCAAGAGGAGTGATCCCTTCTTTTGCATCAACAACAAAAACGACAACATCTGCTTCATCAATAGCAATTTGTGCTTGCTCACGGATTGCGGTTTCAAATAAATCGTCTGAATCGGGAACAAACCCACCCGTATCTATCAGTGTAAATATTTTTCCTGTCCATTCAGCTAAAGCATAGACGCGGTCACGCGTTACGCCGGGTTCATCATGAACAATTGACTGACGCTCACCCAATAAACGGTTGAACAGTGTTGATTTGCCGACATTTGGTCGACCTACTATGGCTACGATACGGGACATTATGTTCTTCTAAAGAAGGAAAATACAAATTTCTGAAATGAGTTACAACCGTTTGTTAACGGTGCAAGAGGGGGGAACGGCAGACTATAATACTCTGCCATCATATGTTAACGACGAATAAACTGAGTTACGCTTCCCAGTTCGACACTAAATTTCTGAAAATCACTTGATTTACTGATGTAATACGATGCGCCGTTTTCCTGTGCGTAGGAAATATCTTCTTCCCTATCCGATGTACTAACGATCACAACCGGTATTTCTTTCAACGATGGGTCCTGCTTCACTAACCGCAATACTTCCCTACCATCACGTTTAGGTAAATTCAAATCAAGTAAAATTAGATCCGGGCTATTGAGAACAGGTTCGCCTATTTCTTCTCTTCGTTTATAAAGAAAATCCAAAGCCGCCTGACCATCGCGCGCGACAACAATCGTACTTTCAACTTTACTTTTTTGGAGTGCATATTGGGTAAGTTTCAAATGAGCTAAATTGTCTTCAACAATTAATATCTCATAGGGGGGATTTTTCATTTCACGAGTATCAAAATTATCAAATAGAATAAGTAGTTTTCCCCAAAAATAAATCTGTTTAATTATAAAAATTCAAAGGCAAATAAGACACACAATGTCTTACTGCAACTAATTACGATATTCATAAGTAATAGTTGCAAAAGTGCTTATTTATTATTGTTACAAAAAATTCAACCGGGAAGAAGAATTTTGTCTTTTGTCGGGGCGACTGGATTCGAACCAGCGACCTCTTGGTCCCGAACCAAGCGCTCTAGCCGGGCTGAGCCACGCCCCGTTTTACTACATTTACTAACTTTCACTTTATATTCAAAAATCCATTTATTTTTCTGGAATATAAGTTTCATTTCGGAGTTTCACATCAACCAGCGACCTTGGCGCACAAAGCGCCACGCTCTAGCCGGGCTGAGCCATGCCCCGTTTTACTACATTTACTAATTTTAATCAATTTTCAACCTATATTTCGGGAATATAAGTTTTATTTCTGAAGTTCACTCCAAAAAAATCAATAAATAGATCATGTAACTACAGGTTTATATTCCCAATGAGACTTTACACCTGCGGATCACATCAATTTTTCGGGAATATTTGATAATCCGTTAATGAATCACTCAATTTTCTCCATCCTAAGCCTGTTTTCCACCAAAACCACTTAAAAACAAGCAATAGAAAAGAAAAATAGCATATATCCTTATAAAAATAAGAAAATGATTTATCAATTCAAAGTGTCATCTGCTTAAAGTGATACTTTATGCGCTCTGTCACACCTGAAAAATCATTCTCCGATGCAACATCGAACCATCGAATTCTCTCATCTGCCCGGAACCATGTCAACTGCCTTTTAGCATATCTCCGTGAATTCTGCTTGATGAGCTCCTTCATTCTTTCAAAAGTGATCTTACCTTCTAAAAACTCAAAGGCTTCCCTGTATCCTACTGTTTGAAGTGCATTTAATCCCTTTGCATATCCCAATTTCTCTAAACTCTTTACTTCATCTAATAATCCTGCATCGAGCATTTTTTCAACACGAAGGTTAATGCGATCATACAACGTTTTTCTTACCCACTGCAAACCGACAAGACAGGGAGTAAACTCAGCCGGTATATTTGTCTGCTGTAACGATGAAATCGGCACACCGGTTAACTGAAACACCTCCAATGCACGTATTATTCTTTTCCAATTTGATGGCAACATTTTAGATGCTGAAACGGGATCAACAGCTCGTAATTCCTCTAATAATTTCTCTGCGCCCCCCGTCTTCAACCGTTCTTCTAATTTTTCCCGAACATCACCATCTGCCGCTGGCCCGTCAAAAAAGCCATCTACCAAAGCTTGAATATATAACCCCGAACCTCCAACAACAATCGGTGTCTTTCCACGATCTAAAATATCATCAATCACTACACGAGCTTGTTTACTAAATTCACTCGCATTATAATCTTGATCGGGAGTTAAAATATCAATAAAAAAATGTTTCACTGAAGATAATTCTTCAATCGTAGGTTTTGCTGTCCCTATTGTAAGATATTTGTACAATTGCCTGGAGTCTGCCGAAACAATCTCTCCATCCAACTCTTTTGCAAGTGATAATGAAACAGCCGTTTTTCCCGAAGCCGTGGGACCAACTAAAATGAGAACATTTCTATTTGAAGAGTGAGTCATCAATGATATTAATCTTACTCCCCTCCTCGAATGAGGAGGGGCTGGGGATGGTCAGTTAATGAAAAATATGATTCCTAAAGCCCATATAATACAACTCTGCCATCCTTCTTTACTTCCACCCTTTTTTTCCGATTAACGGAACGAACTTAAAGCCCGCAATCACTCGTGTGGAATATTTCTCACCGGTTTTTTGAATAATGTAAAGGTCCTGTTTCTCCAAATTCCCAACCGGGATCACAAGCCTGCCACCATCCTTTAACTGCTCTGCAAGTGGTTCAGGAACATCCGGCGCTGCTGCGGTAACAATGATTCCATCATATGGCGCAAACTCACTCCAACCTAACGTACCATCCGCAGCTTTGGTCACTACATTATAGCCTAGTTGTTCCAGTCGTTTTCTGGCATCATTTAATAATGTTGCATGGCGTTCAATGGAAAACACCCGTGCTTTTAATTCCGCTAATACTGCCGCTTGATACCCTGAGCCTGTACCAATTTCTAAAATTTTATCCCCTTGCTTTATTTCAAGACACTCCGTCATTACCGCAACTGTGTATGGCTGTGAAATTGTCTGCTCATTCCCAATTGGTAACGCTGAATCATCGTATGAACGATTCGTAAATGGCGCATCTACAAATTGATGCCGCTCTACCCTCGCCATCGCGCTTAACAGACGCTCATCTTTAATACCACGCGTTTTCAACAACTCGATCATCTCATCACGTTCAACCTGAAAACGGCTTTTATTTTGCATCGAATTAATCATGAAATAACGTTATGTTTCTTTATTGCATCAACCACCTGTACAACTCGTTTCATTGCCTTCACATCATGCACACGAACAATATTTGCTCCGTTCATGACAGCAACCGCGACCGAAGCCGCAGTCCCTTCTAAACGTTCATCCGGTTCCACACCCAATATTTTACCGATAAATGACTTCCGTGATGTGCCAATTAACAATGGATACCCTAATGATTGAAATTCCCTTAACCTTCTCAAAATTTCTAAGTTATGCTCTACTGTTTTACCAAACCCTATTCCCGGATCAACAATAACTTGTTTAATCTTCTTCAAACGTGCCATGGTAATACAATTGTTTAACGAGTGCATTATTTCAACAACAATATTTTGATAATGTGGCGATTCTTGCATTGTTTTCGGAGAACCCTTGATATGCATTAACACCACCGATGCGTTGTGCCGTGCAACAACGTGGACCATTTCCTTATCGCTCATCATACCGGAAATATCATTGACTATCACAGCCCCTGCTTGTAATGCTTTCTCAGCTACTTCCGCTTTTTTCGTATCTATCGATATTGGTACTGTCGTTAGTTTAGAAAGTTTTTCAATAACAGGAACTACTCTCCGTATCTCCTCTTCAGCAGAAATCGATTCCGAGCCCGGACGCGTAGACTCCCCTCCGATATCAATAAAGTCAGCTCCCTCTTCAATCATCTTTAATGCAAAGGCAACTGCTTGAGCTTGATCGAAATATTTCCCACCATCTGAAAACGAATCAGGCGTAACATTCAATATCCCCATCACATGCGTGCGGGAATTCAAATCATACGTCACCGACCCAAAACTATATTTCCGTTCTTCAGCCATTACAAACCGCTCAAAGAAAGAGGAATCGTCACCCTGAGCGTAGACGAAGGGTGATCAAACGTTAAAACAAAGAATACTCTTCTTCTAATAAGTGCAATCATTTTTTTATAAAATATTGTAATTTAAGCCCATCATCTCACCACAAATTGAAAAGGGTATCATTCCCGATACCCTTCTCAACTAAGAGGCTTTTGCTGGCTTTTTAAGAGCAATACTCGCCTTGCGTTTTGCTTTCGCTTTACGCGTTTTTCTCATGTGTTTGAGTTTTGCTTTTTTCTGCTTTTTGTTCATAGTATCCCTTCTAATGGATATGGCTCACTACTAAAATGTAGTTTCACCATGTATTTCTGAATAATTGAATGAAAAATAAACACTTTTTAATATAATATTCAAAATACGCTTTTCTAACCGATTTACAAAACTTGGAATTTGTTCCTCAACAATATCTTTTTGTCTACGGTTATTTTACTCAAAGGTAGGTCTGAGGCGAAAACTCAGGAACCTCTAAAAGATCTACCTCCGGAGGATGACTCACACTCCCGATCTTCCATCAGTTTATACCCACTAAAATCAACATATACCTAAGTGATCTTATACAAAGTACGAAGTACTAACAACAAAGTACCAAGAACTAAGTACTAACAACCAAGTACAAAGTACCAACTACAATCATTCAAAAAAAAACACCGAACTTAACGCCAACCCCGATGCAACGCTCGTAAACGTCTCCCCGCCGCGTATTTTCTTTACACCAAACCTTCTTCTAAACGTTTCCTGTATTGCCGGGACTAACGAACTACCGCCGGTAATAAAAACTGTATCAATATCCCTTTCATTCATTCCCGCGTTAGAAATAAACGAAGTCAAATATTCATTAAAATGATTAATATGCTCCTCAATCATCCCGTTAAACTCTACCAACGCCATTGTCTCACGAATAGAAATATTCAACTGCTCAAACTCAATTAATGAAATATCACTGCTCGATAATTTTTTCTTAGAATCTTCAATAGCTTTAAACAACAAAAAACCAAGGTCTTTTTCAATGAGTGTAATCAGCCTGGATATAGCCTCTTTGTTATTCGTTGTAAACAAAAAGTCTCCAAGCATATTCATAGTTTTCCGCCCCTTAAGGAAAGGGATCTTTTCCCACTTACACAATTCTCTGTAAACATGCATCGGCAAATCATGCCACTTTTTGTAATGCATGTATTGAGATCCGTAACCAAAATATTTCACCAATTTGTGCCACATAATTTTCGCATCAAAATCATTTCCGCCTATATGAATACCACCCGTTGCTAAAATATCGGCGCTTCTATCCTTACTCAATACTCGTTTTGGATCAAGCCGCATGATCGTAAAATCAGATGTTCCTCCACCGAGATCGGCAACCAACACAATCTCCGGTTTTTTAATTCGCAACTCGTACGAGAAAGCCGCGGCAATCGGCTCATACTGAAAATAGATTTCCTCAAATCCTGCTTTCCTTGCGGCAGAACGTAATCTCTGTTCCGCAATTTTGTCTTCTCCCGGATCAGTAGAAAACACCGCCGGCCTTCCAAATACCGCCTTACGAATATCAGCTTGTACGAGATTATCCGCTTTCTTTTTGATATGCTTAATGATTAATGCAACCAAATCCTCAGCCATGAACTTCTTGCCATGTATGTACGTTGACTCAAATAACGTATCCGGCAATACTGACTTTATTGATTGAATTAATCTACCATTCATCTTGCTGTTGAGATATTGCTTTATTGCTTCGTCACCAACATAATGTACTCCCATCTCCCATTTCGGAAAAAATAAAATCGAACTCTCCGTCTTATCTCCCCTCATATTCCCCCTCACCACACGTTCCTTACCATCTTTCATAATCGATATGGCAGAATTACTTGTACCAAAATCAACGCCGTATATTATTTCCGCCATTTCATCCTATCCAATAAAATTTCTCTCTTCGTAAAAAATTCTTTCTGTGCATGAAAACCATTGTTCAACACCTATAAAATCAAAGAGCGATGGGTTTCATACCCATCGCTCACTTTCACAGTAAAATGTGAGTAATTTACTTCGCGTTTGCGAACATCTTTGCGGCATATTCCCAATTAACAACGCTCCACCATGCACTAATATAATCAGGACGGCGGTTCTGATATTTAAGATAATATGCATGTTCCCATACATCCATACCAAGCACAGGGAATCCCTTTACTTCAGCGACATCCATTAATGGATTATCCTGATTCGGTGTTGAACTGACGACAAGTTTATCCCCTTGTTTCACAAGCCAAGCCCAGCCTGAACCGAAACGTGTTGCACCAGCGGCTGAGAACTGTTCTTTAAATTTTTCAAATGAACCGAAATCGCGTACAATTGCCGCGGCAAGATCGCCTGTAGGTTCACCGCCACCACCCGGTTTCATCCAATTCCAGAAGTGTGAGTGATTATAGTGACCACCACCATTATTACGAACTGCGGCAGGCATTTTCGAAATGTTTGCAAAAATTTCTTCAAGTGATTTTGAAGCCCAATCCTGACCTTCAGCGGCTTTGTTTAAGTTGGTTACGTAAGTATTGTGATGCTTTCCGTGATGGATTTCCATCGTCATTTTGTCGATATATGGTTCCAACGCATCGTGTGCGTAGGGTAATTCAGGTAATGTAAACGGCATAGGTTTATCCTTTTTTTGTTGTTCTTGTTGAATGGTTGATAATACTTGACTCGTTCCGGCAACACTTAACGCACCAAGCGCAAATGCCGAGGAAAGAAAATTTCTTCGTTTCATAAATCGTATTCCTTGTTGCAATTATTTGTAATACGGACTCATTCCGTTATCGTGATCTGTTACATCGATGACCGCACCTACTTCAGGAATATTGGCTCGTATCATCTTTTCGATTCCGGAACGTAATGTTACAGTTGCCATTCCGCACCCCTGACAACCGCCCCCTAATTGGAGATATACATCATTATTTTTAACATCCATTAAAGCAACAAATCCGCCGTGTGATGAAACATTAGGATTTATCTGTGATTGCAATAAATCAATCATCTTTTTTCGAATATCCTGCTCATCAATAGGAGCGTTCATTGCGGATTCATTGATAATTGGTTCACCCGATTGAAGTTGTTCGCGTATTAATACGCCCACTTTTTTTGCAATAGTCATCCATTGGTCATACCCAAGTTTGGAAACTTTTACGATATTATTCGAAATCAACACACCATCTACATTTTTAATGGCGAATATCTTCTCTGCAAGTGGGGATGCCGCAGCGGCATCATGACTATCAAAATATCGCGAGCCATTCATTAAAGGTCTGTCAACAATAAATTGACATGAATCTTCTGTTAATACTTGTGCTTTAATTACTATTTCGTCTGTCGTTGTCATATTCATTCAATTGCTTTTTCGGAAATTATTAAACTAACTCCCCTCCTCGAATGAGGAGGGGCTGGGGGTGGTTAGTAAATCAGATAAATAATCACTTATCTATTCTATCTAATTTCACACACTGTATCTAAACACCCTACACCGCAAAAGAGTTACCGCACCCGCACGTTTTCGCCGCATTCGGATTGTTAAATACAAAACCTTTTCCATTCAATCCATCCGAAAAATCGAGTTCTGTTCCGGCTAAGAAGTAAAGGCTCTTTTCATCGATATAAATGGTCACACCCGATGCTTGAATCACTTTATCATTAGGGCGTTTTTCATCATCAAATCCAAGCACATAAGAGAATCCGGAACATCCGCCCCCCTTTACACCCACACGGAGTGCAAATTCTGGAGAAAGATTTTCCTTCTTCTTAATATCGGCAATATGTTGCGCCGCTTTTTCAGTGATGATAATTTGTTCTGTTACCGGTTGTTCTTCAACACTTGGTGTTGTGTTTGCTGTTTCAAACATGATACTATTCCTAAACTATTGTTATTAATTACTTAAACACTTTAACTGGGAGGGAGTTCTACTCGCGACCCAATATTCCTTAATCAAATCATAAAATGATTTTTTCATTACCCAACTCATACTCCCCTTCTTCCCGCCAAAGGCGGGAGGGCTGGGGGCTGAGGTCCGTAGCCACAAAAAAATAAACTCACTTTAACTGGAAGGGAGTTCTACTCCCGACCAAATATTTTTTCTGGGAGCGAAGTCTCCTCCCAATCTTTTCATCCAGAACGATCATCATCCATTGCCGTTGCCTTCAGGCAACGGAAGATTATATCTAAAAAAACCCCAGCTCCAACTTTGCCGCTTCCGACATCATACTCGGATTCCAGGGTGGTTCCCATACAATATCTACATTCACTTCCACCACTCCTTTTACGGTCTTCACCTTCTTTGCAACATCAATCGGTAATGATTGCGCCGCGGGGCAATGGGGAGAGGTCAATGTCATTCGTACTGTTACGACTCCAACATCATCTACGGACACTCCGTAAATTAATCCAAGTTCCTGAATATTAACTGGTATTTCAGGATCGTAGCAGGTACGAATCATTTCAATGGCTTGCGCCTCAATGATCGTTTTTTCAATGGTACTGATCAATGGTAATGATGGTGCGACTACTGCCGGTATTGCCGATATTGCCGCTACTGTTTGAACGTTTTCTTCTTGCATGATTATTCTGTTGTTACGTTATGTTCATTTGTACTTAATGCTTTATGAAGCGTATGCCATGCTAAACTTGCACATTTTACCCGTGCCGGAAACTCTGCAACACCTGCAAAAACAGCTAATTTTCCCATTGAAAGAACATCTTCATGTTCGGCGTGTTCGCCTTTCACTAAATGATGAAACTGTTCAAACAATGTTTCCGCTTCTTCAACGGTTTTTCCCTTAACAATCGAACTCATCACCGAAGCAGATGCTTTCGATATTGCGCATCCCGAACCTGTAAAGCTAATATCTTCGACGATGCCCTCTTTGAGTTTCAAATACACAGTGTAATGATCTCCGCATAATGGATTATATCCCTCTATCATTCTGTTAGCATCATCCATGACATGGAAATTGCGCGGACTTTTATTGTGATCAAGGATGATTTCTTGATATAATTCTCGTAATTCAGACATTATCCGAAAATCTCCTTCACTTTACCAATTGCATTCACAAGTGCATCTACTTCTTCTTTTGTGTTGTAGAAAGCAAATGAAGCGCGTGCTGTTGCAGGAATGCAATATCGTTCCATGACAGGTTGAGCGCAATGGTGACCGGTACGAATTGCAACCCCTTCGCTATCTAAAATCGTCCCTATATCATGCGGATGAATTCCTTCAAGTGTGAATGAAATTACTCCTGCCTTCTCTCTTGCGGTGCCAATGATTTGCACTCCCTGAACAGCTGAGAGCATTGTCGTAGCATATTCTAATAACACTGTTTCGTATTCATGGATTGCTTCATAATCGAGAGTATTAAGGTATTCTACTGCCGCTTTTAATCCGATTGCATCAGCAATGTTTGGAGTTCCTGCTTCAAATTTATAGGGTAAATCGTTATACGTTGTTTTTTCAAACGTTACCGATTTTATCATATCACCGCCCCCTTGATATGGCGGCATCGTTTTCAAAAATGATTCTTTTCCGTATAGAATTCCAATTCCCGTTGGTCCATACATTTTATGGCTTGAAAAGACGTAAAAATCTGCATCAAGTTCTATAACGTTCACTTTCATGTGTGGGACTGCTTGAGCGCCATCCACCAAAACCGGAACGTGCTTAAAATGTGCAATATCAATCATAGAACGAACAGGATTGATTGTCCCTAATGCATTTGAAACATGCGTTACGGCGATGAATTTCGTTTTCTCTGAAATCATTCGCTCATATTCATCAAGAATGAGTTCGCCATTGTCATCTATAGGAACAACTTTGAGAACTGCCTTCTTTTCCTGACATAACATTTGCCATGGGACAATGTTGGAATGGTGTTCCATTCCCGTAATGAGGATTTCATCCCCTTCACTAATATTCTGGCGACCGTATGTTTGGGCTACAAGATTAATACCTTCAGTGGTGCCGCGTGTAAAAATAATTTCTTCTAACTTATCTGCATTGATAAATTTTTGAATTTTAACACGTGCATCTTCATACGCTATTGTTGCCTGTTCACTGAGATAATGAACACCGCGATGTACATTTGAGTTGAGCGTTGTGTAATAATTTACTATCGCATCAATCACAACCTGCGGCTTCTGACTTGTTGCCGCATTATCAAGATACACAAGAGGTTTTCCGTGTACAGTCGTTTGCAGTATCGGAAAATCATTTCTGATGAGATGAGCGTCGAAAGATAGCTCAGGCAATATTTCTGTTTCGCTTTTCATAGTTTTATTCAGCGAGTGTCCTTCCCTCATGCAGTTTCTGGAAGATTAACTCGTAGAGATGTTCGCGTAGTGGTTGTATTGTAATTTTATCAACAACACTATTGGCAAATGCAGTGGTAAGTATATCGCGTGCTAATTCTTTGCCAAATCCTCGTGTTCGAAGATAAAATATTTGGTTTTCATCAAGCTGACCGACTGTTGCACCGTGTGTACATTTTACATCATCTGCAAAGATTTCAAGCTGTGGCTTTGTATCAATTGTTGCTTCATCCGATAGCAATAACGCTTTATTTGTCTGTTTTGCATCGGTCTTTTGTGCATCTTTTCTGACAAATATTTTACCGTTAAACACACCTTTTGATTGCCCATCAAGAATTGCTTTATATAATTCATGGCTAACACAATTTGGCATCGCATGGTCAATCGTTGTGTGATTATCAATCAATTGACTTCTTGTACCGAGTGATAACCCGTTAAGAGTACATTCGATGTATTCACCATCAAGTTTTGAAATAATGTTATTTCGTGTGATGGAGCCGCCTAATGCAACAGAATTTGAAGTGTAATTACTTTCCTTCTTCTGATGCACATGTATGCTTGATATATGATACGCCGCTTCACTTTCCATTTGAAGTTTTGTGTGCTCTACTCTTGCCTGTTCAGCAAGAAATACTTCCGTTAGTGAATTTGTGAGATATACATTTTTGGCTAATCCGGCATAGCGTTCAATGAATGTTACCTTACTATGTTTTCCGGCAACTATCAAGTTTCTCGGATGCACTGCAAAAGGTGTCGCATCTCCTGTTGAGAGATATAAACAAGTAACCGGTTCCTCAAGCATAGCCCCTTCTTCAAGACGGATATATAAACCATCATGCAGGAAAGCAGTATTGAGTGCATTAAATTCATTATTTGCATATCCGGCAATCGAACCAAGGTTTGCATGTACTTCTGCAGAATTGTTTTTCAATGCAGAAGCTAAATTTTCAACCGTTACTCCTTTAGGGAGTTTATTAATATTGGATAGTTCCGTATTGAAATAGCCGTTAACAAAGACTAAGAGGTGCTCAGAAGTATTGCCATCTAAAAACGGTTGAATATCTTTTGAATTTAATGCCGGAAGCGCATTCTTGGATATTGTTGTAAAGTTCGTTATTGCAATTGTAGCAATGTTTGTGTAACGCCATTCTTCATTCTTTGTAGTTGGAAAACCGAGACGGGAAAATTCCAATAACGCTGAACGGCGCAATTGATGAACAGGTGATTTCGACTCACCATTAAGGCTTTTTTCAAATGCCTCAAATCCCGCCGAATACCATGTTGTATGTTGATTCATTTCTGACATAATTTCTTTCGTTATGCTACTATTTCTTCTTCAGTAACCCAATCGTAACCCTTTTCCTCGAGTTTGTAAGCAAGTTCTTTCCCGCCGGACATGACAATTTTGCCATTCTGAAGGACGTGTACAAAATCAGGGACGATGTAATTAAGTAATCGTTGATAGTGGGTGATTACGATTGTAGCATTTTCAGCATTTTTGAGTTTGTTCACTCCATCCGCTACTTCACGGAGGGCATCAATATCAAGACCGGAATCTGTTTCATCAAGAATTGCCAATTTCGGTTCTAAAACTGCCATCTGAAAAATTTCATTTCGTTTCTTCTCACCACCGGAAAACCCTTCGTTTACGGAGCGGGTCATCAATGTTTCAGGCAATTGTAACACCTTTAACTTCTCTCGAACAAGAGCAAGAAACTCAATAGCATCCAATGGCTCTTGACCGCGATGTTTTCGAACTTCATTTAATCCCGCTTTAAGAAAGTATGTGTTACTCACTCCCGGAATCTCCAACGGATACTGGAAAGCGATAAAAACGCCTTCTCTTGCACGTTCTTCGGGGTCTAAATCTAATAAATCTTTACCATTAAAGAGGATTTCTCCGGCGGTGACTTCGTATGTTTCACGTCCGGCAAGAACTTGAGCTAGTGTACTTTTCCCTGAACCGTTTGGTCCCATGATGGCATGTACTTCGCCCTTATTAACTGTTAAATTAATCCCTTTAAGGATTTCTTTTCCGGCAACATTTGCATGTAAATTTTTTATTTCAAGCATTTTCATTTTCTTCTAATAAATATTCAATTCTAATTAAAACTGACCAAAAACCATTTTTACTTTTTCTTTTTTACTTTTTACTTGATTCTATCCAACGCTTCCTTCTAAACTAATACCAAGCAATTTCTGTGCTTCAACGGCAAATTCCATAGGTAATTCTTTGAAAACTTCTTTGCAGAAGCCGTTAACAATCATACTCACTGCATCTTCGGTTGAAAGACCGCGTTGTTTACAGTAAAATATCTGGTCTTCACCTATTTTTGATGTTGAAGCTTCATGTTCAACAGTGGATGAGGTATTTTTTACTTCGATGTATGGAAACGTATGTGCACCGCACTTATCACCAATGAGAAGTGAATCACATTGTGAGAAATTACGTGCATTTTCAGCTTTTTTATTGACTTGGACCAACCCGCGATAGGAGTTGTTCCCATGTCCCGCTGAAATACCTTTAGAGACAATCGTACTACGGGTATTCTTACCAATGTGGATCATCTTTGTTCCTGTATCAGCTTGCTGATAGTTATTTGCAACTGCTACAGAGTAAAATTCACCAATAGAGTTTTCGCCTTGCAAGATACAACTTGGGTACTTCCATGTGATTGATGAACCCGTTTCGACTTGAGTCCAAGAGATTTTTGAGTTAATTCCCGCACATTTGCCACGTTTTGTAACAAAATTGTAGATACCGCCTTTCCCTTCTTTATCGCCGGGATACCAGTTTTGTACTGTGGAATACTTTATACGTGCATTATCAAATGCAACAAGTTCAACCACAGCGGCGTGAAGCTGGTTTGTATCACGAATAGGAGCCGTACAGCCCTCCAGATAGCTTACATAACTATCATCATCAGCAACGATAAGAGTGCGCTCAAACTGTCCTGTATCTGCCGTATTGATACGGAAATACGTGGATAATTCCATCGGGCAACGAACACCTTTTGGAATGTAACAGAACGACCCATCTGTAAATACTGCCGCATTTAATGCTGCGAAGTAATTATCGGTATAAGGAACAACAGAGCCGAGGTATTTCTTAATCAAATCGGGGTGTTCGTTCACAGCCTCAGAGAAGGAACTGAAAATAATGCCCAAACTGTGTAGTTTTTCCTTAAACGTGGTGGCTACGGAGACGCTATCGAATACAGCATCAACGGCAACACCGGCAAGGCGCATTTGCTCTTCAAGCGGAATACCAAGTTTTTTATACGTTGCCCGTATTTCCGGATCAATATCATCTAAACTGTTAAGTTGAGGCTTCTTTTTAGGAGCGGCATAATAAATAATATCCTGATAATCAATTTTTGGATAATGTACATTATGCCATTTCGGTTCTTCAAGCGTTAACCAATGGCGATACGCCTTCAAACGAAAATCTAACATCCATTTTGGTTCATTCTTTTTGAACGATATGAGCTTAATAATGTCTTCATTTAAGCCACGCGGGGCTGTTTCCATCTCAACATCTGTGATGAAACCATACTTATACTCCTGCGTTGCAAGTGTTTCTATTGATTCTGTTTCGGTACTCATGCAGTAACTGCCTTCTTTTCAACTTTGGGGAGAGCAAATTCAGGATAATTCAAACGCCACGATTGATGGTCAACTTTGCTAAAGAGACCCGATTTCTCAAATTCTATTGCAAGGTCCTGAGCGAGTTTCTCTGAATCGGTGTAATGTAATTTCTTGCTTTTTACGCTTTGTAAATATGCAATTAATCCGAAATGGAAATCACGGAAGAAAATATTTGAATTATTAAAAAGGGAAAACTTTGCCTTGAGAAAGTGCAGGAATTCCGTTTTATGGTTTGCTATTATTTCATTCATTGTCATTGGGTTACAGCTTTTAGTTAGTGTGTATATTCAAGTTCTTTTTTATATGAGGCAGAAGTACCGCGTAATTTGCCTACCGTTTCAATTACTCTTTTGGCAACAAATTCAACTTCTTCTGTGGTGGTAAATCTTCCTAAACCGAAACGCGTAGCAGAATGAATTCTATCATTCGAATATTGAAGCGATTTCAACACATGTGATGGTTCCGGATCTGATGTTGAACAAGCAGAACCCGTTGAAACGCATACATCCTTCATGCTCATCATTAATGCATTGTTATCAACATGGAGAAAACTCATGTTTAGGTTTTGGGGTAAACGGTTTTCAGTAGGACCGTTGAGAATAATGTTTTGAAGTTTTGTGCTAAGTAAATCCTTTAACATATCACGTAGAAACGAGATACGTGCAACTTCTTCACGTCGCTCCGATTGACATATTTGTAAGGCTTTTGCAAGTCCGACAATCCCCGGAACATTCAATGTCCCGGAACGCATTCCGCGTTCGTGACCGCCTCCATCCATCTGCATGGATAGTTTTACCTTGGGATTACTGTTTCTTACGTACAAAGCACCTACGCCTTTAGGTCCGTATATCTTATGGGCATTAAACGACATTAAATCGATGTTAGAGGCATTTACATCTACCGGGAGGTATCCAAGAGCCTGTGTAGCATCAGTGTGGAAAATAATACCTTTTTCATGGCATATTTTACCTATTTCAGAGATCGGTTGGATTGTTCCTATTTCGTTGTTTCCATACATAACAGAAACGAGGATGGTTTTAGGTGTTATTGCATCAATAAGTTTCTGTAAATCAATGAAGCCAAATTCATCTACGGTTAGATATGTTACTGAAAAACCGCTCTTTTCGAGTCGTTTACAAACATCCAGCACTGATTTATGCTCAGTGAGAACCGTAATGATATGATTTCCCTTTTGTTTGGATGCCTCGGCAATGCCCTTAATGGCAAGGTTATTTGACTCCGTTGATGAACTTGTAAAAACAATCTCTTTTGAGTCGGAATTGATTGATTTTGCTATACTTGAGCGAGCTGATTCAACTCCCTCTTCAGCTATCCAACCTATGCTATATTGCCTGCTTGCGGCATTACCGAACTTCTCGGTGAAGTAGGGCAACATCGCTTCAAGCACACGCGGATCAACAGGTGTGGTTGCGTGATAATCCATGTAAACGGGTAATTTCATCAGACTAATTCCATTACTGTCATCTCAGACATGGTTTTATTTATTGATTCCTGCAATTTCATCAACGGATCTTTGATGGTACACTGATCGTGTATGGTACATTGTGAACTTGTGCCGGATTCGCAGTCCATAATGGCGAAAGCGGGCTTATTTTCAATGGCATCAACGATGGATGCAATTGTAAGCGATGAAGCATGTTTGACCATAATATAGCCGCCGTGCAAACCTTGATAGGAGGAAATATATCCTCTTTTTGCAAGTTTTTGCATGACTTTAGCAAGTAGATCGTACGGTAAATTATACTTATCAGAAATTTCTTTGGCAGTATAAATTTGTCCGAATTGCCCTGTTGCCATGTGGCGGAGGGCGATGAGACCATACTCTACTCTTTTTGATATTTTGAACATTTATTAAATACGACTAAATTTGTCCGACTTATGTGTAAAAAAGAATCCGTGTGTACGGATGCTTTTTTGATAATTTAAAAAGTGTATGATTTTGATGCTCACACACCCCCGCCCCTCTCCAGAGGGGAATAAATAGTTAATTGACGCTAATTTTAAGCTTTTTGTTTTCGAGAACCGGTCCGTGAAGCATTACTTCGACTTTGTCAAGATCAATGTGGACTAACTCTTCACAATATGCGCATACTTTGGAGCCCTGTCTATCGAAATTGATAGGATTGCCGCATGATGGGCAATTTGTGATGACAATTCCGATTACTTTAGCTCTGTTCTTGACAGAAATCATCTGTCTTGGGATATTTTTCGATTTCAACGTGCCTTTTCTTTCTCTAATGTACGTAAATATAAACAATTCGTAGCAGATAAAAAATTCCCTTGAGAGTATTTTTGTTGACAATGGCGATGTGAGATTGTTGGTTGTGGGTGGTTGAGGTGAGAGCGGTGATGTGTTTGGCTAGGATTATGATGGGCTTAAAGTGGTAAAAAAGGGCGCAAAAAGGACGCGTTTGGGCACGAAAGGGGCGCGATTTTGTCCTACTTTGCACTTGATTGTTGAGACTTTTTTGTTGGTTAGCTTTTAGCAGTTAAGGCTTAATCATAGATGTTCAATTGCCAATAGTCAATTGTCATTTGTCAATTGTCATTGGAGAGTATTTTCATAGTTTACGAAAGAAGATTTATAACGTTGGGAGCATGGTTTTGGGAGCACATTATATCCTGGATTTGTAGTAACAGATTTTTGGCAGAATGGAAAAAAGTCCATTAAGGTATTTTATTTTTGTTCCACGATCTGTCGTGCCGAATACCCCTTTCCGAATTAATTATTTGTGTTCGATATAAAATCAAACCTTGCGAAGGTTCTTACAGAAATTTATAACGATCTGTTTAAGCGAAATACATTTCTCATCCTATTGAGAAAA
>ORJL010530413.1_pt1 | contig 21494 bp, 15 predicted proteins | sample 1779941 | NCBI WGS metagenome assembly ORJL01 (sample SAMEA104232317, study PRJEB22302) | groundwater metagenome | biome: forest; feature: aquifer; material: groundwater | place: USA | collected 2011-08-07 | depth 5.8 m
CCAACGCCCCCCCGCGATCCGGGCCTGGGGGGAGAGTCGGTTGGGGGTTGTTGGGTGGTCCCGGGTCCCGGCCACCGACCGGCACCGGGGGGGGTGAGATAAGTGCGTGGCGTGTATCATATAAGTACCCATAAGAGCACATTCGATTCTTGTCTTCCGAATCTGTCCGGAGATTCACCGCCGAGGTCGTCCAGGCAATCAACGACCCAGCCAGGCGAACGGCGGACTCCGGGGCTGAACTTGGGGGCATGATAGCAGGTTCTTGGAACTTGTCATCCTACGTAAACACGTAGGATTTTGTTCTGTCTAATGGCGCGCATTAGGAGCGTAAAGTCCGTGTAAAACTCCTCCGCGCACGGCCGTAGAACGCACCACGAACCATCACCAGGACTCGTCGCTCGAACCGGAGGAGCCAGTTAGCCACAGATTTCACAGATTTCGCAGATGAAGAGAGTCCCCATCTGTGCCATCCGCAGTCTGCGGCTCTCAGGAAGGGATACTCATGGGCGTGGCGGTGCGGGGTATTCCGTGGAAGTAGGAGGCTGATGTTTGCCGGGTGGAGGGATGGGGGGGTCCTCCGGCCGCGCGATGTGACCGAGGGGACGGCTCAGCGGTTCTGGGTGGGGGTGTCTCCTGGGCCATCGTGAGACTTCGGCGGTGCTGAGGCGCCCGAGCAAGCCGTCTTGCATCCGAAAAAACGGCTCAGGAGAAGCCGGTTTCGAGCTACGCGTCCGTAAACCCATTCGGCCGCCTGAATCGCGCCGGGCAGCCAGAGCGCCAGTGCGAGCGGCACGAGTAGTGGCAGGCGCATCCCGACAAAGCGGAGGGACCGCGCCCCGCGATAAACCCGCCCGGCGGGTGTGACGCAATGGATAGCCTCGATCAATGCCTCGTGAGTGAGGCCGGGCGCCAGTTGCAGCGCCTGCGGGTGCGAGATGGGCATTAGCGTCAGGCGGCTAAACCAGTCCAGCCGGCTGAGCGTCCTCATCTGGGAGACGCAGAGCGGGCACTGGTCGTCGAAGAGGACGACAGGCGTTGCGGCCGTTGTTGCCATTCAATCGTACAGTACGCCTCCAACCGCGCAACGGTCAAATGCAGCGTCCCTATGCTCTCCCGCGCTTTGTGCGCGCTTTCTACTTGCTCATCCGGGAAGCCTGTGGAACCCTTACTACACGTATGAAACCGCCTCTCCTCATTGTCCTCGCCGCGGGATTGGCGGCGCTCCTGTCCGCTCCGGACGCCATCGCCCAGCTCAGGGGCGCCAGGAATTACACAAGACGTGTCGCGCCTGACGCACCCCCGCCCGCGCCCGTGCGCAACACCCCGCCGGTCGTTGTCCCACTTCAGCCAGCGCCCCAGCCAGTGGATCCCGCCAAGGCCAAGGTCGAGAAAGAGGAGCTGACCAAACGGACCGTCGAGTTCCAGAAAAAGCGCGCGGAGGGCGGTTCACCGTCGGCGCAGTACGACTTGGGCGTTCGTTACATCACCGGCGACGGGGTCGAGAAGAACCTTGCCACCGCCAGGAAGTGGATCACGGCCGCCTCCACCAACGGCCACTATTACGCGTCCAAGAAGCTCATAGAGCTGACGAAGATCGAGGAGGCGGAGAAAACGGCGAAAAAGGCGTCCGCTGCTTCTGATGCGGGCTCCGCGCCCGCTGTGCCCGCTGCGCCTGCTGCGCCCGTTGCTGCTCCTGCAGCGCCTGCGAAGTGAACCCCACCGGTTCGAGGGGGTGATCCGGCGTAAGCTGGATCATTTTTCGATGGCGCCGTCGAACGTCCAGGCGGGGGAGGAAGTCAGAGCGGACTGATGTCGGCTGCTACGAGGAAAGCGGAGCCGCCGCGCTCGGGTTTTGCGCACCCGAACCCCGGACAGGTTTTGTGCCAGTCTCAGGCGCCCATGCCGGGATCAAGCAGCCGTGCCCTGACTCGACCGGCGCCTGGCGTGGGGTGCCAGTAGCTGTGAGGTGGATTTAACAAATCCGCTTGACGCTGACTAATGGAGTGTTCAGTTTCACGTGCAAAATTGAAATTCACTAGTAAACATAGCTTTCCGGCATTCGTTGTGTGGCGGCGTCGATCTTCGACCGGCACGGATATCCCGGGGCCGCAATCTGGATCACAGGTCCCGCTGAACGCGTTCGGGACGGGGATCTTCTGTCGGTGGGGGCGCGGGTGATCGAGCACAATGATTCCGCCCGGTTGGGACACGGCTTGCTGGGCCAGAATGGGAACAAGACAAAGCAGCATTCTCTTGCCTGATATGAACCCAGTCGAGACAACTCCATCCCGTACCCGGAGCCCAGTTTTCAGCCTCCTCCTTTCCGTATTAGCCGCCGTGGGCCTCACGGTGTCGGTGGCATGGGGGGCCGGCGAGTTGGAGCGGGCGCAAGCGGAGATCAAAGCGCTGAATCTGCCCGCGTTGCGTCTCGCTCTGAGCGATCTGGGCCAGGCCTTCGGGGCGGGCTACAAGGGAGGCGGCGAGTATTTGAAGGCGGTTGACGCCTTCGAAAAGGACCTGCCCGCATTGGTGAAGTCGCTGGCTGAAGGCGATCGAGGGGCGGTCGAGGCCCTGGCCCGGTTTAAGGAACTTCGGAGGACGGCGTTGCTGGCCAATCCGCTGCTCGATTTTGAGCGGCTGCTCGTGGTGAAACGCAAGGAGGGCAACCTGGGCCTGCCGCAGAATTGGCAGGGGAATTCGAGTCTGGACCCCCGCGTCGAGAACGAGATCGCCACTCTGCCGCTAAAGGACGGAGGCAAGGGGCTCAAGACCCTTTTCAGGCCGCCCACGAACTACTTCGTGGGCGACGTGGATCTGAATTTTGATGCCGACAGGATGCTCTTTTCGTCGATCGGCAGCCATAACCGTTGGCAGATCTTCGAGGTCAAGGCGGACGGTACCGGCGCGCGGCAGGTCTCTCCGATCGGTGAACGGGACATAGACAGCTACGACGGGATGTATTTGCCCGACGGACGTATCATTTTCGACTCCACGAGCACGTTCCAGGGAGTGCCCTGTGTCGGTGGAAGCGATTATGTGGCGAACTTGCACATCATGAATCCGGACGGAACCCAGGTTCGACGACTCTGCTTCGATCAAGATAATGATTGGTACCCGGCCATGTTGCCGAACGGGCGGGTGCTCTACTTGCGCTGGGAGTACACCGACACGGCCCACTACTTCAGCCGCGTCCTCATGTCGATGAACCCCGACGGCACGGGCCAGACGGAATTCTACGGCAGCAACTCGTATTGGCCCAACTCGCTGTTTTATGCGCGCCCTGTTCCTGGCAGTTCGACCAAGTTTGTCGGCATCGTGACGGGGCACCATGGCGTGCCGCGCATGGGTGAGTTGGTCCTTTTCGACACCGCCCGGGGCCGCCAGGAAGACACGGGGGCGGTTCAACGGATTCCCGGCTACGGCAAGGGGGTTCAGGGTCCGATCATAGACACGCTGGTGGATGGATCGTGGCCGAAGTTCCTGCACCCTTATCCGCTGAGCGAGAAGTGCTTTCTGGCCTCGTGCAAGCCCACACCCGACGCCGCCTGGGGCATCTACCTGGTGGATGTCTTCGACAACATGCTGCTTCTGAAAGAGGAGCCGGGGTACGCTCTGTTTGAACCCGTGCCCTTCCGCAAGACCCTGCGGCCCCCCGTGCTGCAGGATAAGGTGAAGCTCAACGAAAAAATCGCCACCGTTTTTCTTCAAGATGTCTATGCCGGCGACGGTCTCAAGGGCGTGCCGCGGGGGACGGTCAAGAACCTGAGGGTCTTTCAGTACGAGTATTCGTACCGAAACCAGGGTGGACATTACTTTGTGGGAATGGAAAGCGGCTGGGACGTGCGCCGTCTGATCGGCACTGTGCCGGTTTATGAGGATGGATCGGCCCTGTTCAACATCCCGGCCAACACGCCTGTGGCGGTCCAACCGCTCGATCAGGAGGGGAAGGCCCTGCAGCAGATGCGCAGTTGGCTCGTGGGGATGCCAGGCGAGTACGTCTCGTGTGTCGGCTGCCATGAGAGACAGAACACATCCGCGACGCTCGGTATGGCGCAGGCGGCGCGGCACAAGCCGTCCGAACCTCTACCCTGGCATGGGCCGAAGCGCGGGTTCAGTTTCGTCCGTGAAGTGCAGCCGGTCCTGAACCAATACTGCGCCGGATGCCACAACGGCCAGGCCGGACGCCCCAATCTGGCGGACCCCACCATCATTCCCACCAGCGGCGGCATCTCGGCGCTTCCCAAGTCATATCTGGAATTGCATCCCTATGTCCGGCGCAACGGGCCCGAGGGCGATTACCACACCTTGACCCCGCTCGAGTTTCACGCGGATACAAGCCTCCTGGTGCAGATGCTCAAGAAGGGGCATTACAACGTGGCGCTGGATGGCGAGGCATGGGATCGCCTGATCACGTGGATCGACATAAACGTGCCTGCCTATGGCACTTACCACGAAGTCGCCTCCATCCCGGGTGACTTTGAAAAGCGCCGGTATGACTCCAAGAAGAAATACGCGCTGGTGGATGAGGATATCGAGGCAATCCCGGCCGTGGCGCAAACCTCGGTGGCGTTCATACAGCCACCGCCCCTGGCGCCGCGCCCCGCTCCGGTAACCTTCGACGGGTGGCCCTTGGACACGGAGAAAGCGAAGCAGATGCAAGCCGCTGCCGGACAAACCGACCTGGCGCTCGATTTGGGCGGCAGCGTCTCGATGGCGTTGAAGCGGATTCCGGCAGGCGAGTTTGCCATGGGCGACGTGACGGGCGATGGGAACGAATACCCCATGGTCAGAGCGAAGATTGGAGAGCCTTTCTGGATGGGGGCTACTGAAGTGAGTCTCGCCCAATACCAGCAATTTGATCCGAAGCACCGCAACGGCTACTACGACCAGCACTACAAGGATCAGGTGCGGCCCGGCTACTTGATGGATTCTCCCGGGAAACCGGTCATCCGCGTCTCGTGGCAGCAGGCGATGGGTTTCTGTCAGTGGCTTTCGGCACGCACGGGACGGAGGGTGACGTTGCCTACCGAGGCCCAGTGGGAATGGGCCTGCCGCGCGGGCACCGCCACCCCTATGTTCTATGGGGATCTGAATAGCGACTTCTCCCGCTTCGCGAATCTGGCCGACGCCTCGATCTCGAAACTCGCCGTGTCCGGCGTCGATCCCCAGCCGATCTCCAACCCGGACAAATTCTGGGATTTTGTACCCAAAGAAGCGCGCTTCAACGACGGAGTGCTGCATCTCGCGGAGTGCGGACAGTACCAACCGAATTTGTGGGGGTTGTACGACATGATTGGCAATGTCGGCGAGTGGACGCTGGACAACTACCGTCCTTATCCCTATCCGGCCCAGGCCAGTGTGAAAGACGCCGGTCTGGACGCTCGCAAGGTGGTTCGAGGCGGCTCGTGGTCCGAGCGGCCCAGGGAATCCAGAGCCTCGTCCCGGTTGGATTACCCCGCCTGGCAGCGCGTCTATAACGTCGGCTTTCGTGTGGTGGTGCTGGACGGTCCGCAAGAGACCCGGGTCTCCTCAGCGCGATGAGTGCCCCGAGAGGAATCGGCTTGAGTAGAAGAGCATTTGCGCGGGGTGTTTGCTCTTCGGTCCTGCTGACCCTGGCCGTGTCCGGTCTGGGCGCGGAGAACTCGCTCATGGACGGCACGCCGTTCGGAAGGATTCTGGCGGCCGGCGACAGTCGCGTGATGATCCTCGGCCGTTCCGGGGAAGTGGTGTGGGAGTATCCAACCAAGTTGACCCATGACGTCTGGATGCTGTCCGGCGGGAACGTGCTCTTTGCGGACGGCGACTCGGTAACGGAGGTGACGCCCGAGAAGAAGGTGGTTTTTCAATATCGGTCCGCGGAGCAGAAAGGCGGCGGCGCCTACGCCTGCCAACGCTTGGCCGACGGCAACACGGCCATCGGCGAGAACTCCACCGGACGCGTGCTCGAAGTCAACGCCGCCGGCGGCGTGGTTTTCGCCCTCCAGACCGCGCCCGCGCGGATCGGTGAACACCACAACATGCGGATGGCGCGCAAGCTCGAGAATGGCAACTACCTCGTCTGCCACTCCGGCGCTGGTTTGGTGAAGGAGTACACGCCCAAAGGCGATGTCGCGCTGGAACTGAAGGCCCCCGGGTCCCTGGCGTTCGCCGCCATCCGAACTCCCCGGGGAACGACGCTTGTCTCGAGCCTGGACCAGGTGACGGAGTTCGACGCGGCTGGGAAGAAGACTTGGGAGTTCTCACGGAAAGAGCTTGTGGGAGCCTCTGTGCGGAACATGACGGGGATGCACCTGCTCCCCAACGGCGATCTGGCCATAGGCTGCTATCAGGCCTACAGCGATGGCCAGGGCTGCGGGTTGCTGGAGATTTCGCGCGAGAAGAAACGGGTCTGGTGTTACCACAACCCAGCCGGCGACAACACGATGATGGCTGTGGAGATGCTCACACCCGAGGGCCGGGCTCTGCCCGGACCCTGCCTGCGGTGACCTGGAATCTTGGCGCAACGGATACAGAATCGACAATAACCAACAACAACGAAGCGAGATCGATATGAACAACGGAACACTCAAACGGCTTTCGCTGGCGGCGACCGCGCTGGTGGTGGTCGCGTTGATCGGCGGCGTGACGCTGGCGAAGGATAACGACAAGGTCAGTGAGATGAACACACCCAAACAAGTGAAACTCCCCAAATACAAGAACCAGGACTTCTACAAAGACGGCAAGTTCCAGGTCGAGGCCGCCAAACAAGCCTATTTCGACATGATGGCCGCCCACGGGTATCCGGTTCCCCCGTTTCTGCGCACGAACATGTGGGCCACCGACTTCGGTCTGGGCGACTTCACGAAGGTGGGCATGGCCGGCATTTTCTGGGTCAACTTCCAGGAACAGGGGTATTTCGCGCATGAAATTTTCCTGCTTCCAGGGCAGATGATCGTCGAGCACGCTCACGAGGCCACCGCAAAGGGCAAACCGAAGATGGAGAGCTGGCACGTGCGCCACGGCAGCATTTGCGCGTTCGGCGAAGAAGGCGGCCCCATCCCCGCCGGCTTTTCACTTCCGAAGAGCCAGGAGAAATATATCACCGTCACCAAGGGCTACGAGATGCTGCCGGGTGAGATTCGCACGCTGAACCGGGTCACCGCCAAGCACTTCATGATGGGTGGGCCGCAGGGGGCGATCGTGAGCGAATACGCCACTTTCCATGACGGCGACGGACTCCGGTTCACAAATCCCGGTGTGAAATTCTGATTTGATCCGCCAAACGACCCAGTATCCTGAACCCCATGAAAAAAGAGTTCCACCATATCGGCATACCGACGACCACGAAGCATCCGGACGAAATCCACCTCGCTGATTCCCGGCTTTTCATTACCGACGCCACCAAGAGCGAGCATCGGATCGAGTGGCTTCGGTTTGAGGCGGGAAGTTCTTTGCCGGACGTGCTGCGAACCACCGCGCACGTGGCGTACGCCGTCGAGAACCTCGACCAAGCGCTCGCGGGCAAGAAGGTGATCGCGCCTCCGTTCGCGCCTATGGAAGGCCTCCGGGTGGCGTTCATCCTGGAAGGCGAGGCTCCTGTGGAGTATCTCGAGTTCAAGAAGTAAGCCGCCCGAAAAAGGGCCCTCACACCATGACAATGAAGAAATTCATCAACGACCCGAAAAACCTGACACGAGAATTGCTCGAGGGTTTTGCGATCGCGCATAGCGATGTCGTTTCGATCAAATCGGACAAAATCGTTTGCCGTGCGCGTTCCAAGCCGTCGGACAAGGTCGCTCTGGTTACCCTCGGTGGGGCGGGGCACGAGCCGGCGCTCAGCGGATTTGTGGGCGAGGGAATGCTGGATTACAGCGTGGTGGGTGACATCTTCGCCGCGCCCGGGCCGCCCAAGGTGCTCGAGGCGTTGCGGTTGGCCAAGTGTCCCGGAGGCATCCTGCTCGTCGTGTTGAACCACGCGGGTGATGTGATGAGCGCGAACATGGCCGCCGAAATGGCCGCCAAGGAGGGCATCCAATTCAAGATGCTCCTCACTCACGAGGACATCGCGCCCGGGGCCGATTCCCCCGCGGAGGATCGTCGTGGGCTGGTCGGCTGCATTCCCCTTTACAAGATCGCGGGCGCAGCCGCCGAAGCCGGCAAAAGTCTTGACGAGGTTCATGCCATCGCCACACGTTTCAACGACAACATGGCGACTCTGGCCGTGGCCATGAAGACCGCCACCCATCCAGCCTCCGGTCAGGCCATCTTCGACCTGGCGGATGACGAGATGGAGGTGGGCATGGGCCAGCACGGGGAAGCCGGGACCGGGCCAAGCAAGATCCTCACGGCCGACCAGACGGCGGAACTGATGCTCTCGCGGCTCGTCGCGGCGGTGAAAGCGAAGGCGGGCGATCGTTTGTTGCTCATCATCAACGGGAGCGGCGCAACCACCCTCATGGAAATGTACATCGTACTGCGCGGATGCAAGAAGCACCTTGATTCCCAAGGCATCTCGATCGCAGCCGCGCAATGCGGCGAGTTGCTCACGGTGCAGGAAATGGCCGGGTTCCAGATGTTTGCGGCCAAGATGGATGATGAACTGCTGGCGTACTGGAAGGCCCCGTGCAACACGCCGGCGCTCACGGTGAAGTAATAACGTAGTCGCAGGGCAGGGCGCGATGCCAGCCTTTGAGGCACGCGCCCCTGCTCGATGCAATCTCGCGCTCTCTGAAACATGGCCGAAGCAATTACTTATTCCCACGTCTGCCGGATGCTCACCGCAGCGGCGGAGCAAATCCGGGCGAACCATGAAATGCTATCCCGTTTGGACAGCGCGGTGGGCGACGGTGACCATGGCACCACGATGCTGCGGACCATGGAGGCCGTCACCAAGGCGGTATCCGAGAGCCCCGGGGCGAGCCTGAAGGATCTCTTCTCCAGCGTGGCTTGGGCGGTGATGTCCGCAGACGGCGGCTCCACCGGCCCGTTGCTCGGCTCCCTATTCATGGGGATGAGCCAGGGCGTGGGTGGGAAGGCCGAGCTGGACTGTGCGTCGTTGGCCGCCACGTTCGATGTCGGCATTACTCAATTACAGAAACAAAGCCGGGCAAAGATCGGCGATAAGACGATGATGGACGCTTTCCTTCCGGCTTTGGCGGCTCTGAAGGCCGCCGATCCGGCTGAGGGGATCCGGTATGCTCTGCAACAGGCAGCCGAGGCGGCGGCCAAAGGCGCGGAAGCAACCAAGACGATGCGCGCGAAGTTCGGACGTGCCCGCAACCTGGGCGATCGGGTCATTGGCCACCCCGACCCCGGGGCTGTCTCCGTCTCGCTCCTGTTCAAGGGATTCACCGAGGCCGTCTGATCCGCTCCACCTTCATCTATTCATCACGAACAATCACCAGAACTATGGCAGACAATGACACCAATAAGGATGCCGCGGACTACGGCATCGGAATACCGGTTAAGAAGCACTCGTTTTTCTTGAAAGGGTTGGACCACGTGGACTGGGGCATGAAGGACCGGTTGTCCCGGATTTTCAACCCGAAGTCCGGCAATAGCGTGATGCTGGCCTTCGACCACGGTTATATTATGGGGCCAACCTCCGGCCTCGAGCGGATGGACCTCTCGATGCCGCCCTTGATCGAACACGCCGATTGCATCATGTGCACCCGCGGGGCGCTGCGCTCGATCGTGCCGCCCACGTCCAACAAACCCGTCTCGCTCCGCTACTCGGCGGGCACCACCGTCCTCACTGACCTGAACGACGAGTGCGTCCTGGACATCGAGGATGCCATCCGCGTGAACGCCTCCGCGCTGGCGGTCATGGTGGCGGTGGGGAGCAAGTTCGAGGCGAAAACGATCTCGAACCTGGTGCGCACCGTCGATCTCGGTAACAAATACGGCATCCCCAGCCTGGGCGTCACAGCGGTGGGCAAGGAGTTGGTGCGTGATGCCCGCTACCTTGCGCTAGCTTGTCGCGTGTGCGCTGAAAACGGAGCGACATTCGTCAAGACATACTACTGCGAGTCTGACTTTGAGAAGGTCACCGCCACCTGTCCGGTGCCGATCGTGATTGCAGGCGGAAAGAAATTGCCGGAAGATCAGGCATTGGATTTCGCGCACAAAGCGATCAGCCAAGGCGCGTCGGGCGTCGATATGGGGCGGAACGTCTTTCAGGCGGACCACCCGGTGGCCATGATCAAGGCGATCCGCGCGGTGGTGCACGACAAGCGCACCGCAAAGGAGGCCTTCGATCTCTATTGCACCCTAAAGAAAGCGAAATAGGTCCATTCATTCGTATGGGAATCTTACACCGCCGGCTTTTCTCCCTCATGCGGGGTTGTCTCCTCGTCGCCTTGTTGGCACAGGGGGCGGTCCGCAGCGATTCCAACCCACCCGCTTCCGAGAAGAAGACAGCGCCCTGGGTATCCCCCTCGGCTCTTGCGCTTTCCGCTGACGGACAAACGCTCTTCGTCGCCAGCGCCACCTCCGGGCAGGTGTTGGTGTTTGATACGACTCAAGAAAAGGTGGTGCGCGAGATTCGGCTGACGGGCGCCCCCTCCGGGCTGGCGCTCTCCTCCGATGGCCGACTGCTTTTCGTGACCTGCGCGGCGCCAAAAGGGCAGCTCGCCGTGATCGACACCCAAACGAGCAAGGTCCTGCGCTCCGTTCGGCTCGGCCATACCCCCATCAGCCCGGTGGCCGCTCCGGATGGGCGGACGGTCTATGTGTGCAATCGGTTCAATAACAACGTCTCCGTCGTCGATGTCGCGCGCGGCGAGGAAATTCGGCGCATCGATGTCGAGCGAGAGCCGGTGGCGGCGGCCATCACCCTGGACGGGAAATTCCTCCTCGTGGGGAACCATCTGCCCGTGGGCCGTGCGGACGCGGGAACCGTGGCGGCGCATGTGAGCGTCATCGACACCGCCGCCGGAACGGTTATCCGGCAATTGCCATTGCCCAACGGTGGAAACCTGGTGCGGGACATCCGCGTCTCCCCGGATGGCCGATACGCGTGCGTCACCCATGTCCTGGCTCGGTTCTACCTTCCCACGACGCAGCTCGAACGCGGATGGATGAACAGCAACGCGCTCACTCTCATCGACATCGCCACCATAAGCATCCTCAACACGGTGTTGCTTGATCAGGTCGATCGCGGCGCGGCGAACCCGTGGGGGGCCTGCTGGTCCAACGACGGTCGGAGCCTGCTCGTGGCCCACGCCGGGACCCACGAGGTCAGTCTGATCGACGCCGCCGGGTTGTTGAAGAAGCTCGGAGAGTCTCGCCGAGCCCCGGAGGTGGCCTCCGGCCAGGGGTCGTATGCCGCGTCGTCGGTGACCCCCGACCCCGCCACCGACCTCGCCTATCTCGTCGGGCTGCGCCAAATCGTGAAACTCAACGGCAAAGGCCCGAGGGCTATTGTCCTGCGGGGGAGCCGTGCCTATGTGGCGGACTACTTCTCCGAGAGCATCGAGAGGCTTGACCTGGCCAGTCAGCCTGCGCGTCCCGTGGAAATCCCGCTGCGCGCCGCGCGACCGATGTCCATCGAACGCCGTGGCGAGTTCCTTTTCAACGACGCCTCCATCTGCTTTCAGGCATGGCAGAGCTGCGCCAGTTGCCATTCCTCTGACGCGCGGGTGGACGGCCTGAACTGGGACCTGCTGAACGATGGGATCGGCAACCCGAAGAACAGCAAGAGCCTCCTCCTTTCACACCAAACGCCGCCCGCCATGAGCATGGGGGTGCGGGACACCGCGGAGATGGCGGTGCGTGCCGGCATCGCCCACATCCTCTTCACGGTCCAGCCCGAGGAGGTCCCCACAGCGATTGACCAATGGTTGAAGAGCCTCACTCCCGAACCCAGCCCGTATCTGGTCGATGGCAAACTCTCCCTGGCGGCGAGGCGGGGACGAGGGCTCTTCAACAGCTCTGAAACCCGCTGCGCCGAGTGTCACAAGCCCGGGCTTTTCACCGACCTCCACAGCCACGATGTCGGCACCGTTGGGCCTTACGACCAAAAGAGCGACGTGTTTGACACGCCGACACTCGTGGAGCTATGGCGCACGGCGCCCTACCTCCACGACGGCTCGGCGGCCACCATCGCCGAGGTGCTCGTCCAACGGAATCAGGGTGACCACCATGGCAAGACCTCGCACCTGTCCGTGCGGCAAATCGAGGATCTGGCCGCCTACATTCTATCGCTCTAGGATTTGGGTCGCAGGCCGTTGCGTGGATTTGACGCAAGATGTGTGAAGCCCGCGCGTCGGCGGCGGCCAACGAGAAGAAATGGCGGTTTTTTAGGCCTTTGTCGTTGGCATTAGTAATGCTATATTCACCTTTCGGCATTGTTGAATGATGCCGAGTATGAACCAGTGCCTTGGTCGGGGCGAAGGTTACCGTCTCGGAGCTCAACGCGCGGCTGCGCTGAGGGTGGCGGCGCGCGCACGCGTCGCGATCGAAACGGTGACGGACGGGCGGAAGGAGAACAGGCGCCAGCGAAGAGTCAGGCATCGCCTCAGTTAATGAAACTAATCCGTCATGGTCGCCGCAGGAGCAGGTCGCCCCTGGCCAGCGGGTTCACCCTCATTGAGCTGCTGGTGGTCATCGCGATCATCGCGATCCTGGCGGCGATGTTGTTGCCGGCCTTGGCTAAAGCTAAAGCCAAAGCCAAGCGGATCGTCTGCATCAACAACCTGCGTCAAATCGGGATCGCGACGGTGATTTACGTGGGCGAATACAAGCAGTACCCGGGTGACCTGTCGATCACCTATGGTTATTACTACGTCTGGCCGGTCCGCCTGCTAAGCGCGATGGGCACCAACCGGCAGGTGTTTTACTGCCCGGCAGCCACGCTCAGCAGCGCGTGGGACACGAACGTCAACAAGACGCTGGGAGCTACGGGGCCCGACGGGAAATACGACCCGTTCGGACTCAGCGAGCGCACGCGCTTTTCGCTGGGCTACAACGACTGGGGATTGGACCTCAGACACAACCCGCAGCTCGGCCTGGGGGGCGATGTCAATGGCCCCGCCGACAAGGGGCCGGTGACCGAGAGCATGGTGGTCAGCCCGGCGCAGATGATCATGGTGGGGGACGTGAAGGCGCAAAAGGATCCCGCGCTGATCCATTTCGATGCGGATATTGATCCCACTGACAACTCGGCGGGCCACAGCCAATGGCCTTCCAACCGGCACGAGTATCGCACCGATCTCTTGTTTGGCGACGGCCATGCCGAAGCCGCCCGGCGGCATGACGTGATCGACCCAAGGAACGGTGTCTGGCGTGCTCGTTGGAATAACGACAATCAACCGCATCCTGAAATCACATGGGCGGTGGATTGGACCGCTGAAGCGAAGCTGGACCAGCCGTAGCGCATTAGCGCGCGTTCAGCCTTGCTTGGGTGAGAGGTGGCAGAGGAGGCAGGTATTCGAGTTCTCGAACAGTGCGCGGAAGATCACCAACCCGCCGATGGTCCTAACCCCAGAAGCTCCTCGCCACCCGTGAGGCTCTTCCACTGTTGCGGGGCTTCTCTCCGGGGCTTCGATTCGGCGCGGAACCAGGCCGGCTCCTTGTTGCTGCAGCCATTGGTCGTTAGCATGCAAAAGTCGGTGTCTGTTGCCTGATCGAGGTCGAGGACTCCTTCCTGGTCGGCGGAGACAGCGCAGAGGTTCCAGCCGGCGGCATAGACGCCCATCAACCCGCACGGACCCGAGAAGGTGCCGGGCCGCGCCGGCTCTCCCTGGCCCGCCGGCCCCCGGCTAAAGCAGAGGAAATGGCCATCGGGCGACCAATCCACATGGATCAGGCGATTGTGCTGATCCAGGATCCGCAGGCGCCGCGGGCCGACATGAGGGGATCCGGACTCCAGGTCGATCGGAGCAACGGCGATCTCGAAATCACCGGCGCCCCACGCGATCTGTCTGCCGTCCGGGCTGAGCGCGGCGCGGCAGCCGGGGATGTGCAGGTTCAACACCTTGTCCCCATTCGCGGCGATAGCCACAGTGCCGTGGTCCACACCCATGCCCGCGTGGGCCGTGGCGATAATCCATTTGCCGTTTGGAGCGAGGCACGGATTGTAGATGTGTCGAATGTTCGCGCTGTTGGGATGCGGCTCGATGTTGCCCGAGGCAAGCTCGTAAAAGCACATCCCGCGGGTGTAGAAATCCATCACGTTGAACTTGGGATACTCTTGGGGCAAGTAGCCGATTCGCCCGCCATCCGGACTCCAGAACGGCTCGCGCGCGTAGTCCCGGAGCTTCTTCCGATTCCGGCCATCGATGTCCATGACCCACAGGCTCCGAACCGTGTCCCTGCCTTCGCCCTCATCCACCAGGTAGCAGAGCCGGGTGCCATCGGGCGAGACCTGTGGATAGTGCTCGTGCACTCGGGGCGTGTTTGTCAGGTTGACCGCTCCCGTTGCGCCTGTGTCCAGGACGAAGATTTCCCAGTTGTCTTTCACATAACACTCGTACGCGATTTTAAAGCGCGTGTCCCGCAAACGATTCCGCAACGGCATGGAGGCCGAAACACCGCTGAAGCAAGCCAGCAGGAGCATGGCGACCGAGAGCCGCAGCCCGTACTTTGCCCGCGGTGCCTCGCGTATCTCCGCGCCCTGCGCACAAAGTCCGGGAGCTCTCATCGGTGCCTGGTTGGACAATCGTCGTTTTACTGACTACGGAAGCGCAATGCGATAAAACGCCGTTTCCAGCAGAGGGTTCATGTCCTGGTATTGGAGAAGGCCGTCCGCCGGGACGGTCAAGGAATCGAGGGCGGTCCACCCCGCCGCCAGGTTGGTGGAACGCTGGATCTCGCAGGTCCGGCCCGGGTCTCCGGCGTAGAGCACCAGGACCCCGCGTTCGGTCGCGAGAATCTCCAGATGATTCCGCTGAAGCGGGGGTGCGGCCCTGACCGTTACTGAGAAGGTGCATGCGCTCGAGTTGCCGCTGGCATCCAGGGCGACGCAACGCACGAGGGTGGTGCCTACCGGGAACAAGTCGCCGGGGCGGGGTTCGCAGATGATTGTTGGGCGCGGATCGCCAGCGTCGCTAGCCACCAAGTCGAACGTCACCGGGACGGCGTTCGAGTTCACGCTGTAGATCACGATGTCAGGGTTGCAGGCGAAGATCGGCGCGGTGGTGTCCGGAAGCGGTACCATGCGGAGAACGTCCGCCACAGCCCAGGCTCCGGGTTGATTCTCACCGCTGACAACCATCTCCACCCAGTTCGGCTGGGTCTGATCCAGCAAGGCATCGCCCAGGGGCGTCCACTGGCCGGCGGACAAAGCTTCCGGGAAGGCTGCGGAACAGACGTTGGACGCTCCAGACCACACTCTGAAGGAGACATTCCGGGCGGCGTTGGTCAGCGCCGGCATCTGGATCGAGAGTTGGTAGAGTCCGGATCGGGAGATCGGAAGCGACCATTTCACTCGGGCGGTATCATTCGAGCCCAAGCGCGCAATCCGGGCATCCGTACCCCAGGCGGAGTTCGAGGTGGAGAGCCAGGTGCCCTGCACCTCCGCGTACTCGGGATCGAGGTTGTCGATATAGAGGTCATCGGGCAGATAGCGAAGGATGCGGGTCGCGAGGTTCCCGGCCAAATCTGTTCCCGCGATGCCGACTTTGGCGAGGGCGTTGCGCAGGATCGGCAAGGCCACTGTCCAGGCGTTCGTGCCCGCCGGAACGCAGTAGGAGGTGATGTTCGAGTATTGCCCGGACGCGTCCCTGAGGGCGACGAAGGGCTGGGGTTGAAAGAGGGCCTTGCTCGAGCGTATGAACAGCGTGAGCGCCTCGCCCTGCATCGTCTCGGAAACCTCAATCCGCAGGGGCTCCTCATCGGCCAGTCCGCGCCATCGCCGCATCGCTTCGACCGCGGTGCAATACCGGAAAGCGACGGTCGGATAATTCGAAGCGGCAACGTGCGCATACCCGTCAATGCGGACGAAGTTGGCCACGAGATTCTCGGGCAAGTGAGTCCAGATACAGGCGACCTGGTCAACGCCGTTTGTGGCCATGGCAAAGATCGAGTCCATGTCTCTCTGGGTCATGGCTTGCATCTTGATCGAGCGAACGTTCCATCCGGGGCTGGTGCCGGGGACCTGGTAATCATTCGTGGCGGGATGGAAGGGAATGAACACATTTGGCGCCCGGGACCAATCCTGCACGTTGTTGATCGGTCCGTTCGTGTACCAGGCGCGGGCGGCCGGCCAGTTGTCGTGCATGCTGTAGGGGAGCAGGCGGTCGAGGTATTGCTGCCAGTCGTTGTCCATGTAGTGCCAGCCGCTGCGGAAAGATACGGGAAAAACCTCCTCCTCCAGCAGGTACTGCGCCAGGGTATAATCGAAGTCCGCGCGGCATTCCTCAAAAGTCCGGGACTGGTTCCAGAGAAAGTTGCCGTTGCCCTGGTAGTCGCTCCAGATGAATGTGTGATAGTGCAGGGAAAGCTCGTCGCCGAATTGCCGGATCGCGGCGCCATGGTACTGCTTCATCAGGTGCAACGTCATGGTGTTGTTGACCGGGACATCCAGGTTGTCGGCGTCGCGATAAATGTTGCCCCCCATCATCCACCACGTGAACTTGACAGGCTGCCCGAAAGAATCCTTGGACTGGTTGCGCCAGGCGGGGTCCATGACCGCGTAGCTCGGGCTGGCAGGATTGGTAAACAGGCCGGGCGGGTAGTAAGGGTGGCGGTCAAAAACGTCCACCGTGCTCCCATCATTCCAAATCGCAGTGTCGGAGCCAGCCACGAGGTACACCGTCCCAGGCCCGGTGGAGGTGTTGGTCAGTGCGATGCGCACGACCGACGAAGTCCTGGACAACCCGAGGTTATCCGTCGCCACGGCCCAAACCGGATAGGTCCCCGCGCTGACTCCCGCCAATGAAATGTTATATGGACTGCTGCCCGCCTGGCCTATCCTGCCGCCATTGACGTAAAACTCGACTTTGGCAATGCCCGGGATGTTGCTGGCCACGGCGCTGACGGTCAGCGGAGCGAACGCCGGGAGGTTCGCGCCATCGGCGGGACTGGTGAGGCTGACGCTTGGCGGGCCGTTGGTGGCCACGGTGATGTGGATGACCGCCGAGGTCACGCTCAGCCCGGTATCGTCCCACGCCACCGCCGCGAGCGGATAGGCGCCGGGCGGCGGATTGCTCCAAGCCAGGCTGTACGGCGGGGCCGCGCTCTCCCCGAGCGGCGTGGTTCCCGCGTAAAACACGACGTTTGTGACCGGGTTAGGAAAGCGGGAAACCTCGGCAACGATCTCTATCGAGGCCGGTTGGACGAAGAAGGAGGCGTTCGCCGGACTCGTAATGCTCACCGTCGGCCCGTCGAAATCCTCCTCCAATCGGAAACCAGCGACAGCATAGCCTGGAAAGTTCGTCGTGTTGGCGGTATCCCCGCCCCAAATCACACCGAGATACTGGGTCTGGACAATCGAGAAGCTGCCCCCGGGACCAGGCATGATGCCGTCCCAGCCCACCACGTCTCCGGCGCTCGTGTTCATGCCGCTATTGTATGCTGCTTGCCCGGCTGCCAGACCAGACAGCGTCAGGTTTGCAGCAGCCACGCAACCCGTCGAATGTGCGTCCGTGAACGAGACTGCGCCCACAAGCGAGCAGAGCGTCCAGCGCCGGTGGAAATTCTGCGCCGGGGTGCCATCATCGATGCCACCGCGGTTGCTTGTGCCCCGGAAACTGTAGCGTTTAGCAGGGTCCAGGTTGCTGAAGGTCAGCGTAATGGACTGGTTGGAACTGGCATAAAGAAGCGCTCCGTTGTCGCTGGAACCTTTCGTATCGAAGTCCACAAAACCATTGAAGATCTTGTAAGCCGGGGTGCCGGGATTGGGTAAGGCGGCATACTGTACCGGGGCCGGGGCTCCCGAAGTCGTCACCAGTAACCCCACCGGCAGCGCTGTGCCTGTTGCCTGACTGATCAATGGCCCACCGCCGCTCAGGCGCAAGTTATAGGTGGAAACGTTCAAGCCCGTCCCTGGCCCGCGTGTCTGATCGTCGTATGCAACCCAGGCAGCGTGTAGCTTGAACGGTACGAACGCGATGGCCGTAGCCAAGATCCCAGCCAGCCCATGGCATGCGGAAAGAGAACCGCCAATTCCGAACGACATTATTCGAGCCATAACTGATCAGAGTAACCTGCTCTTAGATGTACTTTATCTTAACGCTTGATGTCCAGCAATTTCGGTCGATCGCGACTCTGAGGTTCGGAGTCCCGCCCTCAGCCGGCTTCGCTGCCGCCTTGCCGGACGCCTTGGACCTGCTCAATGTCACCTGGGTCTAGTGCGCCTTGCCGCCTGAAGGCGGGATTCACAACGCACGCCTGCTCCAAGTCACCGACCGCTGAGACTATTGGACGTTGAAATCCTCTCGGCAGTGCGTAACCTTGTGTGCTGCCGGAGCGTCTTCCATCCTGAACTCGGCAAATCGAGCCCCGCCAGGTAGAGCCTGCGGCCGTGCAACCACAACTTTCGGAGATAGAGAATTGAACAAGAACCTCTTAGGTGTCGCGGGCGCATTGGCCTTCAGCGGGTTGATCAGCTTCGCCCCGGTGTGTTTCGCCCAAACAACTCCAACTTCCAAGCCGTACCGGATCGTTAACACTACCCAGACCATGGGTACAGGCGGAATTGATTATGTCTATGCGGACAACGAGGGCCGCCGTCTCTACGTCCCTCGCGGCGACCAAGTCCTGGTTTTTGACCTTGACACCCTCAAACCGGTCGGCGCCATCCCCAACGCGAGGGCGCGTGGCGTGGCGGTTGACCCCAAGTCGCATCACGGCTTCTGCAGCAGCAGTCCGGTGGTGATGTGGGATACGAAGACCCTCGGGACGATCAAAACCATTGCTGTGCAGGGCCGTCCGGACGGCATTCTGTTCGAACCTGCGACTGAACGGGTTTACGTGCTCAGCCACAGCCAGCCCAACGCTACGGTGATCGACTCCAAAGATGGGACTGTCGTCGGCACGATTGACCTCGGCGGCGCCCCCGAGCAAGCTGCCAGCGACGGCCAGGGCCATCTGTACGTGGCCATCGAAGACAAAGACAACATCGCGGTCGTGGACGTCAAGACCCTCAAGGTGACCGCTCACTACGATCTTGCTGGCAAGGGTGGCGGGCCGGCCGGATTGGGTCTTGATGTTAAGAACCACATTCTCTTCGCCTTTTGCCACGATCCGGCAACCGCTGTCGTTCTTAGCGCTGACGACGGAAAGATCCTCGCCCCCCTGCCCATCGGCCGCGGTACGGACGGCGGCGGGTTTAATCCCAGCACCATGGAAGCCTTCAGTTCGCAGGGCGATGGCACGCTAACCATTATCAAGGAAAACAGTCCGACGAGTTTTGAAGTGGAACAGACTGTGAAAACCAAGTCGCGCGCCAAGACTTGCACGCTGGACACCAAAAACAACCAGATCATTCTGATTACCACTGAGCCAGCGCCGGCTGGCGCGCCAGGGCCGGCGCCAACCGCTCCGCCGGCGCCGGGTCAACCCGGTGGAGAGCGAGGCGGACGCGGCGGGCCGGCGCTGCTCGATATCCTTGTCGTAGGCCGCTGAGCCATCACCGGCATGAGGATACCGTGGGCATCCTCTCGGCGATATAGATCTGGCCGCTGCTCGTAGCGAAGCTGATCTCGAAAGGGGGAGGCGAGGCAGCGTTCGAGAAGCTACGGCAGAACACCCAGAGCCAAACTGCAAGTCGGCGATTCATGCGCGTGTCACACCCATGAATGAGACTGACGAAAGTCACGGCGCCGGCTTTGGACCCGGGCCCGAACCGTTCGGCAGGGCGGGCAGGGGCGGGGCCTTCGGCAACGACGGTGTGATGTTGGTGAAATCAAACCCGACGATGGCTTCAGCCGCTAACGTCCCGAGGCGACGGCGGAGAGGCACCACGTCCCCCTGCCCGGTCGGATGGTTGCGGTTCGAGAGAAAGATCACGAAGGCCCGCGAGGAAGGAACGATCCACAGCGAGGTGCCCGTCCACCCCGTGTGCCCGTACGAACCCACCGGAAAGAGCGCTCCCCGAGGGCCGGAATAGGGGGAATCGATGTCCCAGCCCAAACCTCGGCTGGCCTGGACCGTTGGAGGTGTCTGCACAGTCGTCATAAGCCTCACGGTCGCCGGAGCAAAGACCCGAACCCCCTCCAACTCTCCGGTGTTTAGCATCATGCGGGCGAAGCGAGCCATGTCCGCCGCAGTGGTGAAAAGCCCCGCGTGACCGGCCACTCCGCCCATGAACCGCGCTGTGGGGTCGTGTACTCCTCCGCGCAAGAAGCTGTCTCCAACCCTCTCGGTGGGAGCGATACGGTCTGTCTTGAAGGCAGGCGGCAGGAAGCCTGTGTCGATCATCTTGAGCGGTTGGTAAAGCTCCTGACGGGCGAACTCCTCGAGGTGGGCTCCGCTCACCCGTTGGACGATCTCACACAGCACGATGTAGTTGATGTCGCTATAGTGGAAGGCTGTGCCAGGCGTGGTCAGGACCGGCTCCGCGCACGCCATTTCGATGGCCGTTCGATAGCCCGACCAGGGCGGATCGCGGCTCAAGCCTGGCGGAAGGCCGGAGGTGTGCGTCAGCAGATGGCGCAGGGTAATGCCGTCTTTGCCCTGACCTTTGAAGGCCGGCAGATAGGTCGAGGCGGAGGCGTCCAGTTCCAGTTTTCCTCGCTGCAACAAGAGCATGATGGCGGGAGCGGTGGCCAGCACCTTGGTCAAAGAGGCCACATCGAAGATCGTATCCTCGGTCATGGGTTCTTCCACGGGAAGCAAGGAGCGTTTGCCGTAGGCCTTATGGTAGGCGACGCCGTTCCGCTCGATCCAGAAGACCCCGCCCGGCAGCTTTTTCTGGGCGATGGCTTGCTCGATGGCAGCATCGATTTCAGCCAGTTTCTCCGCTCGAAAGACGGACGTTAGCTGCTGAGGCGCGCGCGGTTGCGGAGACTCAATTTCCCCGGCTGGCGCGGCGATGGCCGCCGCCGCCAAGCCCGCTGCCAGCCGCCAAATGAGTTGTATCCGCTTCGTCATGTCGTGATGGTCAGCACTGGCTCAAGGGGAGCTATTCTTCAAGGCTCAGATTGGCTCTCCTCTGTGCCTCAGTGCCTCTGTGGTTCATCTTCGGCGGCCTGATGGGGTAAATCACCAGCCGCGTGGCAGTTTCGCTGTCCCGCTCATAAAGGGGTCCCAATCGCAACACCATCATGCCCCTGGTCGCCGCGCGCAACGTACCGGCTCATCCAGAACCCAAATTCCCCGCGTGTCAGCCGCAATGACATTTTCCCGGTGACCCCTTCTCTGGTTGTCAGGCGGGTGATTCTGGAGGGCGCTCTCCGAAAAGGCAAGAACCAGAACCACGCAATGGGGCCTCGCTACAGGAATGGCGATGCCACCGGATCGGACGGATTGAACCACGGATGTCGGAATCTCACGGATGCGAGGCAAAAGGCAGCAGCGGGTAGGGCGCGTCTGTCCCCAGCGCGCCGCAGGCCACCTCAATCCTCCGACACCCA
>ORJL011027371.1_pt1 | contig 21490 bp, 29 predicted proteins | sample 1779941 | NCBI WGS metagenome assembly ORJL01 (sample SAMEA104232317, study PRJEB22302) | groundwater metagenome | biome: forest; feature: aquifer; material: groundwater | place: USA | collected 2011-08-07 | depth 5.8 m
CCGACGTGCGTGATCAGCTGGTCGAGGCACGGATAGGCGAACGCGTCGTACTGCATCTCACAGATCGGCCGCCAGCCCGCCATGCAGAGGCCGACCGCGGTACCGAGCATCCCCGCCTCTGCGAGCGGCGTGTCGACGCAGCGGTCGACGCCGAAGCGCTCCTGCAGCCCGGCGGTCGCGCGGAAGACGCCGCCCGAGCGCCCGACGTCCTCGCCCATCACGAGCACCGAGTCGTCGCGCTCGAGCTCCGTGTGGAAGCAGTCGTTGATCGCCTCGATCATCAGGAGCTCAGCCAATGTCGCTCCCGAGGATGCGGCGAAGCTCGGCGAGATCCTGCGCGAGCGACGGCGGCGGGTTGACGTATGCGTGCTCGAAAACGAGCCCGATGTCGGGATCCGGCTCGGCCTCCGCCGCGGTGATGCCCTCACGCATCGCCTCGAGCGCCTCCGCCCTGATCGCCGCCTCCAGATCGTCGTGCAGAACACCGTGCCGGCGAAGGTAGCGCTCGTAGCGCCCGAGGCACTCGTTCTGCTTCTCCTGCTCGACGCGCTCGAGGTCGATGTACGTGCGCGGGTCGTCGGCCGTCGCGTGCGGCGCGGCGCGGTAGCTCACCGATTCGATGAACGTCGGCCCGCCGCCCGACCGGGCGCGCTCGACCGCCTCACGGGTTGTCTCGTAGACGGCGAGCACGTCGCCGCCGTCGACGCGTTCGCCGGGCATGCCGTACCCCGCCGCCTTGTCGGCGAGCGTCTCGGCGCGCGTCTGCGCGGAGAGCGGCGTCGAGATCGCCCACTGGTTGTTGTTGCAGAAGAGGATGAGCGGCGCACCCATGACGGCGGCGAAGTTGGCGCCCTCGTGGAAGGCGCCCTCGCTCGTCGCGCCGTCGCCGAAGTACACGATCGCGCATGCGCGCTCGCCCTTCAGCTTCTTGCCCCACGCGAGCCCGGCCGCGTGCGGGACCTGCGCCGCGATCGGCACGCAGATCGACGCGACGTTGTAGTCGGCCGGATTCCACCAGCCGGCCGGATGCCCACGCCACCAGTGCAGGACCGTCGCGGGAGGCATCCCACGCAGGAGCCCGATCGCCGACTCGCGGTAGCTCGGGAAGATCCAGTCGCCGTCCTCGAGCGCGTGCACGGAGCCGGCCTGCATCGCCTCGTGGTTCCAGAAGATCGCGTACGTGCCGATCCGCCCCTGGCGGTGGTAGACGAGCGACCGCTCGTCGTACGTCCGCAGCAGCACCATCGAGCGATAGAGACCGAGCAGCTCCTGCTCGCCGAGCCCGTCGACTTCGCGATCCTCGTCGATCACGCTGCGCAGTCGGTGCTCGTCGTGCGCGACCTGGGCCATCCCGGCGGATCGTACTAGCGGGCCAGGCCGTGCCCGCGGAACCGGTCGGCGTCCCGGCCGGCCGGACTAGACGAAGACCGAGACGACGCCTCGCTCGGCCTCGAACACGGCGCTCTCGACGTCGCCGAGATCTTCGCCGTCCACGTGCAGCGGCATCGGGTGGTCGCACACGACCTCGAGCCGGTCGAGATCGTGGCCGTAGAGCACCGGCCCGCTCCGCGCCCGGCCCGTCAGCAGCGCGGTCGCGATGCGCACGAGCGAGCGACGCCGAATGTGCACCGGCGCGACGAAGTCGAGCCCGAGCTCGAACTTCGCCTCGGGCGTGATCGGCAGCGGGATCCATTTCGCATACGTGTACGGCGACGCGTTGGCGACGAAGACGAATGCGGCACGGCCGATTCCCTTCAGCTCGAGCGTGGGCACGAGCCGGCCCCGGTTCGCGGCGAGCACGCGGACGACGGCGAGCGCGAACGCGAGATCGCCGGGCCGCTTACCGTCCTCACGGCGCCCCAGCTCGTCGACGCGGCGCACCGCGGCCGCGTCGAGACCGAGTCCGGCGTTGAAGGCGAAGCGACGGCCGTTCACGCGGCCGAGCGTGATCCGCCGCGTCCGGCCCAGCTCGATCGACTCGGCGAGCCGCCGCGCGGCGGCGAGCGGCTCCGCCGGAAAGCCGAGCGCGCGGGGCAGCACGCTCGTGCCGCCGCCCGGGAGGAAACCGATCGGCACATCGGCGTCGAGCCCGTTCAGCGCCTCGTTGAAGCCGCCGTCGCCCGAGAAGACGATCACCGCGTCGCAGCCGCCGTCGCAGGCCGACCGCACGAGCTCGGTGGCGTGCTGCGGGTGCTCTGTCTTGACAACGGTGAGCTCGACCACGCGCCGGAGCTCGGCCTCGACGGCGGCGAGCTTCTCGTCGGTGACACGCGTTGCGAAGGGATTGACGACGAGGACGGCCCGCACGGGCACCACAGTGCCCGCGCAGGCGTCCCGCTGCAAATCAGCGGATGAAGAGGCTTCCCCGGACGACGCGACCCCCGTGGCCGGCGCCGTGGCTCCAGGAGATGCGGAACGCGTCGATGCCCGGAAGCTCGTTGTGCACCGCCACCGCGGTGAACGGCATGCGCCGGTGGTTCAGGATCCCGATGCCCTGCACCGTGGCGGTGTTCTCGACGAAGCGCACCGAGCTGAGCTCGAGCGACTGGAACGTGAGGTGGCGGATCGGATCGACATACACCACCTTGGCGGCCGTCCGGCGCAGGTCGATCCGGAAGAGCGCCTGGCCGGTGCCGGTGAATCCATGGCCGCGAACGACGTGCCGGATCGAGGCCTGGGCGCCGGCGACGCCGGAGAGCCCTGCGCCCGGCACGGTCTCCGGGTAGAGCGCCTGGCCCGGTGCGGTCTCGGCAGCGGCCGGTGCGGCAGGTGCCGGTGCGGTCTCGGCAGCGGCCGGTGCGGCAGCTGCGAGCGCGAGGCACGCGGCTCCCCCCGCGATGAGTGTCTTCGTCTTCATCTCGTCTCCCTCTGGCGCGTCGTCGTGCGTGCAGACGAAACGGACGGGGAGCCCGCGCGGATACGGCCTGCGCGCTACGGCCGCGAGGCGTAGCCCCGCATGCCGTCCAGCAGCAGTCCGGTGAAGCGGTCGGCGAGCTCGTCCGTGTCCGAGCCCGGCCGGAGCCAGGTGTAGGCCCAGTTGGCCGCCGAGAGCGCCAGCAGGGCGGCCGTGCCGTCGTCGAGGTCGGGCCGCAGCTGGCCGAGCTCCCGGCCCTCCCGGAAGAGGGCGCGCACCCGCTCCTCGTAGCGGCGCCGCTCGGAGACGAACTGCTCGCGTCGCTCGCCCTCGAGGTAGCGCCATTCCCGGACGAAGACGGTGGCGATGTCGAGCTGCTCGGCGACGACCCGCAGATGGGCGCGGAGCGCCGCGCGGATCCGCTCGAGCACGGGCCCGTCCTCGGGTAGGGCGTCGAGAGCGGCGTGGAAGGCTTCCGCACCCTCGCGGGCCACCTCCCAGAGGAGGTCGGCCTTCGAGTCGATGTGGGTGTAGAGCGAGCCCTTCTGCATCCCCAGGGCCTCGGCGAGGTCGCCGACGGACGTGCCGTGGTAGCCCTTCAGCGCGAAGAGCCGGGCGGCGGCGCGGGTTAGCTCTGCTCGCCTCGCGGACATCTAGAATCGAGCCTAACGATCGTTCGGAAGGAGCGCCGGTGGCCGCTGCAGAGATTCCCCATGACGAGCAGGCATTTCTCGCGTACGTCCAGGCCGGCGGCCAGGTCGAGACGACCGACTGGCTCCCCGAGGACTATCGCCGCAAGCTGATCAAGTTCATCGAGATGCACGGCAACTCCGAGCTGATGGGGGTGCTACCCGAGCGGGAGTGGATCCTGCGCGCGCCCACGCTCCAGCGCAAGCTCGCGCTCACCGCGAAGGGGCAGGACGAGGTCGGCCACGCCCAGCTGATCTACCGGGTGGTCGAGGATCTCGGCAAGCCGCGCGAACGCTGCCTCGCCGACCTCGTCGACGGCACGGCGAAGTTCCACAACGTCTTCCACTACCCGACCCGCACCTGGGGCGACGTGGGAGTCATCGCCTGGCTCGTGGACGCGGCCGCGATCATCAGTCAGAAGGCGCTGCTCAAGTGCTCGTACGCGCCGTACGCGCGGATCATGAAGAAGATCTGCTGGGAGGAGTCGTTCCACATCCTCCACGGGCGCGACGTGATCCTCGCCCTGGTCACCGGGACGCCCGAGCAGTTCGAGCTCGTGCAGGAGGCGGTCAACCGCTGGTGGGGGCCGCTGATGCAGTTCCACGGGAACCCGATCGCGCCGGAGGACGACCCGATGTTCCTCTGGCGGATCAAGTCGCAAGCGAATGAGTCGGCGCGTCAGCAGTTCCTCGACGGCTACGTGCCGCAGATCCTCGAGCTCGGCCTGGAGATCCCCGATCCGAAGCTGCGCAAGAACGAGGACGGCGTGTGGGAGTACAGCGAGCCGGACTGGGACGAGCTGAAGCACGTCGTCACCGGGCACGGGCCGCTCACGCAGGAGCGCCTCGCGTTGCGCCGCCGCTTTCTCGAGCAGGAGCAGTGGGTTCGCGACATCGTGCTCGCCGCGTGAGCATGGAACATCCCGACAGCGTTCATCCGATCGGGGTTCATCCGATCGGGATTCATCCGATCTGGGAGGTGTTCCGGCAGGAGCGGCGTGGCCAGCCGTTCGAGCATGCCGGCTCGGTCGCCGCCCCCGACGCGGACTTCGCGGAGGCGTGGGCGCGCGAGCAGTACGGCCGCCGCGGCGAGTCGGTCGCGTTGTGGCTCGTGCCGCGCGACGAGATCCGCGTCGTCGACGACTGGGCCGACGAGTTCGAGCTGAAGTACCGCCGCGTCGACGGCTACTCGATCAAGGCGCGCTTGAAGGAGGCACGTGAACGAGCTGCTGCTCGGACTCGCTGACGACGAGCTCGTGCTGGGCTGGCGCGACTCCGAATGGACCGGCATCGCGCCGGTGCTCGAGGAGGATGTGGCCTTCTCGTCGATCGCGCAGAACGAGATCGGGCATGCGCGCGCCGTCTACGAATTGCTGACGGACGACGCGGACGCGCTCGCGTTCGACCGCACGCTCGACGAGTATCGGTGCGCGCCGCTCGTCGAGCTCCGCCTGCTCGACTGGGCCCGCACGATCGCGCGGCGCTGGCTGTACGAAGTGGCCGACGAGATCCGCATCGCTGCGTTGATGGGGGGCGACGACGCGAAGGTCGCGTCGCTCGCGTCGAAGATCAACCGCGAAGAGGCGTACCACCGCATGCACGCGGAGATGTGGCACGAGCGCCTGCGCGGCGAGCCGCGCTTCGTCGCGGCGGTCGCAGACTTGTGGCCCTACGCGCTCGGCATGCTGCCGAAGGAGCAACGTGGGGAGCTTGCTTCGCGCGTCGGCCTCGCCGAGGTGGAGGCGATCGAGCGCGGCACGCACACCGACGAGCTCGCGGAGCTGTGGAACGAGATGACGATGGTGCGCCGCTCGGCGCCGGCGGGCTCGCAATGGTGACGGCCCAATGGTGACGGCGCTACAGGTCTGGGCGGCGTTCGAGGAGATCCCCGACCCGGAGATCCCCGTCATCTCGCTCGTCGAGCTCGGCATCATCCGATCGGTCGACGTTCACGATGGACATGTCCGTGTGGAGCTCACGCCGACGTTCCTCGGCTGTCCCGCACTCGAGGCGATGAAGCGCGCGCTCGAGGACAAGGTCGCGGCGCTCGGCGGCGACGCCGACGTGCGCGTGATCTCCGACGACTCGTGGTCGACCGAGAAGATCACGCCCGCCGGCCGCGAGAAGCTGCGCGCCGCAGGCTTCGCCCCGCCCGCGCCGCGCGAGGCGTCGGCGCCCGCGCTCGTGCAGCTGCAGTCGAATGTGTTCCGCTGCCCGTACTGCAACTCGACGCAGACGACGCTCGAGAACATCTTCGGCCCGACGCCGTGCCGCTCGCTCCGCTACTGCGAAAGCTGCCGGCAGCCGTTCGAGCAGTTCAAGACGATCTAGCAGAGGTAGCGCTCGGTGCCGGCCGACCCACAGCCGCTGCTCGCAGTCGCCAGACGGCTGACGCTGACCGAGACGCGCGCCGTCGGCGGGCCGGTGGCGCGCCGGCTGCTCGCGGCCTACTTCGGCGTCGCGCTGCTCGGCTGGCTTTCCGCCGCCGTCGTTCTCGTCGTCGCGGCGCCGGACCTCGCGGCGGGCGACACCGGAGCCCGGGCGCCCGTGCTCGCGGCGCACCTGCTCGCGCTCGTGTTCCTGCCGCTCGCGGTGTCCGGCGGCGCCTTCCACCTGCTGCCCGTGATGCTCCGCAACGACCTGCAGAGCCAACAACGGCTCTGGCTCGCGCTCCCGCTGCTCGCCGCCGGAGGGGGGCTCACCGCACCCGGGGTCGCCTTCGACATGCCGCGGCTGCTCTGGCCCGGTGCGGCGCTCGTGAGCGCGGGCCTCGCGCTCGTCCTCGTCGAGCTCGGAGGCCTCGTCGCGCGGGCGCCGCGCGGACGGATGCTCGTCGCGAGCCGCACCGGCGTCGCGCTCAGCCTCTTCCACGTCGTCGCGGCGCTCGTGCTCGGATCGCTCCTCTTCTCGCACGGCGACGCGACCGTCCTCGGCGTCACGCACGATCGCTGGCTGCTCGTGCACCTGCACGTCGCGCTGCTCGGCTGGATCGCGATGCTGATCCTCACCGTCGGCCGCACCCTGGCGCCGATGCTCGCGGTGGCCCCGCGGGCGCCCGCCCGCCGAGCGCCGGTCGACGAGGTCGTGCTCGCGCTCGGCGTGTGGCTGCTGGCGGCCGGGATCGCGGCGTCCCGCTGGGTCGCGGCGGCGGGGGCGATCGTCGTCCTGCTCTCACTCGCGCGCTTCGGTGCGCTCATCCTGCGCGTCGCGCGAACGCGCCGGCTGGAGCTCGAAGGCCCGCTCGCCCACCTGCTCGCGGGGGCGGCGTTCCTGGTCCAGGGGGCGGCGCTCGGCTTCGCGCTCCTCGCCGGCACGGGCCACGAGGAACGCCGCGCCGGCGCCTACGTGCTGCTGCTCCTGCTCGGCTGGGCCGTCGGGGTCACCCTCGGCCATCTGCCGAAGCTGCTGTCGCTCTCGATCTGGGTGTGGTGGCCGCCCGGCCCCCGGCCCAAGCAGGACGCGCTCTACCCACGGCGGCTCGCGCAGGCGGAGGCACTCGTGTTCGCGATCGGCGTAGAGACGATCGTGCTCGGCGCGTATCTCGGCAACGCGACAGTGGCGCGTGCCGGCGCGGTCCTGCTCGTCGCGGCCGCAGTGCTCGTGGCCGGCGCGGCCGCGTGGGTCTGGGCGCAGCGGCCGGCCTAGCGGAACTGGTCGATCAGCACGCGTGCCATGCTCTGCGAGCGCTTCGCGGCGTCCAGGTCGCCCTCGGCCGCCTGGACGATCGCGCCCTTCATGAGGATGTGGAACGACAGGGCGAACTCCTTCACGTCACGCAGCCCCGCCTCCCCGGCGAGCGTGCGGATCACGCCGCGGATGTTCTCGAGGTGCTTCGCGCTCGCTGCGCCGATCTCGCCGGCGGGGTCGGCCGTCTCGAGCATGACGTTGATGAACGAGCAGCCCTCGAAGTCGTCGCGGTGGAACCACTCGTCGAAGAGATCGAAGATCGCGAGCAGCGACTCCTCCGGCGTGCCGCCGCGGAGCCGCGCCTGCTCCTCGACCCAGCCGTACGTCCACAGCTCCTCGCGACGCTGCAGGAACGCGAGCACGAGCTCGTTCTTCGAGGGGAAGTGCCGGTAGAGCGTGGCCTTCGCGACCGAGGCCCGGCTGATCACCTCTTCGATGCCGACGGCGCCGATGCCGCGACGCGAGAAGAGCTCGTAGGCGCTCTCGAGGACACGCTGGCGCGGCTTGGTCTCCGCGGTTGCGACGGCCGTTTCGGTCATGGCCAGGAGGATAGCGCGCAATTGGGCCCGGTGGACAGAGCGGTCTGCCTCGTGACGCCACGGGTCGCCGTTCCGTCGCACGCATCTGCGACCCTGGCAGGGTGCCGGGCCGCCGCACCGCCCCTCTCTTCGCGCTGCTCGCCGTCGCGGGAACGCTCGCGACGGCCGGCTGCGGCGGCGGCGGCCGGCTTTCGCACGGCGACTTCGCGACGCGCGCCGACGCCGTGTGCTCGGCATTCCGGGCCTCGACCGAGCGCATCGCACGGCCGCGGACGTACAAGGACATCGTGGCCTACGTCGGCAAGACACGGCCGCTGTACGAAGCCGCCCGGATCAAGCTCGCGGAGCTGAAGCCGCCGGTGAAGGACGAGCCCGCTGTGCGGTCGTGGCTCGCAGCAGACAAGCGGATCAGCGCGGCCCTCCGAGACCTCGGCGACGCAGCCCTCAGGCACGACTTTCCCGCCGTGACGGCCGCCGCCGGCCGCATCCAGGCTGGGGGGCGCCCGAGCCGGCACGCGGCGCAGGCACTCGGCCTGCAGGTCTGCTCGCAGGCGTAGGGCTAGACGCCGGTGAAGCCCGGCGGGCGCTTCTCGAGGAACGCCGTGACTCCCTCGCGAAAGTCGCTCGTCTGCACCGCGACCGACTGGAGCTGCGCCTCGAGCTCGAGCTGCTCGTCGAGTGACGCCGTGTCCGCGTGGTCGAAGAGCCGCTTCGTCATCCCGATCGCGCGCGTCGGCAGCCCCGCGTAGAAAGCGCCCAGCTCGGCCGCTCGTGCCGCCAGCCCGCCGGCCTCGACCACCTCGGAGACGAGACCCCAGGCGTGGGCCTCGGCAGCCGTCAGCCGCCGGTTCGACGTCATCCACTCGAAGGCGCGCGGCGCACCGAGCAGGCGGTGGATGAAGTGCGTGCCGCCCGCATCCGGCACGAGCCCGATCCCGATGAACCCCGGGACGAAGCTCGCCGCGTCGGAGGCGATGCGGATGTCGCACGCGCACGCGAACGAGAGCCCCGCACCCGCGCACGCGCCGTTGACGGCGGCGATCACCGGCTTCTCGAGCGCGCGGATCGCAAGCACGTTCGGGTGATAGGTCGCGCGCAGTGAATCGCCGACGTCGCCGCCTTCCGAGAACTCCTTCAGATCCTGGCCCGCGCAGAAGCCCTTGCCGGCGCCGGTGACCACGACTGCGCGCACGTCCGGGTCGCGCGCCTCCTTAAGCGCCTGGCGCAGCCCCGCGTGCAGCGCGCGGTTGAACGCGTTGAACACCTCGGGCCGGTTGAGGATGATCGTCTGCACCGCGCCCTCGCGCGTGACTTCGACCTCGGCCATGCGAAGAATCTACCGACCCTTGAAGTCGGGAGCGCGCTTCTCGACGAACGCCTGAAGCCCCTCGCCGGCGTCCTCCGAGGCGCGCGCGAGGTAGAACGAGCGGCGTTCGAACGCGGTGCCGGCGGCGAGCGGCGTCTCGAACGCCTGGTCGACCGCCTCCTTCGCGAGCCGCACTGCAATCGGGCCCTTCGCGGCGATCTCGCGCGCCACTCGCTTCGCCTCGTCGAGCCACGCCTCCTTCGCGACGACGCGCGCGACGAGCCCGAAGCCGAGCGCCTCGCGCGCGGAGAGCATGCGCCCGGTGAGGATCATGTCCATCGCAACCGCCTTGCCGACCGCCCGGGCGAGGCGCTGCGTCCCGCCCGCGCCGGGCAGCATGCCGAGGTTGATCTCGGGTTGGCCGAACGTGGCCGACTCCGACGCGACGATCACGTCGCAGAGCATCGCGAGCTCGCACCCACCGCCGAGGCAGAAGCCGGACACCGCCGCGACGAGCGGCGTGCGCAGGTCGCGGATCGTGTTCCACTCGTCGATGCGGCGGTTGTCGTAGAGCGAGACCGGCGTGCCCTCCGCGAGCTCGCCGATGTCCGCGCCGGCGGCGAACGCGCGCTCTCCGCCACCGAGCACGATCGCGCGGATCTCGGGATCGGCGTCGAGCTCCTGCAACGCGCCGACGACGGCTCCCATCAGCTCGCCGGACAGGGCGTTCAGCTGCTTGGGGCGGTTCATCAGCACGATGCCGACGCGACCGTCGCGCTCGAGCGTCACGAGCTCTTCTTGTCCAGGAATGCCTGAATCGCCCCCTTCGCCTCGTCGTTCAGCATCGAGAGAGAGAGCCAGTCGCGCGCGTGACCGACCGTCTCGTTCCAGGAGATGTCGCGCCACCAGTTGAGCTGCTGCTTCGCGTAGCGCGTCGTCTGCGGCAGCTTTGCGGCGAGCTTCTCCGCGACCTCGTCGACCTTCGCGTCGAGCTCCGCCGCGGGAACCGCCCAGTTGATCAGCCCCCACTCGGCGGCGAGCGTCGCAGGCACCGGCTCGCACCGCAGGATCATCTCTCGTGCGCGAGGGTCCCCGATCATGATCGGCAGCCATTGCGTCGCGCCGCCGGCCGGCACGGAGCCGTGCTCGAGACCGACGTGACGGATGAACGCGTCGTCGACCATCACGGTGAGATCGCACGCCATCTGCAGCTCGTTGCCGCCGCCGACCGCGATGCCCTGCACGCGCGCGAGCGTCGGCTTGCCGATCTCGCGCAGGCGGTCGTGCATGTCCTTGAACGCACCGAACCACTTCCAGTACTCCCTCGGGTTGTCGATCAGGTCGACGCCCCAGGCGCGCAGGTCCGCTCCAACGCAGAACGCGCGGCCTTCGCCGGTGATCACGACGACGCGGATGTCGTCGTCCCAGCTCGCGTCCTCGCAGGCCCGCGCGATCTCGCGCAGCATCTTGAAGTCGAACGCGTTCAGCACCTCGGGGCGGTTGAGCGTGATCGTCGCCCGGTTGCCGTTCTTCTCGTAGCGGATCCGCTCGAAGCCCAGCTCCGCCGGGTCGACCGGGCGCGGTGCGTCAGGCTCAGGCATTCACGTCTGTGACGTAGATGCTGTGCGGATACCCCATCGCAGCGGCGTCCTTGGCGGTTGCCGCGAACTCCTCGCTCGCTGCTGCTCCCTTGAAGGTATCGGAGTCGGCGAACTCGAACTCGGCGTAGTACGCGAGCTCGTCGCCGGAGAGCGTCCGCTTGATCGGACCGTGGCGGAACGCAGCGTTCGGCACCTTCCGGCACAGCTCGACGTGTTGCTCGTAGCGCTCGGGGTCCGGAGCCGTGTCGTACACCACGAATACGCGGTACATGTCTTCCTCTCGCTCGCTGGCGGACGGAGCCTATCCCGGAGCGGGATATGGTTGACGCCGTGTCGGGGAGCGGGATAGCGGTCGGTCTCTCCGTGCTGGCGGGGCTCGCAGGCGCGGTGCAGGTGGCGCTGATGGCGCAGCTCGGCGATCGGATCGGGATCGCCGGGGCGCTCGCGTTCGCCACCCTCTTCACCGCCGTCGCGTCGTTCCTCATCCTCGTCGTCGCACGACAGAGCGTCTCGGCCTACGTCGACGCCTTCCACCAGCCCTGGTGGATCCTGATGGGCGGCCTGATGGGGCTCGTGGTCGTGTTCACGATCACGTACGCGGGACCGCGGATCGGCACCGCGCCGACGCTCGGGATCCTCATCGCGGGGCAGCTCTTGATGGGCGCCGCGATCGACCGCTGGGGCCTCCTCGGCTCGGATCGCGTCGCGCTGCACTGGCCTCGCGTCGCGGGGATCCTGCTGCTCGCGATCGGCTCCGGGCTCTCCCTGAAGAACTGATGCAACGCGACCGCCGCGCGTCCGCAGTCGCGCTCGTGCTCGGCGCGGCCTGCTCGGTGCAGGGCGGCGCCGCCGTCGCAAAGACGCTCTTCCCCGAGCTCGGTCCGCCGGGCGTCGTGTTCCTGCGGCTGCTGTTCGGGTCGCTTGCGCTTTGGGGCATCGCGCGGCCGCAGCTGCGCGGGCGCAGCCGCTCCGACCTTCAGCTCGTCGCCGCGCTGGGAGTCGTGCTCGTCTCGATGAACCTGCTGTTCTACGAGTCGCTGGCTCGAGCTCCGCTCGGCGTCGTCGTGACCGTGGAGTTTCTCGGGCCGCTCGCGGTCGCGATCCTCGGGTCGCGGAAGCCCGTCGACCTCGTCTGGGTCATGCTCGCCGGCGCCGGCGTAGCGCTGCTCGCGAACGGCGGCGGCACGGCGGTGCACGCGCCCGGGATCGTGCTGGCCGCCTCGGCAGGCGTCTTCTGGGCTCTCTACATTCTGCTGAGCGTGCACGTGGGTCGCGCGTGGCCGGGCGCGTCGGGCCTTGCGCCGGCGATGCTCCTCGGGAGCCTGATCGCCGCGCCGTGGGGGATCATCAGCGCCGGCCACCACCTCGGCGACGCGCAGCTCGTCGGCGCGGCCGTCGGCGTCGGACTGCTCTCGTCGGCTCTGCCGTGGTCGATGGAGCTCGAAGCGCTGCGGCGCCTGCCGTCGCACGTGTTCAGCGTCGTGCTCAGCCTCGAGCCGGCGGTCGCCGCGCTCGCCGGCTTCGTGTTCCTGCACGAGCACCTGCGCGGGCGTGCGTGGTTCGCGATCGGCCTCGTCGTGCTCGCGAGCGCGGGCGCGGCGCGCAGGCGCGGTCCGACGCTGCCGATCGACGCGTAGCTACTCGCCGGTGACGACGGGCGTCTGCGCGGGAGTGGACGCCGCGAGCGGCGAGCGCTGGAGCAGCGCGAACGACCACTCGACGACCGGGCCGACAAGCAGCGCGAAGAGCACCGTGCCGACTCCGAACGTGCCGCCGAGGGCGATGCCGGCTGCGAGCGCGCCGACCTCGAGCACCGCGCGTACGAGCCCAACGCGCCGACCGGTGCGGTGCGAGCCGACGAGCATCAGCGTGTCGCGCGGGCCCGCGCCGAGGTCGGCGCCGATGTAGAAGGCGGACGCAGGCCCGATCAGCCAGATGCCCCCGACGAGCAGCGGTATGCGCACCGTCAGTCCGTCGTGTGCGAGCGCAGCCACCGCGTGGATCGCGGTGAGCCCCTGGATGAACGTCCCGATGAGCACCGCATTCGCGAATGTGCCGAGGCCGGGTGGGCCGCCGAGCGACCACGCGAGCAAGAGCACGGCCAGCGCGACCGCGACGTTGGCCATCCCGAACGAGAGCGGCGTGTGCTTCGCCAGCCCCTGGTTGAGCACATCCCACGGCGAGAGGCCGAGCTTCGACTCGAGAATCAGCACGATCCCGAGCGCGAACAGGAACAACCCGAAGGCGAGGCTCGCCAGACGGACGGCAAGGCCGCCGCGCACACGCGGATGGATCTTCGTTACAGCCCGAACGGGTTGAACGGCTTCGGGCTCGTCGAGAAGAGGACGCCCTTCGTTTCGAGGTAGAGCTCGAGCGTCTCGATCGACAGCTCGCGTCCGAACCCCGACTGCTTGTAGCCGCCGAACGGGATTCCCGGGAACGCGGTGAACGGCATGTTGATGCCGACCATCCCCGACTTGATCGCACGCGCGACACGATGACCGCGCGCCGGATCACCGGTCCACACCGTCGCCATCAGTCCGTACTTCACGTCGTTCGCGATGCGGATCGCGTCCTGCTCGTCCTCGAACGAGATCACGGTGACGACCGGGCCGAAGATCTCCTCCTGCGCGACATCCATGCTGTTGTCGACCTTGGCGAGCACCGTCGGCTGGTAGAAGGCGCCCTTGCCGTCGGCGTGCGCGCCGCCGGTGACGACCTCCGCGCCCTCCGCGATGCCGCGCTCGACGAACGAGTGCACGCGGTCGCGGTGCGCGGTGGAGATGAGCGAGCCCATCTGCGTCTCCACGTCGAGCGGGTCGCCGACCTTCAACCGCCTCGCAAAGTCGGCGAAGCGCGCGACGAAGTCGTCGTACAACGACGCCTCGACGAGCACGCGCGAGCGCGCCTCGCAGCTCTGGCCCGCCGAGTAGTAGATCGACCAGACCGAGCTCGCGATCGCGTCGTCGAGGTTCGCGTCGGCGAAGACGAGGTTCGGGCTCTTGCCGCCGAGCTCGAGCGTGAGCCGCTTGATCGGGTCGGAGCACAGCCGCATGATCTCTCCCCCCGTCTTCGTCGAGCCGGTGAACGCCACCTTGTCGACACCCGGGTGCTTGACGAGATACGCGCCGGTCGACGGGCCGTCGGCGGGGAGGATGTTGATTGCGCCGGCGGGGAACCCGACCTCGGTCGCGAGCTCGGCGATGCGCAGGACGCTGAGCGGCGTCTGCGGATCGGGCTTCAGCACGACGGAGCAGCCGGCGGCGAGCGCGGGCGACAGCTTCCACGTCGCCATCAGCAGCGGGTAGTTCCACGGGACGATCTGCGCGGCGACGCCCACCGGCTCCTTCAGCGTGTAGGTGAGCAGCGAGCCGCCGACGGGGTTCGAGCGGCCGGAGATCGAGCCGAGCACGGATGCGAAGAAGCGGAAGTTCTCGACGGCTCCGCCGACCTCGGCCTTGACGGAGGAGATGGCCTTGCCGATGTTGCGCGACTCGAGCTCGGCGAGCTCCTTGCGGTTCGCGACGATCGCGTCGGCGAGCGCGTGCAGCAGGCGCGAGCGCTCGTTCGCAGGCGTGCGGCCCCAGGGCCCGTCGAGCGCGGCCCGCGCCGCCTCGACCGCGCGGTCGACGTCGGCCTCGCCGGCAAGCGCGACCTTCGCGAGGGGCTCCCCGGTGGCGGGCTCGAAGAGGTCGCGTACCTCGCCGGCCGCCGCCTCGACCGTCTCGCCGTTGATGAAGAGGCCGTGCTCGCGCCCTGTCGCCACCGCCATGAACCGGAAAATACCGGTTGACGCCGTGCGGCGAGCGAGCACGCTCTGGATCCGAAAAAGGGTAGGATCCACCTGCGAGCGGGCGAACGGTCAGCTGTGGGATCCGAGCGAGGAGCGAAAGGAGTCACGATGTCGGGCACGATCCAGGTCGAGTCGGCGCGGATCCCGGACCGGGACCGGCTGCTCCGCGAGCTCGAGGAGGCCGGCCTCCAGGCGAAGGCGGTCGACGAGCTCGGCATCGTCGTGCAGTGCGCCGACGGCGACGCTGTGGCCTCTGCCGAGGTCTTCGCCTCCGTCGAGCGCATGATCATGAGCATCGGCGCCCCCTTCGTGCCGACGAAGCACGAAGACGTGATCTACATCCGGCCTCCGGTCGGCTAGACGCTTCGCTTCGCTCGCTTCATGGGGGAAACCATGTTTCCCCCATGGGCCCCCGCTTGTCGTGCTCACGGCCGGACGCGTCACTGCTGCGCGGAGCAAGCTCCGCTCCGCGACGGAAGAGCCGGTCAGCGACCCTCGAAGAGCGGGAGTGGCCGTACGGCACACGTCTCGTGACTGTCATCGGACGTGTCTGCGCGCGGCAGAGTTTCTGCGGGTCGAATCGCCGGTCGGTGGCACCGCCGGCCCCATTTCAGACGTTTCGGCTCGATCGGACATGACGCCACCCCACACGTCTCGTGACTGCCACCAGACGTGTCTGCCGGTGACAACGGGACGAGCCGGCTCAGCGACGCTCAAACAGTGCTGCTTGGCCCTGGCCGACGCCGACGCAGAGCGTGGCCAGGCCGTAGCGGCCGTTGCGGCGGCGGAGCTCGTGCAAGAGCGAGACGACGAGGCGCGCACCGCTCATCCCGAGCGGATGGCCGAGCGCGATCGCACCGCCGTTGACGTTCACCTTCTCGGGGTCGAGGCCGAGCTCGCGCACGACGGCGAGGCTCTGCGACGCGAACGCCTCGTTCAGCTCGACGAGGTCGAGCGCGGCGACGTCGACCCCGGTGCGAGCGAGCACCTTCTGCACGGCGGGGATCGGGCCGACGCCCATCACGCGCGGGTCGACGCCCGCGACCGCGCTGCCGAGAAACGTCCCGAGCGGCTCGACGCCGAGCTCACGCGCTTTCTCCTCCGACGCGATCACGAGCGCCGCAGCGCCGTCGTTGATGCCGGACGAGTTTCCGGCGGTGACGGTGCCGCCCTTGCGGAACGCGGGCTTGAGCGCGGCGAGCTTCTCGAGCGTCGTGTCGGCGCGCGGATGCTCGTCGCGTGTGACGTCGCCGACCGGCACGAGCTCGTCGTCGAACCGTCCCGCCGCCGAGGCGGCCGCCCAGCGCTGCTGTGACGCGAGCGCGAACGCGTCCTGATCCTCGCGGGAGATACCCCAGCGCTCTGCGACGTTCTCGCCCGTCTCGCCCATCGCCTCGAGCGGGAACATCTCCGCCATCCGTGGATTCGGGAAGCGCCAGCCGAGCGTCGTGTCGTGCAGCACGCGGTCGCCGCGCGGGAATGCCTTGTCCGGCTTCGCCGTCACGAACGGCGCGCGCGACATCGACTCGACGCCTCCCGCGACGAACAGGTCTCCTTCGCCGGCGAGCACCGCGTGGCAGGCGCCGACGACGGCGGAGAGACCCGATGCGCAGAGCCGGTTGACCGTCACCGCGGCGACGGTGTCCGGTAGGCCGGCGAGCAGCGCGGCCATGCGCGCGACGTTGCGGTTGTCCTCGCCCGCCTGGTTCGCGGCGCCGAACCAGACCTCCTCGATGTCGCCCTCGGGCACGCCGGAGCGGTCGACGGCTTCGCGGATCACGAGTGCGGCGAGGTCGTCGGGGCGGACGCCCGAGAGCGCGCCCCCGTAGCGGCCGACCGGGGTGCGAACGCCTGCGAGGACGACGGCGCGTGTCACGGGGCGAATTGAACTCGAACCGGAGCGTCGTATGCGCCCACGGCCTCGGCACGCGACAGGAGCTCCTGCACGGCGAGCCGGCCCTCCTCGCCGTAATCCTGCGTCAGCTCGTTCACGTACATGTCGATGAAGCGGTCTCCGCGCTCGCTGTCCATGCCACGCCCGAAGCCGAGCGCGTACTCGAGCGCCTCCTCACGATGCTCGAGCGCCGCGTCGATCGACTCGCGCAGGATCGACGACACCTCGCGCACCGCCTCGTCGCCGAGGTCGCGGCGGACGAGGTTGACGCCGAGCGGCAGCGGCAGGCCCGTCTCGAGGAGCCACCACTCGCCGAGGTCGAGGCACTTCTCGAGCCCCGAGTCGAGGTAGGTGAGCTGTCCCTCGTGGATGAGCAGGCCGGCCGGCGCGGCGCCCGAAGCCACGGCGGGGAGGATCTCGTCGAACGGCAGCACCCGGCAGTCGAGCTCGCCGCCGAGCGCCAGCTTGAGGACGAGGAATGCGGTCGTCAGCTTTCCGGGGACGAGGATCTCCGTCCTGCGCAGCTCGTCGAGCGACAGCGTCTCGCGCGCGACGACGATCGGCCCGTAGCCGGATCCCATGCTCCCGCCGTGCGGCAGCAGGAGGTAGCGGTCCTGCACGAGTGGATACGTCGCGAGCGACACGGCCGTCACCTCGAGCCGTCCTTCGAGCGACCACTCGTTCAGCGTCTGGATGTCCTCGGTCACCGGCTCGAACTCGTGGCCCCGCGGATCGACGGTGCCCGAGGCGATCCCCCAGAACATGAAGGCATCGTCTGGATCTGCGCTGAAACCGACGCGAACGAGCATGGGGCGTGACCCTAGCCGCGTACACTCAGACCATGTCGCAGGAGCCGCTGACCGAGGCGATCCAGCACTACCTCCGCGAGATCTACAAGCTTGGACAAGAGGACGACACGCCGGTGTCGGTGACCGCGCTCGCACGCGCACAGGGCGTCTCGGCTGCGTCGGCGAGCGCGATGGTGAAGAAGCTCGCGGCGCTGAAGCTCGCCGAGCATGCCCCCTACCGGGGGGTATCCCTCACCCCCGCCGGCGAGCGGGTGGCGCTCGAGGTGATCCGGCACCACCGGCTGCTCGAGCTCTACCTCGCGGAGACGCTCGGGGTCGACGTCGCGGACGTGCACGAGGAGGCCGACCGGCTCGAGCACGCGATCTCCGAGGAGCTCGAGTCGCGCATCGACCAGGCGCTCGGGTTTCCGACGCACGACCCGCACGGGGACCCGATCCCCGACGCGAACCTCCGCTGGCCCCACGCCGCCTCGGGCGGCTAACGCCCGAAGAACCAGGCCTCGAGCGGCTTCAACACCTCGTCGCGCGTGAACGGCCGGCAGTGGTCGCCGCGCCCGTCGCGCTCGGAGACGGTCAGATCGTCCTCGAGGGCCGCGTTCGCCTGCTCGAGCGCATCCTCGAGCTCGAAGCCCTCGAAGATGTAGTCCTCGGTGCGCGGCGTCTTGCCGTTGCGCTGCTCGGGGTTCACGGCGCGGCCGACGGCCCAGAGCGCTCCGGCCTTCCGCTCGATCCAGACGACGACATGCTCCTCGTTCCCGGCGTCGTCGAGCCCTCGGAGCACCCGCTCCGCGAACCTGCCGCGGTCGGACGAGGCATGCACTGGTTCGACTATACAATCGGTTCGATGGCGAAGCTCGGAAGCTTTCTCAGGAATCCGTTCTCGTTCCTCTTCACCACGACGTCGATGGAAGAGCAGGTCATTGCGTACCTGACGCGCGAGCACGCGCGGGGGCGCCGGGTGTCGGAGATCCTGGAGGACCGCTACATCCAGAACCGGCTCACGCCGCAGCAGCAGAGCCGCCTGCTCGACCGGCCCGAGGTCGGCCACCCGCTCGGCGAGCAGGACGTCGACGCGGCGCGCCAGTTCCTCTCGGGCAAGGCGTAGGACGTCCTACACCTAGAGCTCGCGGCCGGCGCCGCGCTCACGCGCGCGCTCGACGACCGCCGCCGCCGCCGCGACGTCCCACGCCGCGAGGCCGTTCGACTTGAAGACGACGACGTCGTCGTCGGAGTCGCGCCCCTGCGTCTCGCCGGCGACGACCGCCTGCAGCCCGTGCCCCCCGAGCCAGTCGAGGACGCCGCCTTCGATCGGCTCGGTCAGGTCGGCCGACTCGAGCTTCGCGTTCTCGACCGAGTCGCAGCAGACGAACGTGGCGCGTGCGAGCACCTCGTTGTCGAGCTCGCGCCGCCGTCCGTCGTTCGCGCCGACCGCGCACACGAGCGCGCCGTCGTGCAGCCAGTCGCCGCGTAGTACCGGGCTCGACGCGCCGGTCACGGTCACGACGACGTCGCACCGCGCGGGGTCCTGCGCGCTCTCACCAGGCTCCGCGTCGTTGCGGTCGCAGAACGCGTGCAGGGACGTCTCGGTGCGGCAGTACGCGACGACGCGCTCGATGCCGGGGAGCGCGGCACGGATGCACGCGACCTGCGACTCGGCCTGCCAGCCGCACCCGATCACGCCGAGGGTCGTCGCCCCTGCGCGCGCGAGGTGTCGCGCGGCCACGCCGCTCGCAGCGCCCGTTCGCAGCTGGCCGAGCTTGTCCGCGTCGATCACGGCGACGAGCTCTGGCACGTCGGTTCGGAAGAGCAGCACCTCGAAGCGCGCCCCGCTGCGAAAGCCGGCGTACACCTTCGCTCCCGCGTAGCCGAGCTCCAGATCGGAGGCGGCCATCACGGCGAGCGCGCCGGCCTCGAGCCCGAGCCGGTACCGCGGCCGGTTCTCGACCACGCCGGCCGCCATGCGCCGGAAGCAGGCCTCGATCGCGTCGACCGCGTCGGCCGGCGTGAGCAGCGCGGCGACGTCGTCCTCGGTGAGGTGGAGCATGGTGGCGGATTTCGGCAGCGGCGGCGGTCACTCCTGCGCGACTTGACAGGTGACCATGCGACGCGAACGAGCCTGGACGGGGCCCGTTGCGGGGCCCCGCCCACCGGAATGTCTGTTACGAATAGGCCGGTGCGCCCGGCGCTCCTCACCGGTCTGGCCGCCCTGCTGCTGGCGACCCCGGCCTCGGCGGCGGGCGGAAGCCCGTCAGCCGCGTGGATGATCCAGGCCCGCTGCGTGCACGCGAGGGAAGGCGGCTGGACGGCCAACACGGGCAACGGCTACTTCGGCGGAATGCAGTTCGCGGCGCAGACCTGGAAGCGCGCCGGCGGCAAGCCCGACCCCGCCTTCAGCCATCCCGGCGATCCGCGCTACCCCTTCTCCGCATCCCCCGAGGAGCAGCTCTACCGGGCCTGGGTCGTCTGGAAGCGCGACGGCGGGACGTGGCGCTCGTGGGGCGCGGTCGGCGCCGCCTGCGCGGGCGGGTAGAGCGATATCGTTCCCGGTCCCCGAGCAGGAGGTCTGAGATGCAGGTCGTGCACTGCCCGTGTGGCAAGAACGTCGAAGGCGAGAGCGACGAGCAGCTCGTCACGAACGTCCAGGAGCACATCGGCGCCGAGCACCCGGACCTGGTCGGCAAGTACTCGACCGAGCAGATCCTGGAGATGGCGCACGAGCACTAGCCGCCCTCAGCGGCGGTAGCGCAGCGCGACGTCGTACATCGCGAGGATGTTCTCGAGCGGCGTGTCGGGCTGCAGGTGATGCGAGCTGCAGAGGACGAACCCGCCGCCGGCACCGAGCGTGTCGACGAGCCGCACGACCTCGTCCCGCACCTCGCCGACCGTGCCGCGCGGAAGGATCTTGAGGATGTCGACGCCGCCGTGGAACGAGAGCCGGTCGCCGAACTCGTCCTTCAGCCGCTGCGCCTCCATCCCCCTCGCGTCGGGCTGGATCGGGTTCAGCAGGTCGACGCCCAGCTCGATCAGCTCCGGGATCAGCGGATAGATCGCGCCGTCGCAGTGGTACATCACCGCGACGCCGTGGGCGTGCGCGAGCCCGGTCAGACGGGCGTGATGCGGCCGCACGAGCTCCCGCCACGTCGCCGGCGAGATCATCAGCGAGTTTTGCGTCGCGACGTCGTCGTAGAAATAGACCATGTCGAGCCGGTCGCCCACGAGCTCCAGGACGCGGCGCGTGTTCTCGACGTAGACGTCGGTGAGGCGTCCCATGATGAACGCCGGGATCTCCGGGTTGATCGCGAGGTCGATCAGGAACTCCTGCATCCCGCGCAACTGCCAGCCGATCTCGAACCCCGAGCCGATGCGGAAGCGAACGTGGTACTCGTCGAGCTCCTCGAGGAGCGCGGGAAGCGGGCTGAAGTCCCACCAGTCCGGCTCCGGCCACGGATGGGCCGCCAGCTCCTCGACCGAGGTCGCGCTCTGCAGCGGCCACGAAGCGAACTCCTCGTACGCACCGAAGCCGTGCTCGACCTTCCGCCGGTGGCAGCCCCAGATGTCGAGCGTCGTTCCGTCCTCGTTGCGCCTCCGCCACATCCGGTTCGGCGTCGAGCGGTCGAGTGCGCTCCACCACTCGACGTTCGACCCGTCGGGCGGCCGGCAGAACATGTCGTAGGAGAGGACGCGCGTGTCGACCTCGAGGTGGCGCAGCAGCGCCTCGCGCTCCGGCTGAAGGAAGTCCGTCATGCCGACGGACGACGTGTCAGGCGCGAGGTGCCCGACCAGCGTGTCCCAGATCTCCGGCGTCGCGAGGAAGTCGACCGGAACGCGGTCCGGCTCCTCGTGACGGAGTGCCGTCAGGACGCGCTCGCGCGAGCTCATGCGCTTATTCTCTCGCCTCGAGCTGCGCGGCGACAGGTCCGAACGACACACGTCTCGGTACCTGGCACCTAGACGCGTCTGCCGGGGACATTGACCGTGCTCCATCCCTGGCTCCCCTCGAGCGGCCTTCCGGAACTAATGCGTCCGCCAGAACCCGATGAGCACGACGACGACCGCGGAGACGAACCCGAGCAAACTGAGGAGCGTCAGGAGGAACGCCCATCCCGACGCAGGGAAGACGAAAACCGAGAAGACGAAGAGGGCGATCGACGCAACCAGTAGCCACCTGGCAGGGCGCACGGTGCGAGATTCCGCGTAGCGCTGATTCCGCACTCGATTCCCGGTAGCGGTTGAGACGAACATCGCCCTCGAATAGTCGCAGGCTGCGCCTTGGAACGTCCTTCCGTCGCGGAGCGGAGCTTGCTCCGCGCAGCAGTGA
>ORJL011300360.1_pt1 | contig 21490 bp, 32 predicted proteins | sample 1779941 | NCBI WGS metagenome assembly ORJL01 (sample SAMEA104232317, study PRJEB22302) | groundwater metagenome | biome: forest; feature: aquifer; material: groundwater | place: USA | collected 2011-08-07 | depth 5.8 m
GCCGGCATGGCGAAAGCGGAAGCGGAGTTGCAGCGGTTCGCTGGCGCGAGCGGTGATGCTGACTTCGAGCGCGATGCGTCGGTTCCGCTTCCCGGCAGTGGCAATGCTGTTTCGTCATTCGGGCCGGGAGACCCAAGGCGGGATTTGCCTCCCGGCCAGGTGCCTGCTGCTGGCGGCGGGACCAGAACCGTCACTCCGCCCGTAGTCCGCCGTGATCCGGCAGCGGCGGTTCCAGCAGCGGAACGCCCAGGCATGGAAAGCACGCGCAGCATTGCGCCTCCTGCCTCTATTCGTCCTCTCCGAGACGCCTATGCTCAAGGGCTGACGCCTTCCGAGGTGGAAAAGTATTTCCCCTGGGAAGATAAGAGTCTCGGCGGCCCCAAGCAGGCAGCCTATAACCTGCTGGACGCTACGGGCATCAACCCGCGCAGCGGCAATCCATTCGTTCCGGCATTGATGGAAAATGCCGAGGACATGTACGGAGGAGCGCGCATTTCGTCGCTCCTGTCAGGACGCGGCATTGCTGACGCTCCGGGCCGGTCGGAAACGGAGTTGATTAGCCAGGCGATGGGCCGCGGTGACATTGCTACCCATACGCCGGAGGGCATCGGAGCGCTGGTGAAAGACCTCAACATGGTTGCTGCCGCTGACCGTGCCGGTTCAGAATTGCCGGAGGGCCGGCAAATCCTTGGCAGCGAAATGCGTGACCCCGACAAGGCGCTCGCTGCAATGCTCGGACTGTCTAGCCCCTTCATGGGAAGACAGTCTGGATCGTCATTCGCTGAAGCCTTGCGGCGCAGGCTGATGCAGTACCGCCAGCAGGGCCTTGAGTCCGAACAGACGCCGTTCGAGTATCTGTCACGGGCGCTGGGCTACCAGTAATGGCGCAAGCACAAACGGTTGTGGCCGTGCTCAGCGGGACATGCACCATAACTGCGTCGCCGTCCGTGACGGTGCCTCCGAAACCGTTGCGCTGCCGGGCCTGCCAGCGGACGCTGGCGCAACTGGCGAACGGCACGGTGTCCATCGAGCGGAAGAACGCCGTGCTGTCCTTCACCTTCACGCCGGAAACGAAGGTGCAGATGGAGTGTCATCACAGCATTCGGGGATTGCATGGAGGGTGGGAACCGTGCGGAGCGGTGAATCTATTTGACATGAGCAATCTCGAAAACCTATAGTTTCCACAGAAGAACATATCCCCACGGCACTTACGGGCCACATGGGAGCGCGCAGAGCGTTCAAAGTGAGGCCCGTTCATGGTTTCTCCAGCCTTTGCCCCTGCTCAGACCCCTGCTTCTACAGCAGAACCAGTCTTCGACCTCGCAGCGTTGCAGCCGGTCCTGGCTCCGGTCGCTCCTGCTGATGCAGCGTCCGATGCGCCTCTTCCTTCTGAAGAAGTTGCTGAGGATGCACAGCAACAGCAACAGCAACCGCCGGCGCTTTCCCCGGAGATTCTGGAACTGCGGCAGCAACTTACCGCATTGCAGCAAGAACGCGCCACCGAAAAACTGGCAGCGGAACAGCGTGCGATGCAGGAACGCGCTGCCCAGACCAGCCAGCAATTCGAGGAGCAGAAGGCACAGCACGCGCAGCAACTCGCCACCTATGCCGCGCATCTGGATGACATGGGCATGGACCCAGAACAGAAGCGCGTGCACATGAACCTGCTCGGCAAGGCCGCCGAGTACGAACTGTACGGACCCATTTACAACCGTGCCGTCAGTCATCACATGGCGTCAACGCTTGTGGACGAAATCCTGGGCGCTGACCCGACGCGGGCCAGTCTGATGGCCGAACTGCTGAAGGCGACCGACGCCGCCTCCATGCAGACGATGGCGGGGATGCTGAAGGGGTACATGAGTTCTCTGCGGCAGACCCAGGCTGTGCAGCGCCAGACGCAGCAGCGGGCTGCGGCGGTGCAAATGGGAGCGGGCCGTGTGGAGGGCGGAACAGCGGTTCCGTCCATGAACTTTGACGCCATTGAGAACAAGATTGCCAGCCAGGGCATGAACGCTCTCACCGCCACGGAACGAAGCCAGTATATGAAGCTGCGCCGCGAACGCGGCATGTAGCTTCATGCGAAGCAACGCAGAGAGGACGGGGACATGCCGGTTACGACCAGCACCTCCTTGGGCGACACCCTTCCCAAGTTCATTGCAGAGGCCCGGCTGACGCTCAGCCAGGTTGGGGCCGCCAAGGCCGCCATGCAGACCATGCCGCTGGGGAAAAAGCAGGGGCTTACCCTGAACATCCCCACCTGGACGCAGCCCACGGCCTACACCCTCACCGAAGGTGTGGACATGGCCCAGGCCCAGCAGATCACCGATGCCAACGTCGCCATCACCGTGGCGGAGAACGCCGGCGTGCAGGTCATCTTCTCCCGTCTGGCGATGGACTCCATCCGTGAGGACGCCATTCGCATGGCCGCACGGGCGATGGCAAACGCCGTGGAGAACAAGCGGGGCGATGACCTCGTAACGCTGTTCTCCGGCTTCGGCACCACCCTGGGTTCCGCCGGCACCACCCTGGGACTGGGGCACGTCATGGCGGGCAAGGTGCGCCTGCTGACCGCCGCCCGGCCCATCGAGGGCGAGATCGCCGCCGTGCTGCATCCCTACATGCTTCACGGCATGTACGAGGACTTCCTGGCGATGGCGTCGGGAGCGTTCGGCACCGCCAGCCCCAACGCCGGCAGTCAGGTGGCGGAAGACATCATCCGCAAGTACGACGTGTTCGACGTGGCGGGCGTGAAGGTCTACTCCGACCCGCTCATCACCGCCGACGGTTCGGACGACGGCATCGGGGCCATCTTCGCCCGCAACGCCCTCATCTACGTGCCCTACGAGGAAGAGAGCATCGAGGAAGACCCGGACTCCTCGCTGCGGGCCGTGGAAGTGAACATGGTGGCGACCTACGGCTATGGCGAGTACCAGGATACCTGGGGCTTCGGCATGACCTTCGACCGGGCGACTCCGGCGGGTTAGTCATGAAACCATGCTCTTGGTGCGGACAGAAGCCGGCCAGTCCGATCTTTTATCAGCGGGACGTGTTTTGCTCGCCGTTGCACAAGGACTACCAGTTTCGGGAGGCATGGGGTGGTACACTGGCAGAGGAACTCCTACCGCATGAGCGTGCCACCAAGCATGTCCCCGCGGTGGACGCTGAGCAAGAAAACGCTGTCTCTGGGGCAGCGGATGGCGCAGCGCCTGCGGCTCCGCCTCCGGAGCAGGAAGTTCACCGCCCGGCGCGCGGCGTCACCACCAGCCGTTCGCTTTCCAGCAGCGGAAGCCGCCAAGGTTAGCGCTTTCGCAGAGTAGGAGATATCATGAATCTCGCACTGCATCCCTATAGCGTGATCGTCGGGCCTATCCCCGACTCCGCGGGCGACGTGGAATGGAACTTCTTCCGGTTTCCGGCGGTGGGCAAAGTGCTGGCGGTCTACGCCTGCAACGACGCCACCATCGCCACCGCCACCAACACCTTGCAGATTGTCATTGGCCGCAAGGGAACGGACGGCGTGACCACCCTGACCACTATCGCCAACTTCGCCGCGGCCACCGGCTGGACCGCCGACACCCCGCGCACCGGCTCGCTGACCGCCGCCGGACAGCGCGTCACCACTGCCGGCATCTGGCTGGCCTACAAGCATGTCGAAGCCGGGACCGGCGGGGAAACCCGCATGATGGTTCAGGTGGACTACATCACGGGAGCCTACGAAGACTCCGCCTGATCTAGAGCGCTGAACTAGCGCAACCAGCAAGCGTAGCTGGCGGCGGCCTAGCCGGGACTCATGAACCCGGCGAAAAGGTGGAACCCTGCACCAGGCCGCCGCCACCCTATCAGGGGCATGGCAACGAAGGGGGTTGTCTTCATGCGGATACTCTTGGTGTCGGTGGCCCCGTGGGCACCGTCCGGCTATGGAACGCAAGCCCGGCAACTGGCACGGCGGCTCAAGAACGACGGCCATGAGGTCGGTTTCTTCGCGCTGTACGGCCTCAAGGGCGGGACTATCTGGTGGGAAGGGATGCCCGTCTTCCCCCATGCCAGCGACGCGATGGGGAACGACATCATCCTGGGGCATGTGGACGCCTTCAAGCCGGACATCGTGCTGTCGCTGCACGACACCTGGCCGATGACACAGTATGGCGGCAGGCTCATGCGCTGGATTCCCTGGACGCCCGTGGACCACACGCCCACGCCGCCGGGAGTGCTCAGCGCCATGAGCCGGGCCTGGCGGGTGGTGAGCATGTCGCAGTTTGGAGCGCAGCAACTTGCCGGTGAGGGTGTGCCGAACACGTACATCCCGCTTGGCATTGACGCCGCCTTCTATCCTGACGCCGCCGCCGGACGGGCCTGGCGCAAGGACCACGACATCCCGCCGGAGGCCTTCGTGTACGGCATGGCCGGCCTGAACGTCTACTGGCCGCCGCGCAAGGGCTATGACCGGGCTATTGAAGCCTTCGCTCAAATCCACGCGGAGCACCCGGACACCATTCTGTACCTGCACACCGCGCCGCAGGCCATGCAGGTGCCCAACTTTGACCTGTGGCAGGTGATAGACTTTCACAAGATCCCGCATGAGGCCATCCGCTTCTCGGACTCCTACCCCCTGTTCATGGGGTACACCGAAGCGGGGATGCGGGCCATGTACAATTCCTTCGACGTGCTGCTCCAGCCGACGCAGGGTGAGGGCTTCGGCCTCCCCGTCATGGAAGCGCAGGCGTGCGGTGTGCCCGTGATTGCGACGAACTGCACCACCATGCCCGAACTCGTGTTCGAGGAACTGGGCATCCTGGTGGAACCTTCCGACCGCTATCTCTCGCTGGGCTATGCCTGGCAGTATGAGATCGGCGTGCCGGGCCTGGTGGCGGGGATGGAAGAGGCGTACCAGAAGCTCCGGCAGCCGTGCAAGTGCGGGCGCGCCGACTGCGACGGCTATCCCTGGCGCAAGATTCTCAACATCCACAGCAAGCAGTACCAGTGGGACACCGTGTACGGCAACTTCTGGCGGCCCTTCCTGCTCCAGATCAAGGAAGAGATCGGAGCGTCCCCGGAGTCGCTGCTGCCCGCCAACGTGGTGCTTGAAGAGGAGATTGGCACCGGCCACACCTCCGCCAGCGTCTACCGGGGCACCGTGAACGGCAGGCAGGCGGTCATCAAGATAGACAACGGGGCCTACTACGGAGACATGGCGCGGGAGATTGCCTTGCTCCAGCGGCTCGACCATCCCCTGATTCCCAAGGTGCTGGCGTCCGGCCTGACCGGCATCGCCAAGCGTCCCTGGTTCGCGATGGAATACCGCGGGCAGCCGCTCAAAGACTGCCTGGACTTCATGGGCGGCGCTGAGCGGCTGAAGGTTTACCACGGCATTGAGGCTGTGGCGCGGTATCTCCACACGGAGGGCGTTGTTCACCGGGACATCAAACTGGACAACATCGTTGTCTTCTGGCCCGAAGACTTGGAAGACGGTTCTGAAGGCGACTGGCAGCCCGCGCTGGTGGACTTCGGATGGGCCATCGAGCACACCTACCAGCCCGCAAGCAGCCGCCCGGTGTTGTGCCCCGACCTGACAGGCCGTGGGCCGGACGAACTGCCGGACGTGACGGCGGGCAACGTAGGGACCGGGCTGCCGGTGCTGCTAGCGGAAATCATGCAGGGGTTGCCGGAAGGCGAAGTCACGCTCTCGCAGTCCACGGGCAGCAACTCCACGGTGGCGTACACCTCCGTTCCCGGACTCAACCTGCCGGCAGAGCGGGACAGCGATGTGCGTTGGGCCATGCTCAAGGACGCCGGGCTGGACTTCAAGGATTCCCTGGTGGTGGACCTCGGCTGCAACCTGGGGTACTTCTGCGGCAAGACGCTGGAAGAGGGCGCTGTGGCAGCGTTCGGGGTGGATGCTGACCCCGCCATCGTCCAAATGGCAGGACACCTCTATCCGCAAGGGATGTTCTCGGTGCTAAACCTTGACCGGGACAATCTGGACCGGCTGGCAAATGAGGTTGCCTTTGCCGCCGCTTCGCTGCATCCAGCCCGGCGGGTAGTGCTGGGGCTTTCAGTCATCATGCACCTGCAAAGTCCGGGCCGTTTCTGGAAACTGGTCAAGCAGTTGAACGCAGACATCCTGGTGTTCGAGCCGCCTGCCGCTGGCGAATACAGCAGCGCCGCTTCTCATTTGGACTGGCTTGCGCTGCTGGCGGAGTACGGATGGAACGGGCGGCTTCTCGGCTATACCGACCGCAACCGCCCGCTGTTCCTGTGTTCTCCAACTGGTGTTCCGGCTGCGGCGCTGGAGCGAGGAGCCGTCAGTGCCGTATAGCGGAGCGCCCCTGGCAGCCGCCGCTCCTGGGGTGTTCACAGGGATGCCCAAGAAGCGGGAACCGCTGTATGTGCCGCTGTCTTCGCTGACGCATGACCAGTTCCGCCGCTGGGTGGACCGGCGCATCAAGCAGAACCTGGAGATGGCGAAGCGGGAGAAGGAACGCCGGGAGCGCACGCTGGAGCAGGAAATACAGCTTCGGGACACCAAGCCGGTGCTGTACGTGAGCAAGGACAACGACTGGCCCATCGTCGTGGTTGGCGCTGGCAAAGTCTACTACAATGACCTCAAGGAAATGGCGATGAAGCGGCGGGACCGGGCGCGGTACAACACCAGCGACGGCCTGCCCCGCGTCAAGTTTGCCGACCCGAACGTGACGCTCAGGACGGCGGTGGACCAGTACAACCGGGGCATGATCGGGCTGAAGGTGTTTCACATCCCGAACAATCCTTGCGCCAGAACGTAGAGAAAGAGGCAGCCATCATGGCAGATCGCAATCCGGCCCAGGCTCCGCCGGCACAGCCGTCCTTTCAACCGCCCGCGGCTCCGGCTACGCCAGTGGACAGCCCGCCCGTCTACATCATGCCGGAAGAGCAGTTGCGGAAGATTCAGGCCATCTCCGACCGGCTGGAGCAGCAGCAGACGGATGCAGCGGGCCGCCCGGCCCGGCAGCGCATCGTGCAGCAAATCCCGGTGCAGATGGATACCAGCAGCATCATGGCGGTGGGAACCCCCACCATCGTTCAGGGTGGCGGCGGCCCGATGGTGGTGTATGCCCGCAAGACGAAGCTGACGCTGTACCGGGCGGATGGCACGCCCCGGCAGGTTCCGGCGGTGGCGGTTTACCGCTACCTGAACAAGCGGGACGAAGCGGGCAATCAGGTGTTCTTCCAGACGCCTCCGGTCGAGACACAGGCAAACACGGCCATCTGCCGCTACTGCTTCAAGAAGTTCCGCCCGTCAACCGACCTGGAGCGGGCGGCCAACGCCGCAGGAGCGAACCGGCTGAATGACCCCGAAGTGCAGGCGCTGCTCAAGGCCGCTGGCGGCATGGATGACCAGATGGACCTGAGCATCAACGACGCCGAGTTCAAACTGGCGGAACACATCCGGGCAAGGCATGGCCGGCAGGCGGCGTTCATCCGTGACCCGATCCTGATGCGGTTGCGCGAAGAGACTGCTGGCGTCGAGACCGGGCCGCAACCGGCGCAATCCCGGCGGGGACAGCGATAACCGAGAAGCACAAGCGAAGCGAAACCCCAAGGGAAGGCGGGTGAGGCAATGGCTGGTTCGAACGTAGTCGCCGGGCGCACTGGACAGATTACCCTTCAGAATGCGGCAGTCGCAACCGGCAACGGAACGGCGATGCAACTGCTGGGCGGAGCCTACAGTCATGTGCTGGTGAACGTCACCATCGCCACCACCGCCACCATCACCTTTGAGGCGGCGCTGAACGAAAGCACCACCTACGCCTCGGTGCTGGGCCGCAACATGGCTTCAGGCGCGGCTGCGACGACGGCCACAGCCACAGGAATCTACCTCGTGGACGTGCGCGGCATGGGGTCGTTCCGTGCCCGCATCAGCGCATGGACCGCCGGAGCCGTGTCCGCTGTAGGCGTTGCCGTCTATACGCCCAGCGTTGACGTTACAGGCAACCTGCTTGGATCTTCCGGTTCCGCATCTTCCTTCCCCGGTGTTGTGCCCGCCGTCTGGGACTCCGTGGCGGGACAGTGGCAGCCCATCTATGCTCCACGCTCGCTGGGTGACGCCGGCGCTGCCGGCAACTCCGTCAGTGCTGGCCTGTTGCTGTACAACGGGACCACCTATGACCGGGCAAGGGGCACTTCTGGCGTCATGGATGTGGCGACGGAACTTCCAGCCGCCGCAGCTCTCGCGGATGCCACGGCCAACCCCACTACGCCTATCGTGGGCGCGGCTATGGAGATATTCAACGGCACCACCTGGGACCGCTGGCGCAGCGTCACTTCTTCCGGCTCGGCATCCAACCTCTTCGCCGGAACCGTGGGGCTGGTGTGGGATGCAACGGGTGCACAGTGGAATCCCGTGTACGCTCCGCGTGGCGTAGCAGACGGGGTTGCTCTAGGCAATTCCGTGTCGGTGGGGCCGTGGCTGTACAACGGAGGCACTTGGGACCGGACACGCAACACCGCCGGCGGCGCGCTGCTGGCCTCGGCTGCCCGGACCGCGACCACCAACAGTCCGGACCAGACCAACTACAATGCCACTGGAGTTGTGGTCATAGTGGATGTGTCTGCCAATGGCGGAGTGTTCTCGCTCACTCCTAGCATCCAGGTGAAGGATGACACCTCTGGCAACTACATCACCATCTTGACGGGAACAGCAATCTCCAGCAATACCAACCAGCGGCTCCGGGTTGGGGCATCACTCACAGCGGTTGCCAATGCCGCCGCCAACGACATCCTCAGCCGGACGTGGCGGGTGGTATGCACGCCTGGCGATGCCACCAGCGTCACCTATTCCGTCAGCCATAGTTACATCGTCGGCTAAGAGGAGGACGGCATGGCCGCAGTCATTGCAGCGACCCAAACGGGGAACGACCTCACCATCACCATCTGCCCGCTTTCCACGGACGGCAAGGACATGTGCGATCCGAATGCCGTGGAGAACCTGCACCGGGTCTTCGTATTTGGAAAGCAGGCCAACGATAAGTTGACGCTGGCGGCCTACCGGACATCCTGTGCCCAGGAAGCCCTGAGACAGTGCGCTTCCGATCCAGTGCCAGTGCCGGTGGCTTCTCTGGTGGGGCTGAAACTCTAAAAGGGAGCGCCAGCAATGCCGACGATCAGCACCACCCTGAAGGCGATGCGCCAGCGTATCAGCCGCTCCAAAAGCGATCTGGTGACGGGCCTTGCCACGGGCGGCAGCAGCACCACCCTGACTGCCACGGGCGAGATTGCGCTGCGAGCGGCAGGTTCGCTCCAGGGCGCTGAGATCAGCATCGTGGCCGGGACCGCCTCCGTGGTCACGCGCCGGGTGAGCGCGCACACCGTCGCCTCCGGCGTCGCCACCCTGACGGCGGGCGCAGGCTCGACCACCTGGACCACGCCTGATGCCACCAGCGAGTATGAGATACACATGCTCAACGGGCGGGGGGGGAGCAAGGCGCAGTACGACGACGCCATCAACGCCGCCATTGACTCGCAGGCGGACTTTCAGACCACCGACCTGGACGACGTTTCACTGGCCGCCGAACTCGGCTACGGCGCTGGCGTCAGCAACATCGGGCTGCGGCGCAATGAGTACCCCATCCCGGCGTCCTTCAACTACGTCAACGAGGTGTGGTTTCTCGCAGGCTCCCCGGCGACACGGCATCCCACCGGCAGCCTGACCTCCTTCCGGGCGGTGGGCAATGCCACGGCCAGCAGGCGGGTGGGCCAGGGCTTCAAGGTGCCGCAGGCGGGCTTCTACCAGTATTTCTCCATCTACATGAAAAAGCAGGCAGCGCCCACCGACAACTGGACGTTGCAGATTGAGACGGACACCGCCGGGCTGCCTTCGGGTACACTCGTGACAGGCGGGACCAGCGGCACGGTGGCGGGCAGTCTGCTGCATGTGCAGAGCCGGTTCGTGGTGTTCACGATGGCGTCCCCGGTGTATCTCTCGGCAAACACGCAGTACCACTGGACGCTTCAGCGGGCCAGCGACACCGTTGACGCCACCAACTACCTCTGGGTGGGTGAGGACACGGCGGGTGGTTATGGCGACGGCACGGCTTCGATCTGGAACACCACTTGGGGCGCCATTGCCGGTTCCCCCGACTTCATCTTTGCCGTGTCCCCTGCCGGCGTCTCGTGGGTGCGGCTGGCTCCGGCGAACATTGAGTACGTGGGAACGACAGCGGCAGCGCTGCGGTTCAAGAAGCTGCCGGTCGAGGGCACGCCCATCCGGCTGGTGGGCCGGGGAGCCATCGCCAGGGTGAGCGCCGAGACGGATGCCATCCCGATTGACCCGGACTACTGCGAACGGTACGCCACCACCTACCTGGAGAGCCAGCTTGCAGGGTACAGCCGGGCCGACAACCACAACCAGGCGATGCAGGCGGCGCTTCAGGGCCTGGCGCTGCTGCCGCAACGGCGGATGCTGCCAGCGGCGAACAGCATCCGTGTGCGCTAATCTGATTGAGGATGCGAAGTGGCATTAATAGGGTACATCGCAACTCCTACCGTTCGCGAAGAGAACGAGGTCATCCTTTGGGGGGACTCGTCCACGAATCCTGCTGGCTTTCGCTGGCGTATCACCGGACCAGTCCAAGTGAGGCAGGCAACGCAATGGCCGCCCAAACTTGCTGTTGGTGAATATGGACTGAGCGATAACCCCGTCCTGTCCACCTTCGTCATCAACGACTGGCGCGGCGGCAACGGCTTGTACTATTACACGGATACTGAAGCCCAGCGAGACAAATTTGCTTCCAGTTTCGGACTGGATACGCTTTCGGCTGGCGGGTTGACGCTAGGGCCGGCAGTGATAACCAGCGGAACACTGGTGCCCACCGGCGCTGCTGATACTCAGGGCGTTTCCACCTCACTGAACGGCACCTTGTTGGGCTTCTACGGCACTAGCGTCTACAAATATGTCTCCGGTTCGTGGAACAACACAGCGATTGACGCGCTGCCAGCAACTCCTGTTGGGCAACCCGTGTGGTTCAAAGGCACTGCTGCCGCTTCCGCCATCTACTATCCCACGGGAGCGAGTGGCTATTCCTACCATACTGTTGCTCAAATTGCTGCTGCACCACCTCAATTAGCAACAGATGTCGCAACGCCTACGGTGCTATGCTTCGCTAAGTGGGATGACAAACTCTATTGTGTGGATACAAGCTTCATCCTTTACTCAAGCCCGAATGGTGCAGCGCCGTGGACTACGCTGGCGACCATACCTGTTGATACGGATGTAGCCAATCCCCGGTGCACACTCAAGGTTTATGTAGACAGTTCCGGGGACTCCGTGCTCTGGGCAATCACCCATAACGGATTGTTCATTTACGATGCTGTCAACAATAAGTGGTTTGAACAAGAACTTACGCTGCCGTATGTATCTGTCAGCACGAGGATACAATCGGCTGAAGTCTTTGACAATAAGCTTTGGGTGATCACCGACCGGGTGAGGATGTCCCGTCTCACAATGGGGCAACAACTGGCCGTTGACCAGCGAGCAGGCCCCGGCCAGCCGGATGGCACACTCGCCGGGCTTGGCAGCGGTATTACCGCCGCACGGCTCACCGATCTGACGAATCTCGTTGCCACGGACAACCTGATGTTTGCGCTTGGTTATGGGGGCAGCGGCACTCAATTGCTTGCCCATAATGGAAGGGGCTGGCACCATCTGCGTGGGGGATTGAGCGCCGACGCAGCCACGGCGATCAAGGGGTTGCACTATCTTAGTAATGCCGATGGGCAATATCTGTGGTTCAATGCCGAAAGCAGTTCGGTCTATACTCACTTGCAAATGTACACGGTGCAACTGCTGGAGCACCCGCGGGTGCGCTCCAGCCATGCCTATTCGGGGGCCATCGGCACTATCGTCATGCCGTGGTATGACGGTGGAGACCCAGGGAAGAGCAAAACTGCTGTGCAGATGCGGTTGCTGACGCATGGCAGTTCTGCGCTGGACTTGGTGCGTGTGTACTATGCCGTCAATGGAGCCACATCGTTCACTCTTCTGGGAACCATCACAACTGACGCAACCGAGAGTTCCACGATAAGATTCGGAACCAGCAACATCGGGGTCGCGTGGAACACCATCCGCTTCGCTCTCCAGTTGGAGGGCGGGACAGGCGAGGGGCAATCCACTGCTCCCATCGTGGAATATATGGCCTTTGACTTTTACCGGCAACCTGATACGCAGCGCGGCTTTGAAGTGGAACTGGACATGACCGGCGATTCACCTGACGGTAGAACGCCGCAATCCCAAACAACAGACTTCTGGAATATCATCTCGTCAACAACGCTTGGCACGTTCGCGTATAGGGATGACACCGGCAACACGCGCTCCTATATGTGCAAGGTGCTCAGTCCGCAGGGGGTTGAACACACGGGGCACGTTGAGGGCGGGCGTTACAAAATTCAGATCGTTGAAATGGGCGGCAATTCTTGACGCAGCAGCGTACAGCGCAGCCGCCGTGGCTCCGGCCCCGCAGAGATTGGGCTGGTTCGCTGGCGCAGTGGGCCATCGCATGGGCCTTGCTCCAGCGGTTCGGTCGGGACTCTGAGGGAACGCAGTGGTTCTTCGACACGCCGTACATCGCCGGGCGCATCTATCCGGGCGGCGGCATAGACTTCTGGCTGCCCCTGGAGCGCATCGCCATTGACGTGACCAGCGGCGGCGGGGGTAGGGAGTCAGCGACGCAGGTGATCCAGCGGCTTCAACTGCGGGCGGTGGCGACGGTGGTGCAAGTCTCGACAGAGGCGGCGTTGCGGAACCCCAGGAGCGCGCTAGAGCGGCTGCTGCAAGGCGAGGACGTACCGTGATGGTTCTAATCCTCTTCCCACGATTCCTGCGGCTTCCGGCGGGGGTGCATCTCAGCGTGCCTGGCAATGACCAGCATGATGCGCTCTGCCATATCCTTAGTGAGCGACTTCCTGCCATTTTCAATAGCACACAAGTCGGTCGGAGAAATCCCAAGTGCCTGAGCGAGCCGCCATTGCGGTAGCCGCTCGCGCAGTCGTCCAATCTTGACATCGAATCCTTCCATTGCCCACCTCCTATGTCTGATAATACAAGAGAGTCTGGCAATCCTTACGAAGAGTTAGGTGCTAGTTCCCAGGAGAAAACCCGTGCCAGGTGTAAGCCCGTTCAAGGACGACATCGCGGGCAGGCCGGTCAAAGGCTCAACCGTGCCGGTGCATGGCGACGTGCTGCGCTGGAACGGCACGAACACCCCCGCTGTGTGGGAAGCCGGGGCGCTGGCGTACAACCGGGCCACATCGCTGGTTCAGGTGCTCAACACCGTCATCCAGACCCAGGTGTACTCCGCCACCGTGGCGGCGAACGACATGCAGACGAACCGGACCATCATCCTGGAACTGTACGGCGACTATCAGAACAACACCGGGGCCGGACGCACGCTCAACATTACGGCAGTGTTCGGTTCCAACACGCTGATGAACGCCACCAGCGGCAACATCACGGCGAACGCCAGTTACCGGCCCTTCCTGTTCCGGCTGGTGCTGATGAACCGGGGAGCCACCAACAGCCAGTGGTGCACCATCTCGGCGCTCCTGGGCATCCCCGCCGGCGGGGCCTACGACGGTTCGGCCACCGAACACTGGCGGTGGGAACAGACGGACCTGGGCACGATTGACACCACGGCGGCGCAATCGCTGAACGTGAGCGTGACGCACTCCAACAACGACACCGACTTCCGCCTGTACGCTGGGCTGGCGGTGCTGCTGTGATGCTGCCAGAGGGCCGTGACGTGATGACGAGCCTGGCGGAGATGGGCATTGAGCCGGACTGCGGCTTCTTCGTGGAGAGCGCCGCCCGGTGGCAGTGGGTACGCGAGCCGTGGAACCCCAGCATCGCCGTGTGCGTGCATCTGAGCGAGGAGCAGGTGGTGGAACTGGCGACGGAATCCTGCGTGGTGTGCTATCTCTCGCACTGGTTTCTGACCGTGGACGGCGGGAGTGCAGCCCACAAGCACGCCATTGCGTTTCTTCTGAGGTCGTAGCCTGTGGAACGGTATGAATTGCCAGAGCGCGTTGCCGTCTATCGCTGCGCCTGCGGGCTGGCGTGGCCGTTCTCGCCGGAACTGGCAATCCTGAGCGGCAAGCCCATCCGGCAGCGGGGCGTGCGGCATCCGGTGACAGGGGAGCACCTGCGGGACTCGGCGGGGAATTCAAGAGCCTGGCATCGTTGCCGGTGTGGGCGGGAGTTCCGGTTCATGCCGCGCAAAATGGAGTGACGCACATGGAATCTCAGCAACCGGTTTCGCCGGACTACACCACGCCCGCCGCCATCCTGGGCGGCACGCTGCTGTCGGTCGGCATGATTGGCGCGATCATCTGGGGACCTGCTGACCTGGCGGACAAGATGACGCCCATCCTCACGGCCATCCTGGCGGTGGTGGTGCCCGGAATCTTGTTCGTCATCAACCAGCGGGTGACGGCCACGCACAAGGCGGTGAACTCGCAGATGGACGCCTTCAAGGCATACATGGCTTTGAGCGCGGAACAGCGGGTGGAAGCGGCCAAGGCGTTGGGCACGGCGGAAGGCCATGCTGCGGGGCTTGCCGAAGGGGCGGTTGCTACCTCTGCGAATGCCGGGAGACAGGGACATTCCTAATAATCAACGCTGTCAGCCACGGGGAGGCGGGTAGCGCATGACTATTGAGAGCATCGCGGGCATCCTCGCTGGCCCAATGGGCATTTCCTTCCTGGTGGCGGGCATGGGCTGGCTCTTGTACCACGGCAAGATCATGTTGCGCTCCACCCATGACGAAATCGTGCGCCTGAAAGACGAAGCGAACGCCAAGCAGGATGCGGAAAACGCGGAGTTGAAGGCCACCCTGAAGGAAACGCGGATACAGATGACCATGTCCGCCAATGCCGTTGCCCAGATTGCCGCTGTGCTGTCGCCGGAGCAGCGGCGGGAGGCGGGGGATAGACTGCGGGGCCGCTTGGGCGAACCGGAGTTGCGCTGATGTTTACCGCGCTCTGGCGCTGGTGGCGTTTACATCTGCCGCCGCCACTGGAAATGAAACCGGACACTGCCCCCACCCGGAACGAGTCGGAGGAGGATGAAACCGTGCACCTTGATGACGAAGAGCGCACCGCTGCTGCGAGGGAACTGGAGCACGCCAGGTCGGCCAACGAGTACGCCATGCGTACACTGGCGATGCTGCAACTGGAGGAAAAGGTAATCGTGCTGACGGTAGCGCGTGGCGCACACGGGAAAGATGCTGGCGAACATGACCGCTGAAACGGCGTTCCGGGGCTACGCCCTGCTGGTGAACCTCGTGGCGTCCGGCGTGTTCCTGGTGTTGCTGTACCAGTCCTGCCGGGCGCTGGACGTGGTGCGGGCCTACGGCATCACCGATGGCCGGGAGATTGTCGCCAGGAGCGCCGTTCGCAGCCGTGCGGTGTTTCTCCTGTGGTCGGCTGTGCAGGTGCCCTCAATGGCGATGGGCCTGTTTCTGGACCGGAGAGACTGGCCGGACGCCTTTGCGGCGTTCGTGCTGTTCCTGTTCTGCCTTGCGCCTTCGGTATCGCTGTGCTTCGGGCTGATGGCGCACCGGGACAGCCGGCGGCTGCTGGAACTGATGGGCAGCAAGAAGGGAGGAGACCATGCAGCAGCGTAACTACTTTGACTCGATCCGCCGCTGGGGCCTGCTGATAGCGGCGGTGCTGGCGGTGTTCGGCACGCCCCAGGTGAAGGAGTTGGTGCATGATGTGGGCATTGACTCCTGGGTTTCCGTGAGTGTGCCGGTGCTTTCGTTGATGTTCGACTTCATCAAGCACAGCATTGAGAAGGAAACGAAGGTGCCGCCACCGGCTTGACCATCACGCGTGGAGCGTTCAACGAGGGGGTGGTGCAAACCATCCTCTTTTGCATTTATGCGCGCAGCAGTGATATACTGTGTGCAAGGAGGCGCACATGCGAACCCCGGACGGCTACCTCAACTTGACCGAAGCGGCTGCGGCGATGGGCGTCCACTTGCAGACTGTACGGCGGCTGGTGCGGGAAGGCAAACTGGAGACGCACACCGTTGGGGCGAACCGCAGCGTCAAGCTGGTGCGCGCCGCCGACGTTGCCCTGTTGCGCGAGCCGGTGCCGGTTACTCCGACAGTGGCAGAGAGCGCCCCTCATCCGTGGATAGCGGGGCTGCTGCTTCAGAGCGATGGCGTGGTGCTCGACGATGAGTGACGCCGCTGCTCCGGCGCTGCTGGCGCAAATCAAGAAGCGCATCAAGACGCTGGCAGCGCAAGGCCAGATGTTGCGCGTGCTGGAATGGAAGGCCGCCGACGCCGCTGCCCGCCACCAGTTTCACCAGGACCGCGTGGTGCGGGTGCGCTCGGAGCAGCGGGCCATGCTGCTGCTGTACGGCTATCTCCGGGGCAAGCCCTACCTGAGCATCGAGCCGGTGGCGCAGCCGGGCTACCGCAACAACGCCTTCCTCCAGTTCACCCATGCCCAGTTCTACCTGGAGAAACGGGGCATCGAGGTGCCGGACGGGCTGCTGACCGTTCACGATTGTACGCGGTGGGCACCGCCGCTGTGGATGCAGCAGGAAAAGGAAGCATGATGCCAGTTGACGGCGAGGTTATGGGCATTGTTACCAGTGTCACGTTCGGCAGGAATGCTGACATCGGCATGGTTGTGCTGACGCTCTGGATAGATACCCTTTCAGGAAGCGCAGCAGCCTCATTCGTGGAAACAGAGGCGCTGGCTTTCATCAAGAGCGTTGGAGTCGAGGACATCCAGCAACTCTGTAAGAAACCTTGCGTTATCCGCTGGGTTAACTTTAAGTTGGAGTTCATACGGATGTTCCACACATCCTAAAGGAGTCAAATGCCAGCCATCTACCTCAGCCCGCATTAGGTTCCCAACCTGATTGCGGGAGGTTGTCATGGCACGGTCGTACCGGAAGACGCCCATCATGGGCAACACCGGCTACAGCGAGAAGTTCGACAAGCAAAAGGAGCACCGCCGCTGGCGGGTTGCTCTCCGTGGCGCTCTGGCGCATGAGCGGTGGGAGCGGGCGGCTTGGGACAAGCGGGACAGCGGCTACGACTGGAACAAGGACGGCAAGCAGTGGTTCGGACCGCCGTTCATCCTGTACCAGCACTGGCGCAACCCGCTGGATGTCGAGGAGCGGTGGGTGCGCTACCGCAAGTGGCTGCGAAAGTGAAGGCAGCAACCCATGAGCAGCAAGGGTGACGCTGAGGCCATCTCCATCCTGGCGCAGGGCATGGGCAAACTGCTCGGCTGGTCGGACATGAAGCACGGCGGGTACTGGTGGCTTTACGTGGACTTGCAAGACCATATCAAGGCCATCATCGAACTTGCCGGTAGGTTTGAGAGCGACAAGGTACGCACTGAGCAGATGTACGCTATTTGGGATGACAGGGATGCCCAGATGGCGACTATGGAACCAGCGGACGTGATGAACTCAATGCCGGGTTAGGAGGCCACAGGTGCTCGTACCGCACTCCCAGAACCTCTACGCAGCACACGAACTACGAAACATTTTTCCATGTGGCACCACTCAGCATGTGCTGGATGGTCCCCCTTGGGATGCCCGTTTCCCTGGCTAACGCTCGCTGCGTTATACCTCCTTGGCGGTATCTTTCGCGAAGGGCTGCAACCTGTTCTTCGGTCATCGTAGCTCGGCCATGCTGGCCTCCCTGATAATGCACAAGTTTGCCGCGGCCCTTGGCCCACATATCCTGATTATTGTCCTTCTGGGTGCCAAGAAATAGATGGTCGGGGCGGACACATGGGGGATTGTCGCAGCGGTGCAGCAAGAACATGCCTTCCGGCGGTTCACCATAATGAAGTAACCAAGATACCCAGGTTGCCCGACGCTGTTTGCCATCCGTGTAAATACAGCCGTATCCGCCACTAAGCGTGCCAGTCCATGTCCAGCAGCCATCAGCAGTAGAAGCACGGTCAACCCGCTCCCAGAACCGTTCGGATAGTGGTGCAGCCGATGGTGCGATGGCTTTATGCCCGGAGGTACTGGCTTTATGTCCAGCAATCCTGCGGCGGTTCACCCCAGGATAAGCGCCGCAACCGCATTCACACTTCTTTGTGCGGTGCGCTTTCCCGCTACATACAGGACCGCAATAGCGTCCTTGCCCGCGCTTAGCCCAGGCTTTCGGAATGGAAAATGGGCAGGAGCAAACTTCGCAGATGAGTTGTACGGAAGACTCGGCAGTGGTAGACTTGGGGTGCATGTCGAACCTCCATTCGATGTGCCGTGCCCCGGACGGTGCCACCCGTGCCGGGGATTTTCATTGAGGATTGCATAACCATTATAGCACAAAGGAGGCAGCAGGTGTTATATGGACACTCGCAGAACCTGAGTTCGGCGATGGCTTTGATTCAACGCACGCTTCCTAAACATTGGAAGTGGATTGGAAACTCCGATCCGAGCGACCTGTTCAACGCTGCATTCTGTGGCGTCCTGGGCGTGAAGTTGATCGTGCGGCACCCGGGGCTGGATGGCCTGAACTGGAAGCAAGAGGCCATCCAGGACCCATACGGGTTAGCCGAACGCTTCGTCAACGACTTCCGCAATCAGCCATACTACGCTTATGCTGACTATTGCGAAACTCCCAATGAGGTGTTCCCCATAGTTGAATGCCCGGGGGAATATCTGGTGTTCCTCTCCGAGTGCGTGCGCCTCTTCGAGCAGGACGGCAAGCAGTGCATCGTCGGCAACTTCGGGACGGCGCAGGGTGTGCCTCCCGTGGTTCCGGGAGCGCGGCATTACGGCATTCACACCTACTTCGGGGAGAGCCGCCATTGGGGCGAGAAGGTGCGGGAGTTGTACGACGCCCTGCCCCTGGACGCAGAGGTGTGGGTCACGGAATGCGGCTTCACGGCGGCGCTCGGAACCACGGTGCCGCCCGGCCAGGACAACGACTACGGCTGGAACGGGCGCATCTCGGCGGAAGACTATGCGATGATGCTGCAACTGCGGGACGAGGACTTCCGGGTGATGTTCGGGGACAGGTACAGGGGGGCAGCGGTGTTTCAGGCGGGGGCCGATCCTGATTGGGCAGGAACATTCGACGTGCTTGGGTCCGACGTGGAGCGGCTGTTGTGGCCGGACATCCCCTGGGTGAACGCCAGGCCGTCACCGACGATGACGATTATACGAGAGGAGGGCGCAGCAATGCCAGAATACGTGCTCGGATTCAAGGAACTGGCTGAACGGCTTGGTACGGAGGTAGTAGGCGATCCGCAGGTCAATCAGGATACGCTGCACGACCCGGATGGTTCAGACATACTGACCGTCCAGACAACGACCAAGGGCGTTTTTTTCTACCAGCCCGGAGCCAGCCCAGTTTTCTTGCCGGCCCGGACGTAACGAGCCGGGCGTTCATAGCACCTGTGACCGGCTACCCTGTGAGCCAGCGGTTCGGGGAAGACGTGGCCGCCTACCCGGAGTACAACGGGCATCCGGGTATTGACTATGCCTGCCCGGAACGCACGCCGGTACTTGCCCCGGCGGGTGGAACCGTTACCTTCGCGAGCACCGACCCTACCTATCCGGGCCGTGGCTTGCATGTCGTCATTGACCATGGTGAGGGGCTGGTGTCGTACCTGATGCACCTCTCACAAGTGATCGTGAAACCGGGGTTGGCGGTGGCGCAAGGGCTTGAAGTCGGGTTGTCCGGCAACACAGGCTGGAGCACCGGACCTCACGTCCACTGGGGGATACAGGACATGATTCAGAGGCAGGCCGGACACCGGGGATTCTTTGACCCGGAGATCGCATTAGGGTGGAAGTCATGACCACTGAAGTGCCTCTGGACATCGCCATCCGGGGCTACGTCTCGGCCTACCTCTGCGGCAAGCTGACGCTGCGGGAGTTCGAGACGTGGTTCATCCCTGCGGCGTGGGACCACACGACGGACCTCACGGGGGAAATCGAACTTGACCTCGTGGAACTCGGCAACGGCGACCTGACGGAAGGTGGGTTCCGGCACCTGCTGCGGCAGCTTATCTCCGGGCCGGAGGTGGTGGTAACGGCGGTGAGCGGCGGTACGGTCGTGACCACCTACGCCACCTTTGCACCGCCGGAGAACGATGCGCCGGAACCGCCCCGCTAATATACCCAGGGTTACTAAGCTATCATTGCCGCCCGCCATATGTTAGCGAACCGGCTTATGCTATCATTGCATGGGGGCTACGACCCACACACGGGGGACCGTAGCAACGAGTAAGGCCCGGCCACTCTCAGGAGGAAGCCGGGCCTTCTCGCGTCTGGCGCTTGGCGGGACTGCCGTTCCCCGCATCTCCTACTTGGGCCTTGCCGCCACTGGAGGATGACGACCGGGCGGGCGTAGTGGCAGATTCTCTACTTCAAGCGTCTCCGCCGCCGGTGCCATCCACGCTCGCGCCGCTTCACACGACACGGGGCGGCGGAACCAAGATGGGACAACCCCCGTGGTTAGTGGGAACAGCCTAGGCCCCGCCTGCTGATACCAAGCAAGGCCACCCTCCCTACCGGAAAGTATTCGGCTGCGTTTTTCGCCAAGTGCGGCCCCTGTCCCAGAGCCGCCGTGAGCCTCTCCGCCGGCCCCTAGCACGCGTTGCAACGCACCCCTAGTTTACGGCAACGGCGCGTTCCCCGCAAGCACCGAGCGGTTGTCCTAGCCACCACCAATTACCGGCAGTTCTCCCGTCACCGCGTCGGGGTTCCTGGGAACCGGAGCGATCCACTCAGCGCCGTCGTACACCCCTTTGACGTAGACATACTTCTCCGAGAAGGCCAAGATGACCGGACCTTCGATGCCTCCATAGCCAGCGTCGAACTTACGACCCGGCAACTGGTCAAACCGGCTGCTTCCGGTACTCTCGCAACAGGTCCGGGGCAGGCTCATCCCACTGAGTGTAGAGAAGGCCCACTTCCATGTCAGTCAGCATCGTCACCGCTGCCGCCTTTCATGCCGGGTAGAAGCCGTCCACCCTTGCGGCGTCTCTCATGCCAACAAGGGCGCGCAACTGATAGATGGGGCACGTCGCTATGTGGGAGTTGCCGTCATGCTGCCAGCACCAGTGGCAGCGGTAGGTGCCCATGCCCCCGGTTTCGCTGTACCGGCTGCGCTGGAGCAGCGCCTTGACCACCTGGAATGGCACCTCAATGGTGTGAGTCGCTGCTGTCATTTCCTCGCCTCCAGGTAGCCCTCGCGCTCGCCCCAGGCCGTCCACAGCACCGCCCATTCTCCTACGGATCTCGCAGGCGGCGGGAGAGGCATGTTTGCCGTTGCCGCTATGTCCAGCAGGGCACTTCCCCAGAAGATGCCGCCTTGGTCGCGCACCTCCGCCAGCAGCGCGGGCAGCGCCGCCACGCCCATCGCGATAAGCTCCTGGTACGCCAGGTGCCGGGCGATCCGGGTGGGCGACGACAGCACGGCGGTGTCCTCATGCACCCAGGCGATCAGCCGCCGGGCGCGCTCCGAA
>ORJL010592660.1_pt1 | contig 21485 bp, 20 predicted proteins | sample 1779941 | NCBI WGS metagenome assembly ORJL01 (sample SAMEA104232317, study PRJEB22302) | groundwater metagenome | biome: forest; feature: aquifer; material: groundwater | place: USA | collected 2011-08-07 | depth 5.8 m
ATTGTGCGGGATTAGTTGCTTTTAATTCATTTTTCCAGGTTTTATTTTATTCTGCTTATGCCTGGTTTTTTATTACCGTTGCTCCTACCTGGTTTGGTTTAAAAGGGATGGCTGCCTCGATTTCTATGGGCCAAATTGCCCATAGTGTGTTTATTTATCTCGGGATCCCTTTTATCGCCGGCATGCTGACCAGGTTTGTGGTAATCCATACTAAAGGCAAGGCCTGGCATCATGAGAAATTTATTCCCAAGATCAGCCCGTTAACTCTAATCGCATTGTTATTTACCATAGTGGTTATGTTTTCCATGAAAGGGGAATATATTGTTAAAATACCTTTTGATGTAATCAGGATTGCCTTGCCGCTTTTGGTTTATTTTGTGGTAATGTTTTTGGTTTCATTCTATATGGGCAAGAAAACCAAGGCAACTTATGCTAAGAGCACAACGCTTTCTTTTACGGCAGCAAGCAATAATTTTGAACTGGCTATTGCAGTGGCAGTAGCTGTTTTTGGTATAAATTCCGGCCAGGCATTTGCCGCGGTAATCGGGCCTTTAGTAGAGGTGCCGGTTTTGATCGGGCTGGTAAATGTCGCCTTATATTTTAAGCGAAGATATTTTAAACATGAGCAAGGAAGCTAACCCCTTTGGCCGAATGAATGTGTTTGACAAAGCCTCCGGCCTGTGTTAAATTTAATCTATTATGCGGCGTATAATATTAATAATATTGGTGGTTTTGTTCGGATTTTCGGTATCTCCGGCTTATTCTTATTGGATCTGGACTCCTAAGACCGGCAAATGGATTAATCCTAAGCGCCAGGCTAAGCCTGATCCTAAGTCGCAGTTTGAATTCGCCAAAAGCTTTTATGATACCAAAGATTATGAGCAGGCAAAGCGCGAGTTCAAAAAGGTTCTTAAGGAATATTCTAAGTCTTTTGAGGCCTCCGAAGCTCAATATTACCTTGCGGTAATCGAAGAAAAACAAGGTAATTTATACCCTGCCTTTCTTGCTTATCAGGCGGTAATCGATAAATATCCATTCTCTGAGAGAATCGGCGAGATTGTGCAAATGGAATATAATATTGCCGAGGCTTTTATGTCAGGTGAAAAACGTAAAGCTATGGGTGTTGTTTTGCCTGTCGAGAATCCCGCGATTGAAATACTAAATAAGGTCATAGATAATTCTACTTATGGCCCGTTAGCTCCCAAAGCGCAGTATAAGCTCGGGTTGGTCTTAAAAAGCCTGTTGCGTCCCTATGAAGCAGAAGATGCTTTTAATAAAGTAGTCGCCAACTATCCGGATAGCGAATGGGCTGAGCCGGCAAGGTTCCAGATTGCTTCCTGCAGGGCTATGCTTTCTAAAAGCCCGGATTATGACCAGGGTTCAGCCGCGGAGGCCAAACAAAAGTTTGAAGGTTTTGTAAAAGATCATCCTGATGCCGAACTTTCTAAAGATGCCGAGAAGAATATCGAGTCTTTAAGCGATAAAGAGGCAGAGAGTAAGTATAATATTGCTAAGTTTTACCAGAAACAAAAAGCCTTTGATGCGGCAAAGATTTATTACCAGGATGTAATTGACAATTATTCTCAGACTAAATGGGCAGAGATGGCCAAAGATGCACTGCAATTAATGGAGACGAAAAAATGAAAAGGACTTTAATGGCTTTGGGCGTGATATTTGCGGTTATTCTTGGCGGATGCGGTTATACTACCCGTTCCATGATCTCTACTAAATACCGTACGATCTATATCACTCCTTTTGTGAATAAAATAGATATTACCCGTGACACGGACGTGGCTAACCGTTATAAAATCAACCGTCCGATGATAGAAACCGATATTACTAAGTCGGTGGTAAATAAATATTTATTTGATGGTAACCTGAAACCGGTTAAGCAGGAAAACGCGGATGTAACTTTAAAAGGCGAAGTGGTGGAATTCCGCAAGGATCCTTTACGCTATACCGATAATGATGATGTTGAAGAATACAGGCTTAATTTAGTGGTGAATATTCAACTTTGGGACAATAAAGAGAATAAATTAATCTGGGAAGAAAATGGTTTTACCGGAGATATGACATATTATACAAGTTTTCATAGTGTTGCCTCTGAACGAAAGGATGAATCTGTAGCGGTAAATGACGCCATAACAGATTTAAGCCGCAGGATTGTGGAGCGTTCCGTTGAGCAATGGTAAAAACAGAGCCATGCGTATATCTTTTTGTAGGGCAGGATTTTCGCTCGAAAGAAGAAAGACTCAAGAAGCTTAAGAAAGAATCACTCCTTTTATCCTCAGTTGACTTTAATTCCGAAACAATCTACGCCAAAGAAACCTCGCTTTTGAAACTTCAAGAGTCGTTGCTATATTTTCCCTTAAATTCAGAGAAAAGATTCCTGGTTTTAAAGGATGCCCAGGATTTAAAGGAAGAACCTAAGAAGTTTCTCTCCGGTTATGTAAAGAACCCTAACCCAAAAGTTATCCTCGTTATAGATATCGAACGGTATAGCCCAAAAGACTTGTTTTTAAGTTCACTTGTAAAATATTGCCAGGTATTGCGTTTCAAAGAGGAAAAGGGGTTAACTACCTTTGATTTAAGCCAGCAGATTGACCTGAAAAAACCGGCTGCCAGCCTTAAAGTTTTAAATCAACTGCTTAAGGACGGGGAAAAGCCGGAGCGTATCCTTGGGGGTTTAAGGTATAACTGGGAAAATAGGGTTTCTGACCCCTTGGAATTAAGGAAAAAGATTAAACTGTTGCTTAATTGCGATTTAGAGATTAAAACCGGAAGATTAAAACCTGCGTTTGCTCTGGAAAGATTCGTAGTAAGCTTATGCAGTTTTCGCAGCTCTTAAAGCTAAGCGTGATTTTTTACGGCTTGCAGTCTTAGAGTGAATGACATTCTTCTTGGCGGCTTTATCCAGAAGAGAGAATATTTTACCTAGGTCTTTTTTAGCGTCTTCAATCTTTTTTTCTGCTACTAAAGCCTGGAATTTTTTGATTGCTTTCTTGATTTCTTGTTTTATCTTGACATTATGCAGATGGAGTTTCTTGTCTACACGGATTCTTTTTATAGCGTTTCTTCTTTTAGGCATTTGAGCACCTCAGGTTTTAATTTAGTGAAACTTCGCCGTAGGCGAAGTTAGAACTCCTTTTGTGTAAATTAATATCGTTTAAAATATCATAATTAGCCCTCTATGTCAACAAATAAATCCATCACTAAATCCGCAGGGATTATCGGGATAGCTACATTATTATCGCGTATCCTGGGCTTTGTCCGCGATATGGTAATTGCCAGGATGTTCGGAGTTTATGTATATGCCCAGGCATTCGTAATTGCTTTTAAAATACCTAACTTGTTCAGGGATTTTGTAGGAGAGGGGGCGGTTAACTCTGCCCTTGTGCCGGTCTTTACAGAATATAAAGTTAAGCATACCCAAAAAGAGTTTTGGGAGCTAGCCAATGTTGTTTTAAACCTGCTTTTGGTTACGCTCATGGCCATTACTCTTTTAGGGATGTTGTTTTCTCCGATAATTGTGCGCCTTATCGCCCCGGGTTTTATTGCTTCACCGGAGAAGCTGGAAGCTACGGTTAAGCTTACCCGCATACTTTTTCCTTACATACTTCTTATTAGTTTGGCAGCATATTCTATGGGCCTTTTGAATACGCTTAAACACTTTACTATACCGGCTTTTGCCCCTTGCTTTTTGAATATTTCCCTTATTGTGTTTGCTATGTTTTTTGGGGAAGGGATTAAAGGTTTGGCTTTAGGTGTTTTAGTGGGCGGGGTATTGCAGCTAGCGATTCAAGTCCCGGTGCTTTATCGAAAAGGGTTTAGATTGAGGTTATTCCGTAGTTTTAAGCACCCTGCCGCCGGATTAATCGGCAAGTTAATGATCCCAAGGATATTAAGCAGTTCGATTTATCAGCTGAATAATTTTATAGATTCAATTTTTGGCTCTTTATCCTGGATTGTGGGGGAAGGGGCGGTCGCGGTGCTTTATTTTTCCTATCGTTTAGTATTGTTTCCTTTAGGTATTTTTAGCAATTCTTTGTCACAGGCTATTCTGCCTGCATTCTCTGCCCAGGCACTCGATAACGACCGTAGTAATCTAAAACATACTTTATCCTGGGCCTTGAGGGCAACTTTTTTTGTCATGCTTCCGGCATCTGCGGGGTTTATGGTTTTGGCTTACCCCTTGGTTTATACGCTTTTTGGCGGCGGAAGATTTGACCTAAATTCAGTTTATCTTACCAGCAATACTTTGTTATTCTATAGCATAGGGCTTTTTGCTTACGGAGGGACTAAAATATTACAATCATGTTTTTTCGCTATGAAGGACACCAGGACCCCTGCTAAAATTTCGGCTTTAGCTTTAGTGGTTAACATCGTTTTAAATGCTCTGTTTATGTTCCCGCTTAAAGTCGCAGGGTTGGCTTTGGCTACATCATTGTCCGGGATAAATTCTTTTATAATTCTCTTTATCCTTCTTAAGAAAAGATTAGGCGGGATAAATGAGGGCGATATTGTAAATTCATTTCTGCGTATTTTATTGGCAAGTATCGGCATGGGGCTGGTGAGCTGGTTTTTGTATTCTACGCTGGGGATTTCAGAATGTTCAGTTATCAGTAAGATAATCAGCTTAGGTATGTTAATTGCCTTTAGCATAGTAGCATATTTTGGATTTTGTTTTATTCTTAAAGTACGCGAAATGCGCGAGCTGTATGATTGGCTTTTGCGTAAAAAGTAAATCAGTCAATCGTTTTGCGAATTTCGCGGGTCCTGTCTTGGCCCGTCCTGCGCGCGCTCCAGTAGGTGCGTGCTCGGACTAAGCCAAGCCACCCGCTAAGTAATATGCATAAACTAAAAGATAAAATTGCTCAGTTGCCGGATTCACCCGGAGTATATATCTTTAAAGATTTTTCCGGGAAGATTATTTATATCGGTAAAGCCAAGTCTTTAAAAAAGAGGGTTTCGTCTTATTTTAGCCGCCTCATTTCTTCAAAAACCCAGGCCCTGGTATCTAAAATATCAGATATCGAATATAAAAAGTCTGTTTCGGAAAGCCAGGCACAGATATTAGAAGCCTCTCTTGTCAAGGATAAGCAGCCGCAGTATAATATTGCCTTAAAGGACGATAAATCTTTCCCCTGGATAAGGATTAGCAATGAAAAGTTTCCTGTAGTTTCTATTTGCCGCAGGAAGATAAAATTAGAGGCTGATAAGTCGGTTTATTTTGGGCCCTATACTAACGCCAGCTTGTTACGCCAGGCTATAAAATTAATACGTACAATATTTGGTTTTCGTTCTTGTAAAAATATGCCGGGTTCTGCCTGTCTTTATTACCGGCTTAACCTTTGCCCCGCGCCTTGTATCGGGAATATTTCATCCGCAGCCTACAAGGAAATAATTAATTCTCTAAAGCTATTTTTGGAATCAAGGTATGAAGAATTATTACGCCGTCTTTCTTTGCGCATGGAAGAGGCATCTCAAAATAAAGAATACGAAGAAGCGGCGAAGATCCGTGACCAAATTAATGCTTTGAGTGCTATTAGCACCAGTATTTCTTTCGAATCAGCCATTAACGGCATGGAAGATTTAAAAAGTTTATTGAAACTTAAGAATTTGCCCCTGACTATCGAGGGTTTTGACATATCCAATCTTTCCGGTAAAGATGCGTGCGGTTCTATGGTGAGTTTCCTGCGAGGAAAACCTAATAAAAACAACTACCGCAGGTTCCGCATAAAAACAGTTGCGGGAATTGATGATTATGCCTGTTTAAAAGAAGTGGTACAAAGGCGTTATGCCCGGATTAAACAGGAAAACCTAAGAATTCCCGATCTTGTTTTGATAGACGGAGGGAAGGGGCATTTATTGACGGCACAGCGGGAGTTGGAGAAGTTAGGCATGGATATTCCTATTGTGAGTATTGCCAAAGAAAATGAGTTTATCTATGTTAAAGGAAGAAAAAGCCCTATAATATTATCCGGTGACAGGCCGGCGTTAAACCTTATACGCCGCCTGCGTGATGAAGCACACAGGTTTGCCTTATCTTATCACCATGTTTTACATAGGAAGAAAATAATCGGTAAGTAAATGACTCCTTTTGAAAAGAAAGTTTATCGGGCAGTGTTGAAGATTCCTATTGGAGAAGTGCGTAGTTATAAATGGGTAGCGCAAAAGTGCGGAAAGCCGAATGCTTTTCGTGCTGTAGGCCAAGCGCTTAAGCATAATCCTTATCTTTTGCTTATACCTTGCCATAGGGTTATTAATTCCGGAAATAAATTAGGCGGATACGTAATGGGGATTAAGTGTAAAAAGAATATCCTTGAATTAGAGAAAAAGATTAAACAATGTTTAGCGAGCAAAGAGTAAGAAGCATATTATTTTATTTAAGCGTATTAGTTTTCTTTTGCGGGTTGCCGCTGATACTTTCTTTTGCTTTGGGTTATAAAATCAATTGGCATAACTTTAAATTTACCAAGGCAGGCATGATCGCGATTAAGACCCAGCCTGCGGGAGCAAATGTTTATTTTAATTATGCTCTCCTTGCGGATAAGAGCCCGGTAACAATAAACGAACTCCTGCCGGGCAGTTATCAGATTAAGATCGAATTAGAAGGATATTATGATTATAAAAGGGAAGTTTTGGTTGAAGCAGGCAAGGTTAGCCTTTTAGACAAGATTATACTTTTTCCGCTTAGACAGGATGTTAAACAGTTAAATAAGGAAAAGCTGGGCACTTTCTTTGTTGATGAAAACAGGGATATAATCTACTATGTAAATGAAGAAGAAAATATTATTTATAAATCCGATTTGAATGGGGAGCGCTTTGAGGCAGTATCAAATTTTATCCCGATATTGCCTCTCCCAAAGAAATGGAAGATATCGCATGATAAAGAAAAATTATTATATTTTAATAATCATCAGATTGGGATAATGAGCTTGGCGCCTGAAGATGCTTCGGGTTATTCTTTTGTTGATTTTGTTATTAGTTATACTGACGGCGTATTGCGCGATATTTTTTGGTATTCAGATAACTACCATCTTATTCTGGTTACAAACAAGAAGATAGAAATAACCGAGGCAACGCCTGAGTCGGTGCCGGTGACCCTGATTAATTTAAGCAAGAGAAACACTCCCGCATATTACGATTTGCGCAGCGACGCATTGTATTTTATGGATTACCAGAAGGCAGCCGACGGAAATTTATATGACAATCTCTATAAGGTGGAATTGGGCAAAAAGCTGCCTTATTTAAAAGATTTTATGAAAATTAAAACCAATGAGTGAACTAAAACTTAAGAGGACCTTAGAAATAATTCCCGGAGCGATATCGTGGGGTATTATTTTAATTTTGGTTTTATTGGCGTTATTTAAGCCGGTAATTTGCGCGGTCTTGGTAATTATTTTTGATTTTTATTGGATTATCCGGACAATGTACCTGACGACGCTTTTAATAATGGCTTACCGTAAACTGGCCTATCAAAAAAACCGGGATTGGCTGGCAGCATGCCAGGAATTGCCCGCAAGCGTTAAGAAATTAAAAGAATTATACCAGCTAGTAATTTTTCCTGTTTATAAGGAAGGTATGGATATACTCAGGCCTTCTTTACAGGCATTAAAAGATAGCCATTATCCGCATGAAAACCTGATTGTAATAATGGCTTTTGAGGCAAGAAATCCGAATTCAAAAGATATCGCGATGAAATTAGAAGAGGAATTTAAGGGTGTATTCTTTAGGTATTTGACTACTTTTCATCCGGATAATTTGCCGGGAGAAAAACGCGCTAAGGGGGCAAATGCTACCTGGGCTGCGAAAAAGTCCGCCGAGTTGTTGACAGTCAACAATATCCCGTTTGAAAATGTAATTGTTTCTTGTTTTGATGCCGATACCTGCGTAGATAAAGAATATTTCGGTTGTTTAAGTTTTCATTTCCTGACTAATCCTAAGCCGCATCAGGCAAGCTATCAGCCGATGCCGGTGTATAATAATAATATATGGCATGCCCCTTCGTTTGCCAGGTTGGTTGAAATGAGTGCTTCTTTCTGTCAGCTTATCGAAAGTATGCGCCTTGAGAAATTCGTAACTTTTTCAAGCCATAGCATGAGTTTTAAAACATTGGTTGATATCGATTATTGGCCGTTAGATATGGTTTCGGATGATTCTGTTGTATATTGGAAGGCCTACCTTTTTTATAAAGGCGATTATAAGGTTATACCTTTATATACAACAGTTTCTATGGATGTGGCTTACGGAGACAATATTATCAAGACCATAATTATACAGTATAAGCAAAAAAGACGATGGGCCTGGGGTATAGAAAATTTCCCTTATGTAGTATTAAGGTTCATTCAGGACAAAGATATACCTTTATTTAAAAAGATGCGTAAATCGTTTCATCTGCTCGAGAGCCATATTACCTGGGCGGTTTGGGCAATGATTATTACGGTTATTGCGCCATTGCCGATATTTCTTGGCGGCGTAATATTCAGCCAGATCCCGATTGGTTATAACCTCCCGCGCATAACCGGCCTTTTGCTCAATTTTACCCTGGGTACGAGTTTGATTTGGATAATTTTAAGTTTTACTACTCTCCCTCGCAGGCCCAGGGATGTGAGTTGGTTTAAGAACATTATTATGATTTTAGAATGGGTTACCGTGCCTTTTATTATTTTAATTCTTGGTTCAAATCCGGCATTGGATGCGCAGTCCCGTTTAATGTTAGCTAAATACATGGAATTTTCTCCTACGGAAAAGAAGCGTAAAGTGGTATAATTACTCCAATGGGGAGTACACCGGCCAGTCCTATATGGCCGGGTGTTAACGCAATGGGCGTTACGCCGAACGATCCGATACGTTCGGGCGTTATGCACCGGGCGCGAATGTAATTTACTGGAGGCTAGATGAAATTAAAAAATTATTTAAAATTGATGGTTGAAACAAAGGCTTCGGATATGTTCTATCGTTCCGGGACTAATGTGCGTATGCGCGTTAACGGCCAGGTAGTAGGCGTCAGTGATGAACTTGTGTCCGTAGAAGATATCAATGATACCCTCCAGGAACTTATGTCTGAAGAGCTTACCCAGTTTTTCCGTAAGAACTTGGATGCTGATTTTGCATTGTATGTGCCTGAACTCGATCATCGTTTTAGGGTCAGTATTTTTATGCAGCGTAACTGGCCGGCCATAGTTATCCGGCGCATTCCTTTAATCAGCCATACATTTGAAGAATTAAATTTACCCGTTGAGGTGCTTAAGAGTTTATGCGCAGAAAGCCGCGGGTTGGTTTTGATGACCGGTGCTACCGGCTCGGGAAAATCCACTACTATTGCCAGTATGATTGAGTATATCAACAGCAATAAATATAAACATGTTTTAACCTTGGAGGAACCGATCGAGTTTACCTTTAAGGATAAGAAATCGCTTATTAACCAGAGAGAGATTGGCAAAGACGTGGCTTCTTATCCGGTAGCCTTAAGGGCGTTTACTTTGCAAAGCCCCGATGTTATTTATATCGGTAATATCCGCGATTATGAGACTATGTCATCTGCGCTGACGACTTCAGAAACCGGGGTGTTGTTGTTAAGTACGCTGCATACTATTAACGCTTCCCAGACAATTGAGCGTATTATCAACTTTTTCCCTCCGCATCAGCACCAGCAAATACGTACACAGTTATCCAGTTTATTAAAAGGAGTAATTTCTTTAAGGTTGGTTCCTCTTAAGGACGGCACCGGGCGGGTTCCTGCTTATGAAGTTATGTTGTTGACTCCTACTATAAGCAGGCTTATACGCGAAGGAAAAATCTGGGAAATTACCGGCTATATTGAAGATGGAGCCGTATACGGAATGCAAACTTTTGACCAGTCGCTTTTAAAGTTAGTTAAAGAGGGTAAGGTCGATGAGGAAGAAGCACTAAACTTTGTCGATAGGAAAGATGAATTTCTTTTGAGCCTTAAAGGGATTAAGAAATAAGTGTGGAGGTTAAACAGTAGTTTGCGCCGGCGCAATTCCACAATTAAAACATAGGGAGTTCAAATGTTAAACGAAATTAGGGAAAAATTAGATTCTGTAAATAAAATGCTCGGTAATTTACGAGGTTATCTTTGACATTGAAAATAAAAAGAAGCTCATTGAAGAATTATCTTCCCAAATGTCACAGGCCGGTTTCTGGGATAACGAGCAGAAATCCACAGCCGTAGTAAAACAGCTTAAATCCTTAAAATCGATAGTTGAACCATGGGATAGGGCGTTTAAAGAGCATAAGGAATTGAACGATATGCTTGAAATTTTAAAGGCCGAAGACCAGGAATTGGTTTTAGATTTAAATAAAAACGTAGATGTTCTTTTGAAAGAATTAGATTCGCTTGAGTTTAAAACCCTTTTAAGCGGTGAATTCGACCGCAATAACGCGATCCTAAGTATTAATGCCGGAGCCGGCGGGACTGAATCATGTGATTGGGTGGGCATGCTTTTGCGTATGTATATGCGTTTTGCCGAGAATCGCAGGTATGGCGTAAAAACCATAGATATTCTGTATGGGGAAGAAGCCGGGGTTAAGAATGTCACTATACTTATCGAAGGCGACTATGCCTATGGTTATTTGAGGGCAGAACGAGGGGTACATAGATTAGTAAGAATATCGCCTTTTGATGCTAATAAACGCCGGCATACTTCTTTTGCTTCGGTGGATGTGATCCCCGAGATTGAGGATACCACAGAAGTGAAGATTGAAGAAAAAGACCTTGTGATTGAGACCTATAGGGCTTCCGGACCCGGAGGCCAGCATATGCAAAAAACCGACAGCGCGGTGCGCGTGACACATTTGCCGACCGGGATTGTCGTCCAGTCTCAGAATGAGCGTTCACAACATCAGAATAAACAGACAGTCATGAAGATATTATTGGCAAAGCTGTATGAAGTAGAAAGAGAAAAAAAAGAACAGGAATTGCTCAAGCAATACGGTTCAGAAAAAAAGAAAATAGAATGGGGCAGTCAGATACGTTCTTATGTTATGCATCCGTATAGCTTGGTTAAAGACCACCGCACGGATTACGAAACCGGCAATGTTTCCGCGGTAATGGACGGTGAATTGGATAAAATTATTGAAGCTTATTTAAGGAAAGAGGCGCAATGTTAGGGTTATTTAAAAAGTCAATTTTAGCCGGCAAGCAATCGGCGATTAAGAAGAGGTATCCCGGAGTAAGTATGAATTTGCATGCCGAGATGTCTATTTCTTCCATGGATAAGATGGTAGAGTTGATATCCTTGGTTGATGCGGTAAATAAATTTGAGCCGGAAATCTCTAAATTGTCCGATGATGAACTTCGTTTAAAGACTAAAAAGTTTAAAGAATTTATTTTACAGAAAAACGCGGCGATAGAAGATATTATCGCGGATTTGGATGAAAATGCGTTGTTGGCCACTATCCCGGAAGAGAAAGATAAGATAAAGGAAAGAATAAAAATAATCCGCAATAAAATTTTCACCGATATCCTGCCGGAAAGTTTCGCTGTAGTAAGAGAGGCTTCCCGCAGGGTCATAGGCTTGCGTCATTTTGACGTGCAGATAGCCGGAGGGATAATTTTACACGAAGGCAGAATATCGGAAATGGCTACAGGCGAAGGAAAGACTCTTGTTGCAACGCTTCCGGCATATTTAAATGCGCTTTTAGGAAAAGGCGTGCATATTGTTACGGTTAATGACTATTTGGCAAAAAGGGACCGTGATTGGATGGGGCCGATTTTCGAGTTTTTAGGGCTGACGGTCGGAGTTGTTCAGCATGATATGTCCGATCAACAGCGGCAGCAGGCATATTCTTGCGATATTACTTACGGGACCAATAATGAATTCGGTTTTGATTATTTGCGCGACAACATGAAATATTCTGTTTCGGATTTGGTGCAGCGTAATTTTTATTATGCCATTGTTGACGAGGTTGATTCCATATTGGTGGATGAATCACGCACGCCTTTAATTATTTCTGGCTCTGCCGAAGAATCAACCGACAAATATTATACTGCCAAGAAAATAGCCGACCAATTAAAGGGGAGAAAAATCGTCGATAAAGACGAGATTGATGCCAAGTATAAAGGCGAAGATTTAGCCAAGGGCTTTGATTATATTGCTAACGAAAAAGCCCAGACCATTGCCCTTAGCGATGAGGGGGAGACAAAAGCCGCTAGCTTATGGGGCATTGAGAGTTTACATAGTTTAGAGACTATGGAGTATAGGCATCATACCAATCAAGCCTTGCGCGCCAAAGAATATTTTCAACTCGACGTTGATTATGTAATTAAGGATGGCCAGATTATTATTGTTGATGAATTTACGGGAAGGCTGATGCCGGGCCGCAGATGGTCGGATGGCCTGCATCAGGCAATCGAGGCTAAAGAAAACCTGAAAATCGAGAGGGAGAACCAGACCCTAGCCACCATTACTTTTCAGAATTATTTTCGTATGTATGAAAAATTGGCAGGAATGACCGGTACTGCTTATACCGAGGCCCAGGAATTTAAGAGCATATACAGGCTTGACGTGGTAACTATTCCTACTAACAAGAGCCTGATACGTAAGAATTACCCGGATGCGATTTATAAAACTCAGAAAGAAAAGTATAATGCTGTTGTCGAGGAAATCGCGAATTTCTATAATGCCGGCTCCCCGGTTTTAGTCGGGACTATTTCCATAGATAAATCAGAAGTACTTTCCGGCTTTCTTAAAAGAAAAGGTATACCTCACCAGGTGCTCAATGCCAAGTACCACGAAATGGAAGCGCAAATTGTAGCTCAGGCAGGAAGGTATAAAGGCGTGACCATTGCGACTAATATGGCCGGCCGCGGAACGGACATTTTGTTGGGAGGCAATCCTGAATTTATGGCGCGTAATGTAATCAGGCAGAAAATGCAAACCGATGACCCGAATTATACCGAGGAATATAAGAAGTTGCTTGAGAATTACCGTAAGCAGGCAAAAGAAGAGCATGATAAAGTTGTTTCAGTGGGCGGTTTGCATGTTTTAGGCACGGAGCGCCATGAAGCCAGGCGAATTGATAATCAGTTGCGCGGACGTAGCGGCAGGCAGGGAGACCCCGGTTCTTCCAGGTTCTATGTTTCTTTGGACGATGAATTGATGCGTTTATTCGGCTCGGATAAGTTGACAGGGATTATGGATAAGTTGGGATTCGAAGAAGGTCAGGTTATTGAACATCCATGGGTCAGTAAGTCCATAGAGATTGCCCAGAGGCGCGTTGAGCAGCATAATTTTGAAGTAAGAAAGCAGCTGTTGGAATATGATAATGTTATGAATAAGCAGCGTGAAGTTATTTATACTCAGCGTCGGCAAATATTAGAAGGGGTTTCGTTGAAAGATGATATTTTGCAGGCCGCGCTAAAAATTATCGATAATGCTTTAAATAATTGTTTTGCCGGTTCCAGCCAGGATAAAGATGAAAATTTTGACAATGCTTTGAATGAATTATTATTAAAATTCGCCGTTCTAGAAGATTTGTCGGGTTTAAGAAATAAAACTAAAGAAGAATTAAGGGAATATCTAGTGGATAAAGTATCTAAAATATATACCGAGAAAGAGATTTCTATAGGCCAGGCCATGTTGCGCCATCTTGAGAATATGGTTTTCCTGCAGATTATAGATACGAAATGGAAAGATCATTTATATGCTATGGATAAGCTTCGTGAGGGCATAGGCCTTAGGGCATATGGCCACCGTGATCCTTTAATCGAGTATAAGCGTGAGGCGTTTAATTACTTTAGTGAAATGATGGCAAATATTGAAGAAGAAGCCGTGGAAACTATATTTAGGATGCAAGCCGAAAAGCCTGAAAGAGTAAAGAAAGTTTTCAATTTTGCATCCCAGGAAATGATTCATCCTGAGGTAAATAAGCCCCAAAGCCCTCGGGATGATGAAGCGGCAGGGGATAGAAAAGATCTGCCGCTTACTTTAGAAGCCGCGCACGATAAAGTTGGGCGTAATGATTCCTGTCCATGCGGCTCAGGAAAGAAATATAAGAAATGTTGCGGAAAATAACAGATTGTTCCGTAGCAGTAAAGTATAGAGACTGGTTTTTATGTTTTGTCTCGGCGATTATATTAATCCTTCCTTTTACAACTTTCGGATTATGGTTTTTTGCCTGGTTTGGTTTTATTCCTTTTTTTACCGCAATAAAAAATAAAAATAAGTTCTATACATTTTTGCTGGCCTATTTTACCGGAGTAGTTTTCTGGCTCGGCACAATTTATTGGCTTAGCCATGTCACTGTTATGGGGACAGTTATCCTTGTCCTATATTTATCGTTGTATTTTGGTTTATTCGGCTTGCTTATCGGCAGCCATATGGCAATCCCAAGAAAAAGAATATTGTTTTTTGTGCCGGCGGTGTGGGTATTATTAGAATTCGCACGCAGTTATCTTTTGACGGGATTTCCCTGGGCGCTTTTAGGCTATTCCCAGACTTCGAACCTGCCGATTATTCAAATAGCGGATATCACGGGCACTTATGGAGTGTCATTTTTAATAGTCATGGTAAATGTGGCTCTTTATTCGAAGAAACGAATAATGCCGGCTCTGTTATGCTGCGTTATTGTTGCCAGTTATGGATTTTACAAGTTGTATTGGCCGGATAGAAATAAGGATATTGTTAAATACAAGGTTTCGGTTGTCCAGGGCAACATCCCGCAACAAATGAAATGGGACGAACGTGCGCGTGGTTATATTATTAATAAATACCTGGAGCTTACCCATAAAGCAGAAGGCGACGGTCCGGATTTAATCGTCTGGCCGGAGGCATCCTGGCCGTTTCTATTAAACGATAATGATATTAATTTAGCGGAAGGGATGGATTTCTTAAGTGGCCTGAAGTCATCTCTGGTTTTTGGAGCCGTTACTATGCGCGGCGGGTTTTATTATAATAGCGCGCTTTTTTACCGCAAAGGTTTAAAAACTCCGGGCATCTACGATAAACTGCACCTAGTCCCTTTTGGCGAATATATTCCGTTAAAGAAAATTTTTCCTTTTTTAGAGACCATCGCGCCTATCGGGGACATTACCAAGGGCAATAAGTATACTGTTTTTTCTGATAGGAATGATTTTTCCGTATTAGTTTGTTTCGAGGACTTATTCCCGGAATTGTCGCGCAGGTTTGTCAGGAAGGGAGCAAGTTTTTTGGTTAATATTACCAATGATGCCTGGTATGGAAATACTACTGCCGCTTATCAACATTTACAGGCTTCTATAATGCGGGCAGTGGAGAACCGTGTTTGGGTGGTGCGTAGCGCAAACACAGGAATTTCCGCTTTTATAAATAGTAAGGGCAAGATAATATCTTTGGTAAGCGATCGCTGCCGGGGAAGTTTATTTGTGGATGGTGTTGCTACCTCTTCGGTAAATATCATGGCGGGTAAGTATAAAACTTTTTATACTTATACCGGGGATTTATTCGTATTGTTTAGCCTGCTCTATCTTGTTATTTTCTTAAAGAAAAGAAATTGAAATTTCGAAAGAATATTTAATCTTTTTCTTGCGGTTCCATGTGGACCACTACATCTGTTACCCCCAAAACTTTATTTTTTAATTCATTTTCTATCTGGTAGCTTATTTTGTGGGCTTCATCCATATGCATATCCGGATTAACTTGCGCGTGTAAATCGATATGTATATCGTCAGCCCTGCCACGTGTACGTATTTTGTGGCATGCTGCTACCCCGTTTATGCTTAGTACGATATCGGATATTTGTTTTGAGTCTACAATCGGCGCGCTATCACAAAGAATACGCGAACTTTCCCTGACGATCTTAAAAGCGGAATAAGCGATAAATAATGCTATAACTATTACTATTATAGGGTCAAGTTTATGATAGCCAAGTTTTATCAGGATCAATGCGCAAATAACCGAAAAAGAAGTAAAAATGTCTGCTTTGGTATGTAAAGAATCGGATACGAGAATGTCGCTTCCCAATGCCCTTCCTTTTTTGTATTCATAAGACATAACCAGGATATTAATGATTAATGTGGAGATCATTACGGTAAAGCTTCTTGCGTCTATGGTCGGAATTATCGGATTATTGAAACGTTTTATTCCTTCTTGGATAAGTTCATGGGCGATAAAAAATAAGAGTGCGGCTATGCCTAAGGCAAAAAAGGTCTCATACTTTTTATGTCCATAAGGATGTTCTTTGTCTTTAGGCTGGTGGGCAATGTTAATGCCGATAATCCCGATAATGTTTGATGCTCCGTCAGATAGGGAGTGAAGGCCATCAGCGGTAATGCTGGCACAATTACTGAATATTCCATAGAAAATTTTAGCTGCCGCTACTAGCCAGTTTAAAAGCAGGACTTTTAGTAATACGATATTTATTCTTTTGCGGTGGGTTTTTGAGGTGCTATCCATATCCTGATTATATAATATTTGCAGGCTATTGCAAATCTTTTTGAAGAGAGCGTTGATTATAAGGGTTTTTATGGTAAAATGCTTTTTAAAGGTGAATATGCTGGAATTTAATATAGTTAAAATAAAGAAACCCGAAGATGTTAATATAATATTAGGGCAGAGCCATTTCATTAAGACCGTAGAGGATTTGTATGAAACATTGGTAAATAATGTCCCCGGTATTAAGTTTGGCTTGGGTTTTGTAGAGTCGTCGGGTGCTTGCAAGATAAGGTCAGAAGGCAATGACTTTGAGCTTAAAAAGCTGGCGGAGGATAATGCCCTTAATATTGCTGCCGGGCATAGTTTTATTATCTGTTTAAGAAATGCTTTTCCTATTAATGTGCTGAATGCCATAAAAAATATACCGGAAGTATGTAATATTTATTGTGCCTCGGCTAACCCGGTTGAAGTGGTTATTGCTCAAACCGAAACCGGGCGGGGGATTATGGGCGTTATTGATGGTTTAAAGCCTCAAGGCCTTGAGAATGAAGAAGATATAGCTTGGCGTAAAGGTTTATTGCGCAAGATTGGTTATAAGCTTTAACGCCCGAACCTATTGGATGGTTCGGCGTAAACTATTGTTTAATGGATTTAAAGAAAATACGCAAAAATATAAGTTATTTCTTCGGTTGGGTGGCATTAACTACCTGTTCTTTGATATTTACCCATCTCCCCAAGAAGCTTGTCTATTGGGCGGCAAGGCAAATTGCGGCCTTAGCTTATTTAATGGCCGGTAAGCAGAGAAAAATCGCGTTAGAAAGTTTGCAGATTGCCTTTGGGTCTGATAAATCTAAAGCAGAAATAAATAAAATAGCCAGGGATTGTTTTACCTATATGGCTAAAGGTGCTGCAGAGATGATGTTTTTATTAGATAAGCCGGATTTATTAAAGTCTCAGGTATCGATCGAAGGCAAAAAACATCTTGATGATGCCCTGGCCTGCGGCAAAGGTGCAATACTGGTGAGTGCGCATTTCGGAAATTTTCCCCTTATGTTATCCCGGCTTAGTCTTGAAGGCTATAAAGTTAATGGGATAATGCGGCATATGCGCGATGAGCGAACTGAAGAATTCTTTGTAAAGAAACGCAAGAAAACGGGCATAAAAATTATTTATAGCCAGCCGAGAAAAACTTGTGTGGATGAGTCTATACGTGTTTTAAGGGACAATGAGACCCTCTTTATATTATTGGACCAGAACTTTGGTACTGCCGGAGTATTTGTGGATTTTTTCGGCAGAAAAGCTGCGACAGCTACTGGGCCCGTGGTTTTTGCCAGGCGTACGGGCGCGGCAATCCTGCCTTTTTTTATAGTCCGGCAGCAAGATGATAAACATAAAATTATTTTTGAGCCTCAGGTTAAACTTATAGGAGAGAAAACCGAAGAAGAGACAATTTCTATTAATATACAGAGTTTAACTAATATTATCGAATCTTACATCCGCAGATACCCTGCGGAATGGGGCTGGATACATCGTAGATGGAAGAGTAGACCAAATGAAGGAGGTGGGTAAGATGGCAGAGGAAATTAAGAAAGAAGAAAAGAAAGTAGAGGTAGGCAAAATATTTTCAACGGCGTTAAAAGTTATTTTAGGTCTGGCTTTCTTCGCTCTTGGTTTAGCATTGGTAGGCAGATGGTTTTGGGCAGTACTTACGGTTTTTAAAGGGTGCATCGGATTATTCCTGATTTTAGCAGGTATAATCACCTTGGCAATAGCCAAAGAGTAAACAGTTATTTTTAGAAAATTAAGGGTCAACCGAAGAATTATCTCCTGTTGACCCTTAATTATTTTCCGGTATAATAAGTACAATATAACATAATACATGCAATCAAAATTTTAAGGAGGAACCGATGAATGCAATCTTAAACAAAGAGATAGCCATGGATAAAAGCTGGGCCCGAGGTTTAGGTATCGCGGCATTCGTGATTTTAATAACTTTAGGTGCTTTTGTGCGCATACCTTTGCCCTTTACGCCTGTGCCGATAACGCTGCAAACGTTTTTTATTTTACTTTCCGCGGCAGTATTGTCTTCGGCAGGAGTTTGGCCTCAGGTTATTTATATTGCATTAGGGATTATCGGTTTGCCTGTTTTTACGGGTTATGGCAGCGGGATATTATATCTTCTTGGGCCTACCGGAGGGTATTTATTCGGATTTATTGTCGCTTCTGTTTTCCTGGCAAGGACATTGAAATATTCCGGCAATATGCTGGTTTCTTTCGTATTATTTTCGCTAGGGAGCATGTTAATCCTTTTGACCGGAACTATCTGGCTGCACCTGGTATTAAGAGTTAATTTTACTAAGGCTTTTTTATTCGGTTTCCTGCCTTTTGTTACAGGGGATATTTTTAAATCTTTAATTGCCGCTTCAATTTATTCAAGAATTAAGCCGCGTATAAAGTAAGTGTTAAGATCTGCCGGCGTTTCACTACCCTGGGAGGTAACAGGTTATGAAAGTAAAAGAGATAATGACCAAAGATGTGATAACTCTTAAGCCTGATGTGAATGCCAAGGAGGCCCTTGAAATACTGTTTAAAAGGCAAATCAGCGGATTGCCGGTTATTGATGAAGAAGGTAAGCTGATTGGTATGTTTACCGAAAAAGACATTTTAACTTATACCTTGCCTAGTTATATTGAAAAAGTAGGGAGGTTTATTTATGAGGAAAATCCTAAATCTACCAGAAAAAAACTGGCAGATTTAAGTAATATAAATGTTAGCCAGATTATGCGTAAAGACGTAGTGACTGTTTCCGAAGATACTACTTTATGCGAAGTGGCTAGGATGATGCTTACCAAAAAAGCCCGCCGTATTCCGGTTTTGAACAATTCAGGAAAGATTTCTGGTATCATAGCCCGTGGAGATATCGTCAGAGCCCTCGTGAAAGAGGCCGAATAATTTTATGTTAAAGAAATTCATTCTTCTCATCTTTATTTCTTTGGGTTTAGGTTTTTTTGTTAAGAGCATTGGGTTGACTACGCACCAGGCGGTAGCAATATCGATTTTTTCTGCATCCATCTTAGGCACTCTTTTCTTCTGGGATTTCCGTTTGGGATTTGCATTCTTAGGTATTTCTCTTTTGCTTATGAGCCGCACCGTAGACCTTGCGCATGTCATAGAGTTTGCTTCTTTAGATGTAATATTGTTTTTAGTGGGGATGATGGTCCTGGTCGGGCTCTTAAAGGAATCCGGGTTCTTTGCCTGGATAGTCCAACTAATCTTAAGAGTAGAAAAGATGACTGCCCGTAAATTCGTGATTATTATCTCGGTAATTTCTGCGCTGCTTTCAGCCATGACTTCGGAAGTAGTCTCGATTATTTTTATGGTGGCAGCAGTTTTTGAGATTTGTGATTATTTTGAAGTAGACCCCGTGCCGTATTTAATTATATCGGTTTTGGCAACGAACATAGGAAGTGCCGGTACTGTTTTGGGTAATCCTATCGGAATATTAATTGCTTCTAAATCCGGGTTTACTTTTGAAGATTTTATTATTAAAGCATTTCCTTTGTCGATATTATGTTTAGCGGTTACTATTATAATTCTACTTTTATGGTATCGTAAGGCCATTTCTAAAATGGATGAAAAGATTAAGGAGCTAGGCGCTAATGAAATATTAATTAAATTAATCTCTGTGCCTCCGGAAAAACAGCTGAAGATAAGCCTTGCAATATTCGGGGCGACACTGGTATTTATTTCTTTGCATCATCGCCTGGAACTTCTTTGGAACTTAGAGCCGAATACAGTAATGTTGACTATGCCTTTATTTTCCAGCGGCTGTGTTATGATCTGGAAGTGGAGGAGCGCGCGCGATTATATTGAGAAAGATGTGGAGTGGTGGACTTTGTTGTTTTTCATGCTTCTTTTTGCTCAGGCAGGAACCCTAAAATACACCGGCGCAACCGATGTCTTGGCGGCAAAGTTAGCGGGGTTATCCGGCAACAGCGTTCCTATCCTTACCGGTATTGTTCTCTGGATATCGACTATAGGCTCAAGCATATTGGATAATGTAGTTTTAGTTGCTGCTTTTATTCCTGTAATCCAAAGCTTCCAATCGTTAGACCTTAATCTTCATCCTTTATGGTGGGCTTTATTATTTGGCGGATGTTTCGGAGGCAACATTACTTTGGTTGGTTCAACTGCCAATATCGTTGCTCTGGGTATATTAGAGAAAGAGAAAAATATCCGTATGACGTTTTTCCGTTGGTTCTGGGTTGGTCTTACCGTAGGCGTGGTAACAACTTTAGTGGTTTGGGTTGCTCTTTTATTCTTTCCGACTTTTCATTAATAACTAGTGGTTTTAATAAGCAAAGGACAAGATTTGTTAAAAAAACTAATTGTTCTTGTTTTCCTTTCTTTTTGGGTTGGAATTTTCACCAGCCAAAACGGTTTTAACTTCCATCAGTCAGTTTCGCTGTCTATATTCTCCGCATCTATTTTAGGCACTTTATTTTTCTGGAGCTTTCGGCTTACTTTCGCATTCCTCGGTACGTCTATCCTTTTGATAACTCAAACCATTGATTTGGAGCATTTAATAAGGTCCGCATCCTTAGAAGTCATTCTTTTTCTTATCGGGATGATGGTGCTGGTGGGCCTGCTTAAAGATACCGGTTTTTTTGCCTGGATAGTCAGCTTAATTTTACGAATAAGAAATTTAACCGCTAATAAATTCCTCATTATTATAACGGTTATTTCTGCGCTTTTGGCATGCGCCATTGACGAAGTAACTTCAATCATATTTATTGTCGCGGCTATATTTGAGATTTGCGATTATTTTGAAGTAAATCCTGTGCCATTTTTGATTATTTCTGTTTTGGCTACTAATATCGGCTCAAGCGGTACTGCTTTAGGTAACCCAATAGGTATATTGATCGCGGTAAAATCCGGACTTACTTTTGAAGATTTTATTTTAAAGGCATTCCCTATTACTATGCTTTGTTTGGCGGTTTTAATCCTGATTGTGAAATATTGGTACCGTAAGGAACTGCTTGAGTTGGATAATAAAATAAAGGAATTGGGTGCCAATGAAATACTTATTAGGCTTATATCGATTCC
>ORJL011121376.1_pt1 | contig 21475 bp, 13 predicted proteins | sample 1779941 | NCBI WGS metagenome assembly ORJL01 (sample SAMEA104232317, study PRJEB22302) | groundwater metagenome | biome: forest; feature: aquifer; material: groundwater | place: USA | collected 2011-08-07 | depth 5.8 m
TGCTGGGTCACCAAGGACCCGGAGACTGGCGTGCGAAACGTGGGGGTCTACCGGGCCATGGTCAAGAGTCCGACGCGGCTGGGAGTCAGCAGTTCGCCACCCAAAGACCTCTGGACCCACTGGGAGAAGTGCCATGACCGGGGCATTCCCCTGCAAGCGGCCGCCGTCATCGGCGCCCCGCCTAACCTGGGCTTCACCGCGGTCAGCCACGTTCCCTACGGAATGGACGAGTACGATGTCTCCGGAGGCATCGCCGGCGAACCCCTGAAGCTGGTGAAGTGCAAGACCGTGGACATCGAAGTGCCCGCCAACGCCGAGATAGTGGTCGAAGGCATTATCCCCACCGATTCGCTGGAAAGGGAAGCCCCCTTCGGCGAATACACCGGCTACATGGGCGGCGAGCTGATGAACCCCTTCATGAACGTAACCGCCATCACCTACCGGAAGAACCCCATCTACGTGGCCTTCCTGAGCCAGTTCCCGCCCAGCGAAAGCAGCAAGCTGCGGCAGATCGCCGCCGAGGCCGTCTACTACAAGCACCTCAAGCACGATTGCGGCATGGAGAACATCCAGGAAGTCGCTTTTCACGAGAGCAGCGGCGCCTGGCAGTACTGCGTCATCAAGATGAAAAAGACCCATCCTGCCCAGCCCTGGAAGGCGCTCTATTCCGCCGCCAACCTGGACAACCACATCGGCAAGTTCATCATCGTTGTTGACGATGACATCGACCCCCGGGACGCCGATTCGGTCAACTGGGCCTTGAGCTTCAGGGTCCAGCCCCACCGCGACACCCACATAACCTACGGGAAGATCCCGGCGCTGGACCATTCCGCCGCCGCGCCCGATTCTCCCGAGCGCAAGTATCCGTTACCCCGGGGTTGTTCTTCACTGTTGATCGACGCTACCAGGAAATGGGGATATCCACCCGTCTCCCTACCCAAGAAGGAGTTCATGGAAAACGCCAGGAAGCTGTGGGAGGAACTGGGCCTGCCGCCGTTGAAGCCACAGGTGCCGTGGCACGGCTACAGTCTCGGCCACTGGACCAAGGAAAACGAAGAAGAAGCACTGCTGGCTTTGCAGGGCGAGCACTACCAGACCGGCGAAAAGCTGGCAAAACAGCGCCAGAAGATGTAGCAAGAAACAAGAAAGCCCGAAGCGAACGCTTCGGGCTTTCTTTTGTCGCTATCTATCCCCTACTTCGGCGCCGAGGTTTTCGCGCCCATCCAGTCGGGGTGGTCCTCTTTCTGGACGAACTCCTCCAGGGCTGGATCGCGTAGCGGCGTAAAGATGAAAGCCAGCCATTCCGCCGGCGTGTTCGGGTCTTCGTTGAAATGCTGGTGCTCGCAGCCGTTGGGCTTCATAGGAAGCAGTATCAGGTCGTCTTCCGCCCAGTCGTATCTCGACCCATCCACCACGGTATACCCCTTGCCGCCCAGCACAAACAGGGCCAGCCCGCCCTGGTGGACGTGCTTCCCTGAATGCTTCTTGATGCGGTTAATGAAGATACGCCAGCCGGTGACACCCTGCTTGTCCCAGATAGCATCGTAGGAATAGAACTTTATCAGCCCCTGCCTTCCCTGCTCCCACCCCAGTTCCTTGCCCTTTACGACTACCTGGCCGGTTTCGCGGCCGCGAATCCGGTCATTATCGATCCGCCGCAGCGAATCGTAAACGGTTTCCCGCGGCTCGGGATCGCGCCTTCTTTCGGCGATGCGCTCGACCATATGCGGCTCCTATTGCCCCCTGTTGGAGGCAGATGCTCTATTTGCCCTTGTACTCAGGAGCGTTTTCGAGTTGCTCATAGCCGGAGCCCATGTCCACGCCCAGTGCGTCATACCAGTTGGGCTCGGCGGCAACCAGAATGGCCGCATTCTTGGTGTCGGTGTTGAAATGCTGGAACACCACGCCGTTGGGCTTGATGGGAATGAGTATCAGGTCGCCCTTCTCCCACTCGTGCTTTACGCCATCGACGTCGGTGTAGCCTTTGCCTTCCTTGACGTAGTGTACCCTGCCTCCCTGGTGCTTCTGTTTGCCGGAGTGGCTGCCGGGAGGAATCTCCTGCGTCCAGAAGAGAATGGTGCGAATGGCGCCCGTTTCAATCGCGGGGTGCAGGTACCACCGGTAGATACCGTTGGCATTGGTTTCAGGCACCAGGGCCTTACCCTTGACTACCTTTATAGTCTTTTTCATCCGCTCCCGCTCGGCATCCCGCCTCCGGAAAAGGTCTTGAAGAAGGTCTTGCGATTTTCCTTTTGGTGCAGCCATATTCTATTAAACTCCTTCCAAGAAATTACGAATTTCGAAGTCTTAATGACGAAATAGACTCGAATGTCCCAATGACCAGGTACGTGCGCCGCTTCGAAATTCGAATTTGGAACATTATCTCGTTATTCGAATTTCGATATTCGTTATTGGTCCGTCCGGCGGGACGACCGCCTACTTTGCCTTCTTGCTCATCCAGTCCGGGTGGTCCTCCACCTGGGTGAATTCAACCCCGGCCTGCTCCTGCATGGGCATGTATATGAAGGCCAGCCAGTAACAGCCCTGGCCCGGCCGCAGGTTAAAGTGCTGATGCTCGACGCCGTCCGGCTTGATGGGAAGAACGATGAGGTCGCCTTCCTCCCAATCGTAGCGGACTCCGTCCACAGTGGAATAACCTTTGCCCTCCAGGACGTAGATGACCAGTCCGCCCTGGTGAACGTGCTTGCCGGAGTGCGTCTTGACGTTGTTGATGAAAAGCCGCCAGTAAGGCGTGCCCATCTGGTTCCAGTTGTCGTCCCAGACATAGAACCTGATCAGCCCCTGCCGGCCCTGCTCCCAGGGAATCTCTTTTCCCTTGACGATGACCTTCCCGGACGCCTTCCGGTGGAGCTTCTCGTTGTCATAGCGCCGCTGCTTGTCGTAAGCGGTTTCTTCGGGCTCGGGCTCCCGGCGTCGTTCGGCTGTCTTCTCAACCATGTGGTCCCCTCGTAGCTTCAAAAAGCGGCAATTCCCCGTCGTTAAGACACTGGGAACCAATCTACCACAAGGGAGAATGGCATGTCAAGAAAAGGGCGGCACGCACGGGTCATATTGGCATCTCCACAGTGATGGTGGACCCTTGGCCCGGCTCGGAAGCAACCTTCAACGTGGCTCCCAGCAGACGGGTACGCTCCTCGATGCCAGCCAGTCCCAGTTTGCCGGAGCGAGAGAGATCTCCAACCGAATCCGGTAACCGGAACCCTTTGCCGTTGTCTTTAACCACGACTATGAGCCGTCCGTCGCTGAACCGAAGAGTAACCTCCACCAGTGAGGCCTCGGCATGCCGCCGGACGTTGTTCAGCGCCTCCTGTACGATTCGAAACAACAACAGGTCGGCTTCCGGAGACAGCCGCCTGACTGTGCCGACTACTTTCAACTCCACGTTGGCGCCGCTCTCATTGTCGAATTGACCCGTAAGCCATTCCAGGGACGGAATCAGCCCCAGGTCGTCGATCATGGGCGGGCGCAGGTCGCGGCTGAACAGACGAATCCCTTGAAGGGCATCCTTGAGCCGGTGGTCCCAGGTCCTCATGGTTTCCACATCTTCCGGCAAGAGGCGCTGGTTATTGGCAAAGCTCTCAAACTCGTGGGACAGCGCAATTAGCTGTTGGGCGGTCTCATCATGGAGTTCCCTGGCGATTCTCTTCCGCTCTTCTTCCTGCGCTCTGGTGATGGCGCTAATGTAATAACGCAGATTCTCTTCCATGATTCTCTCTTTGGTCACGTCCATGGCGATATGCTGGAATCCCACCAGCCGTCCGTCCTCGCAGACCGGGGTTGAACTAATGCGCAGCATGGCTTCCGAGCCGTCTTTCCTGATTGTTCGCTGGTCGTAGGGTTCCCCCGGAACCATGCGGCCTTCAAGGAGTTTGCTCTTGATTTCCGCCGCAAACGTCACCGCTTTGTCAGATAGAAACCGCACCACGTTGAGGCGCGTCAATTCTTCCACATCGTGCCCGGTAAGCCGGGCCGCCGCCTGGTTCGCCGCGACAATATTGCCATCGAGGTCATGCACCAGAATAGCCTCTCTGGTGTTTTCAAATATGCTCCGGTATTGCGCCGCCACCCTTTGCTCCTCGCGATACAGCTTGGTATTCTCCAGTGCGATGCCAATCTGCGCGCCGATGGCGGTGAGGAGTTCCACTTCTTCGGAAAGAAAATGTCTAGGCCGCCGGTTGGCCACACAAAGAATGCCGGTGGTCGCCCCCTTGGCTCGGAGAGGAACTACAAGCTGCGCTCGAATCTTTTCCTGCCGGACAAGCTCCCGGGGAAACCCGGAGCCGTCCATGGCGTCTTCAATAACCCATGGTTCCCCGGTCTGCATATCAAGGCCGCGGAAACCATCGGCCAGCCCCAGCGTCTGAGCACCCCGGGCGAATTCTTCGGAAAGGCCTTCGTGGGCCGCCAGGGTAAATGACGGCGGGTCTTTACCAAGAGTGAAGATGACAGCCACTTCTGCCTCCATGACTTCCACCACCATGTCGATGGCACTACGCAGCAGGCTTTCCAGGTCCAGTGAACGGCTGAGCATTCCGGAAATGGCGTTAAGGGTAGCCAGCCTCTTGCTGTTGCTCCTCGAAAGCCGTATCTGTCTTTGCAGAGTCTCCTGCACGGCTTCCATCTCTCTGGTAGCCCGCTGTTGCTGTTCTCTGGCGCTTTGCCGGCCTTCAAACCAGACGCATCCCAGAACACCGACCACCAGCACTCCGGCCGTTTCTACCAGTGCGTCCAGTGGCGCCGGGGACAGGAAGATGACACGGGGCAGCATGACCAGCAGGGCCGCCAGACATGCGATCAAACCGGCGCGCAGGCGAAAAGAATAACCGGCGTACATCACCGGGACCAGGAACAAAATGCGGTCGAGAGTGTGACGGGACAAACCGAAATGCTCACTCGGGGGCGAGGTGCCGGGAACACCCAACTGGGAGACATAGTGCAACACCCCAAGCGCCGCCATGGTCAGGGAGATGAGCCAGAAACGAGGATCTAGAGCCAGTCTTTTCACTCTGCCCCCTTTCTGATCTTGAACGAATGGCTCGCCCCTCCGCCCCGTTGTCCAAAGCCTTCAGGGCGAGAAGCTATTTCAAGGCGATATTGTCGAGGTTGACCAGCCCCTTCTTCAGGGCGCTCACCACCGCTTCCGTCCGAGAACTGGCGCCCAGTTTCTGGAACAGGCTACCCAGATGGGCCTCGACAGTCCGCACGCTCAGGGAAAGCTCCTGGGCGATATCCTTGTTGCTCTTTCCCTGGGCCGCCCCTTTCAGCACCTCCAACTCCTTTTCGGTAAAGAGAGATGAAAAGTCGCCCTGGCTGAAGTCCGGCTTCCGAAACCGCGTGAGTACCTTGCGCGCCACCGTGGGATGCAGTACTGAATCGCCGCGGCGTACGGCCCGAATGGCGTCTATAAGGTCTCTACCGCTGACGTCTTTGAGCAGGTAACCGGCCGCGCCTGCCTCCAATAGAGCAAAGATATACTGGTCATAGTCGTAAGCAGTCAAGACCAGTACCGCGGTGGCCGGGCAGGCGGCTTTCACCCTTTTGGTGGCTTCGATACCATTCAGCCTGGGCATGGCTATATCCATGATGAGGACATCAGGCTTGAATTGCTCGGCCAGCCGCACCGCCTCTTCGCCGTCGCCGGCCTCTCCCACCACAACCAGGTCCGGCTCCCTGTCAAGGAAACGGCGGATGCTTTCGCGGACTACGACGTGGTCTTCGGCAAGCAGGATCCTGATCTTATCCATGCAATGAAGATCCCCCCTTGAATCTTATCACTCTATGTGGAAATCCACAATCGGTCTTCGTAAATGCCGTATTCTCCCCGACGCCTCATGTCCGGTATTTTCCTGAAGCGGAATTGGATACTTAGCGGATGTCGCGCCATAACCCGGTGGAGTTTAATGATAGTTGAGAGTTGGGAGAAATGGTCAGAGAGGCAAGGGTTGAGAGGCGAAATAAATGGTCATCGAGATTGTAGCAACAGAGACCGAGGGATTCTGGGACGATAAGACTCCCTGCTGGGAAATGTGCCACTGCCCTGAGGAAATCCGTAACGATTGCCCGGCTACCAAATACGCCACCAGCCCCTGCTGGGAGATCGAAGGGACCTACCTGAAGCTGAGCGATGACGGAAAGCGCGGGGATGACGTTCGAATATGCAAGGTCTGCCGCGTATACAAGAAATACGGCCAGGGCAAACCGATCGAGACAAAGCTATTGAACAAGGGCGTGGATTCGTATCTCAGAAACCTGAAAACAAAAAGCCGGAATTACGGTAACGTTGACCGCGCAAAGAGCGAGAAGGAAGGAGCCGTGATATGAAGAATCTAGAAATCAGCAGGAGACGGTTCTTGCAGGGTTCCGGGGCGCTGGTGGGCGCTCTTACCCTGGGCGGCCTTGCAGGACCAGGCCCCGTTTTGGCAGCCGAGGACTTCCAGGGCTATCCCGATCGCTTTGGAATGCTGACGGATACCACTAAGTGCCTCGGCTGCCGGATTTGTGAAGCGGCCTGCAATAAAGCCAACGGCTTGCCCCCGCCCGAAGTCCCATTCTCAGACCAGAAAGTCTTTGACCGGAAGAGGCGCACCACTGCCGGCGCGCTGACCGTAGTCAACCGCTATCGGGGTACTGGCGCCAGCGCACCCCCCGTCTTCCGCAAGATACAATGCATGCACTGCAACGAGCCGGCCTGCGCTTCGGCCTGCCTGGTAGGGGCGCTGAAGAAGACCCCGGAAGGCCCTGTGCTCTACGACGAAAGCTTCTGCATCGGCTGCCGCTACTGCATGAACGCCTGCCCTTATACCGGGCTGGCCTACGAGTACAACGACCCGTTAACCCCGGCAGTTACCAAATGCACCATGTGTTACAAACGGATCAAAGACGGCGGGACCCCGGCCTGCGCCGAAGCCTGTCCCACCAAAGCCACCGTGTTCGGCAAGAGGGCCGATCTTCTGGAAATAGCGCACGACCGGATCCGGCAAAGCCCCGACAAATATGTGCCCCAGGTTTTCGGAGAGCATGAAGCCGGAGGCGCCGGCTGGCTCTACCTGGCCTCTGTTCCCTTCCAGCAACTCGATCTTCCCGATGACCTGGGCTCCACTCCTTATCCGGAATTCACCCGCGACTGGCTTCTGGGAGTGCCCCTGGTGCTCATCCTTTGGCCGACGCTTCTGATGGGTATCCGGCACTTCAATCAACGCCTTGGCGATAATGGCGCCATCGTGACCGCCGAACAGGAGGTAAAGAAATGACTACGAGACAGATGGCTCCTAAGACCGGCTTCAGTTCCTGGGCCAAAGACCAGATACTGATGGGACAAACCCTCGGGGACTATCTAAGCTCCCTGCTCACACCATTCAACGTCATCGCCTTCTTGATCCTGACCGTGGGAGTTCCCCTCGCCTACATCCGCTTTTCCCAGGGCCTGGCCGCGACCACCAACCTTTCGGATACCAACCCATGGGGACTCTGGATCGGCTTCGACGTGATGAGCGGTGTGGCCCTGGCCGCCGGTGGCTACGTGGTAGCCACCGCCGTCCACATCTTCGGCCTCCGCAAGTATGAGGCAGTCGTCCGTCCCGCTCTGCTCACCGGCTTCCTGGGCTACCTGTTCGTCGTCATCGGCCTGCTCTTCGACCTGGGACGACCGTGGAGGTTACCCATCCCGGTGTTTGTCACCGTCGCCGGGGTATCTTCAGTCCTGTTCCTCGTCGCCTGGCACGTGTTCCTGTACCTGACTTGCCAGTTTGTCGAGTTCTCCCCCGCCGTGTTCGAATGGCTCGGATGGAAGAAGGTCCGCGCCTGGGCGATCAAACTGACCGTGGGGGCGACGGTTTTCGGCGTCATGCTGTCCACCCTGCATCAGTCCGCGCTGGGAGCCCTGTTCCTGCTCATGCCGGGTAAGGTGCATCCGCTGTGGTACTCGCCGCTTATCCCCCTCTTCTTCTTCATTTCCAGCATCATCGCCGGGCTTTCCATGGTGATCGTGGAGAGCACCCTGTCACACCGAATCTTCAATGGCCGCGCCGGACATCATGATCCCGAAAAGCTCAACCAGATCACTCTCGGCCTCGGAAAGGCCGCGGCGCTGGTCCTCTTCCCCTACTTCTGGCTCAAGGCAATCGGGGTAATGCATTCCAATAGCTGGACCCTGATCGGCACCCCGATGGGGCGCTGGTTCCTGGTCGAGATGCTCGGCTTCGTCATGCTCCCCTGTGTCTTGTTCCTCGTTGGGACAGTACGCCGGAGCGTGAACCTGGTACGATTCACCGCCGTCCTGACCATCATCGGTATTATCGTCAACCGGCTTAACGTCTCCATCATCGCCTTTAACTGGAATGCCGCCGAACGGTATGTTCCGCGGTGGACAGAGATCGCCATTACCGTCACCATAGTCACCGTAGGACTACTCACCTTCCGCTGGATCGTCAATAGGTTGCCAGTCCTCCGGGAACATCCGGAATATCCGCCCGAGCATTGAATCAACTACGCAGCAAAGAAAGGAGGCAACAACATGCAGACCCTGGTGGAATTTGTGAGGTATACCAAGGGCTGGGAATACGTCATCGCCATCGCCGCGATCTTCTCTTCGATCTTCTTCTGGAACCTGCTCATGAAGGAGAAGCCCGCCCGGAAGCGCGCCGCCGCGGTGGCCAGAAGCGCCGACCAAGCCAAGGGATACCGCACTCAGGCGAACCGTTTAATGAAAGCCCCGCGCGGCTCCTGACAAGAGCGGAGCCGTCCGGCCGGCCTGGAGGTGAATCACAATGGGATTCGCAGCATTGATTTTGATGGTCCTGGTAGTCCTGGCGTTGATAGCAGCGATGGTCTGGGGAGTGTGGGAAGGCATAACCCGCCTCATCCGCCACTTCCGCATCGACCATACTAGCCGGACGCTCCGCCACCAACACTAAGCGCAAGGTGCAAGCCAGGATTCCGCAACAGCCAACCCATAGTCCGCAGTCGGGAGCCGGCGCACGGCTCCCGCCCACCTTACGGCCCCAAATGCAATGTCATCCTTTGAGCAGGGCCGCTACTGATATATCCTCATCGACATCTTCCCAGTGTATTCCGATGCCCCTGCCGATCAGCCGCCACCCTTTCCTCTGCTTATCGCTGGCATCTCGCAGCCTGGGGAACCACTCAACGGGCACACTTATTTCTCTCCCATCCAGGAGACGCACGTGCATCATGTCGGAATCGAACCACACCTCGGCAGCCATCGCTTCGGAAGCCTTATTGACCGAAGTACTCATCCCAACTCCTTTTGAAAACGAAGGCGTTTTCAATAATCAAGTTTCTAATCTCACTCAGCTCTTTGGCGCTGTAACCAACCGATTTTGCAAGCTGCACCGGCCCCAGCCAGAACTTAGCATATTTATCGTCAGACTCAATATGGATATGGACCGGCTCTTAGCATCGTTACTGAAAAAGGAGAAACGAAATCCCCTGATTCTTGAGACTGTCGGCATAGAAACATTATATCTTACCGGCGCAGGTCGAGGATAGCAGCATATCCAGCTCCCAGCGAAACGAGCTGTACCCCCTGAATCCCCCTTGGTAAGGGGGACTGGCTGCGCCCCTCCCTCGGGCTAAAGCCAGCGACTACCCCCTGCACCCCATCTTTCAGCGCGCCTTTGGCACGGCTAGCGCCCTTTCTGCTACAATATCCGTGGGCTGGCACCCCATCGACCGGGGTCCAGCCCTTTGGGCGTTTACCGAAAATCGATATTTGAGGCGAGAACTGAATTGGACTTATCGAAGCTAGTCGCTTTAGTCGAAGACCATCCGGAGTTCGTTAAACTCGTCGAACTCATGAAGAACAAAGGCGAAGCTTGCGTCAGCGCCATCCCCTCGGCCTGGCCGTACCTGACCGCGGCTCTGCGCAAGGCAACCTCGCGCCCCGTCCTGCTTATCACCGCCAGCCCGGATGAGGCCAGGCGCTTCCACGAACAGGTCACCGCCTGGGCGCCCTCGGCCCAGGTGCTGCTGTTCCCGGAGCCGGAGACATTGCCCTACGAACGCGTGACCCCGGACCTGAGCACCGTCCAGGCCAGGCTCAAAGTGCTCTCCATTCTCAACAGCTTCAAGACGGGCGAGTCCGCCTCGCCCAACATCATCCTGATAGCGTCGGTCTACGCCGTCGCCTGCAAGACCATTCCCTCGGCCAAATTCAGCGCCACGTCCCACAAAATCCGCGCCGGCGACGAGGTAAACACTGACGAGCTTCTGAAAAAATGGGATGACATGGGCTACGAATCGCAGCCGACGGTGGACGCCCCCGGCTCCTTCAGCCGGCGCGGCGGCATTCTGGATATCTACCCCTACGGCGAGACGTGGCCGGTGCGCATCGAGCTGTTCGGCAACAAAGTGGACAGCCTGAGATATTTCGACCCGGCCAGCCAGCGTTCCAAGGACACCCTCAAGGAATTCACCATTGAGCCGGCCATGGAAATGCTGGCCCCCCATGACATCCAGGAACGGGTCCACCACTGGCAAAAAGTCCTCGACCTCAGCCAGTGCCACGAGGATGCCCGGCAACGGTTCATCGAGGAACTGGAAATGCTCAAGGGAGGCCAGAAATTCGCCGGAATGGCCTTTTATGCGCCTTTGTTCGAGACCGAGACCGTGCTGGACTATTTGCCCGATTCGACCATGGTGATTTCCGAAGACCTTTCCCGGCTGGAAAAGGCCCTGGACGACATCGAGAAGCAGGGCGAGGAGTTCCGCCAGGCTCAAGTGGGGAAGGGCGAACTTCCGGCTGCCTTCCCCTCCCCGTACACGTCCTGGCACGACCTGAAGAGGCACCTGAAAGCCAGGCAGCCACGCGTGGAACTCGCCGTCTTCCAATCCGGCGAAAAGGAACATCACAACTTCCATACGTTCGACTTCCAGGTACCCCAGGGTTACGCCCTCAAGCTCCAGAACCTGATCAAAGACATCGTCCGCATGAAACAGGAGTCGCGCCACGTAATCGTCATTTCCCACCAGGCGCCGAGGCTTTCCAAGCTGCTCGAAGAATCCGACATCATCGCTCCCGTATCTCCTGACATCAAGACTCTCCCCGCCAAAGGAGAGGTCTGCCTGGTCCAGGGGATGCTGGACGGCGGCTTCATCTTCAGGACCGGCGGAGAGGAGTACATCCTCTTCACTGATCGCGAGATATTCGGTTTCGTCAAGCAAGGCCGGAGCGCAAGAAAGCGCACCGCCCATCGCGTGCTCTACCTGTCCGAGTTAGAACCCGGAGATTTCGTCGTCCACGCCGACCACGGCGTGGCCCGCTTCGGAGGGACCACCAAGCTATCTACCGGAGAAGCCGAGCGGGAGTACCTCATCCTGGAGTATGCCGCCGGCGACAAGCTGTACGTCCCCATCGACCAGATAGACCGGGTAACCCGGTACGTCGGAGGCCGGGATGACGCCCCTAACCTGAGCCGGCTGGGCACCCAGGAATGGCACCGGACGCGCCAGAAAGCCCAGGAAGCAGTCGAACTGATTGCTAGGGAACTGCTGGAGCTTTACGCCCAGCGCGAAGTGAAACGAGGCTATTCCTTCTCGCCCGATACCGTCTGGCAGCAGGAACTAGAAGCGTCCTTTCCCTATGTCGAAACTCCCGACCAGCTTGAAGCCATCCGGCAGGTCAAGGAAGACATGGAAAGTCCCAAACCGATGGACCGCCTCATCTGCGGGGACGTGGGCTACGGCAAGACCGAGGTTGCCCTCCGGGCGGCCTTCAAGTGCGTCATGGAAGGCCGGCAGGTAGCGATCCTGGTGCCGACCACCATCCTGGCCCACCAGCACCACCACACCTTCAGCGAACGCCTCAAGCCGTTCCCCATCAAAGTGGCCGAACTCAGCCGCTTCTGCTCCGACAAAGAGCAGCAGGAAACCATTGATCTCCTGAAAGAGGGAAAGATAGACATCTGCATCGGGACGCACCGGCTAATTCAAAAGGACGTCCAGTTCAAGAACCTGGGACTGGCCATCATCGATGAAGAGCAGCGGTTCGGAGTGATGCACAAGGAATACTTGAAGAAGATGCGCAACGAGGTGGACGTTCTAACCCTCACCGCCACACCCATTCCCCGCACTATGCACATGGCGCTGGTGTCGGTGCGCGACATGAGCCTGATCGAAACGCCGCCCGAAGACCGGCTGCCCATTCAGACCATCGTCGGCGAATACAAGGACAGGATAGTGCGGGAGGCGGTATTGAAAGAACTGGCCCGCAACGGCCAGATCTTCTTTGTTCACAACCGCATCCAGGGCATTAACGCCCTGGCCGAAAGGCTGAGAAAGATCGTTCCCGAGGCGAAAGCGGTGGTGGCCCACGGCCAGATGTCCGAAGAGAGCCTGGAAAACGCCATGATGGATTTTTCCCACAAAAAGACCAACGTTCTCATCAGCACCACCATCATTGAGTCCGGCCTCGACATGCCCAATGTAAACACGCTAATCGTGAACGACGCCGACAAATTCGGGCTTACCCAGTTGTACCAACTTCGAGGGAGAGTGGGACGCAGCGCCCAGAAGGCCTACGCCTACTTCTTGTATTCGAAGGAAAGCCGGCTCACAGTCCAGGCCGAAAAACGCCTTCAGGCCATTTTCGAAGCCTCCGAACTGGGTGGCGGGTTCCATCTGGCTATGAAAGACCTGGAGATACGCGGCGCCGGCAACCTGCTGGGCACCCAGCAATCGGGACAGATTGCCGCCGTCGGCTTCGAGCTATACACCCAGTTGCTGTCCGAAGCAGTGACCAATCTCAAGGCGGCGCGGGCCAAGACGTCGGCAACCGCCGAGGCAGCGCCACCTAAACCGAAGCTGCCGCTGCCGGCCGTTGAACTTCCCATCAGTTCGTTTATTTCAGTGAGCTCCGTCCCGGAAATGGGCACGCGCCTCACGCTGTACCAGCGCATGGCTAACGTCTCCTCCGAGGCCGAGATAGACGATATCGCTCAGGAGTTGAAGGAACGCTTCGGCGAGCCGCCGCGCCCGGCCAAGAACCTTCTGTTTGTCTTGAAGATGAGGGAACTCGCCCGCGACGCGGGGGTTTCCGGCGTGTGCCAGGAAAACGGCAACATAGCCGTCAAATTCTTTGATATGACTAAATGGGCCAGCAAGACACTGGAAGGCAACTACCAGGGACTCAAGGTGACCTGCGACGGCCTCCTGATCCCGCGCAACAGCCAGCCGACGGCCTGGCAGGAGCCGCTGGAGAAACTCCTGCGCGAACTGGCGTCTCTTTCGTAGCGCCAGCCCTCGCGGCTGGCGAGCATTCCCCGACAGGGGCAAGCCCTGTCGCTACGGACTCAAATTCGCTATAATTCAATTTGATCTTCCCTGGAAGGACAATCATGTCTGAAGTTCGCCCGTTTCACGGAATCCGGTTCAATCAAACAAAGACCCCCGATATCGCCAAAGTCATATGCCCGCCTTATGACATCATCTCCCCGGCGGAACAGTCAGCGATTCACTCCAGGTCGCCGTACAACGTCGTCCGGCTGGAGTTCGGGCTGGATCTCCCGGGAGATTCTCTCTCGAACAACAAGTACAACAGGGCCGCCGAGACCTGGGGCGCCTGGATCAGGGACGGGATTCTTCAGAAAGAAGGCGCCCCCTCGTTCTACGTGCACAAGCACCAGTTCCACCACGGGGACAGGACATTGATGAGGACCGGGCTGATAGCCTGCGTCAGGCTGGAGCCGTGGGAGAAAAAGGTTGTCTTGCCCCACGAACATACGGGGGCCAAAGCCAAAGAAGACCGTCTGAACCTCATGCGCGCCTGCCGGGCCAACATCAGTCCCATCCTTTCTTTCTATCTGGACCCCACGGGCAGCGTTGCTAGCATCCTCAAAAAGGCACAGCAGATTCCCCCGCTGCTCCGCGCCGACCAGGAAAACGGCGAAGCGCACTGGCTCTGGAACATTTCGAATGAAGACGACACTCGAACCATTGAAAGCTACTTCGCCGACCGGAGCATTTTCATCGCTGACGGCCACCACCGCTATGAGACCGCACTGAACTACCAGCAGGAGGTGAGAAGTGCGACGACCTCCGGAGATAAGACAGGCGCCGATTACGTGATGATGACCCTGGTCGAATCTTCCGACCCGGGACTGCTGATTCTTCCCCAGCACCGCTTGGTGAAGTGTAGTGGGGACAGGCTGCTGGAGTTGAAGGCGAAGCTGCAATCCGCGTTCAAAGTGGAAAGCCTGCCCATCGCCGGACGCAGCGCGGCGGTAAGGGCAAAGTACATAGACGATTCCCTATCACGCCATCGAAAAGCCGGGATGGCCATAGGAGCCGTAGGTCTGGAAAAGGGAAAGCTCTCCATACTCCGGGAGCACCAGGGACGGGACTACCGGTCAATGATGCCTGCCGGGCGCTCCAGCGGCTACTACCGGCTGGAAGTCGGCCGTCTCCAGCACCTGGTCCTGGACGAATTGGAAGCCAGCAAGAAGATCGAAGTCTCGTATGTGCCCGAAGAGTCAGATGTCCTGGACGGTGTTTCGTCCGGCCGGTACCAGGTCGGATTCCTCATCGCCCCACTTTCGGCGAAGGACATCGAAGGCATCGCCCTCGCCGGCGACAAGGTGCCCCGGAAGTCCACCTATTTCTTTCCCAAGCTGCCCACCGGACTGGTCATGAGGAGCCTTGCTGAAGGACTGTAGACTTCCGGTTCGAGGGCCGATGAATCACACGGAATTATAGCTCGCGTCCCTGAGCCCGGCCAGCATCTGGGCGATGAGAAGGGCGTCAACTATCGTCACCTTATCGCCTTCGGTGTCATCAATCTTGACACCCGCCGCGTTGACGGCATGTACAAGGTCGGTTGTTCCGCCGATGCCTCTCAGACCGGCCAGATACTGCGCTATAAAAAGGGCGTCAGTAATATTAACCACACCGTCGTTGCGGGCATCGCCACGTCGCACTGAGAAGGTCTTGCTGGAGTCCTGAGGAATGTTACCACCGCCGCTAACACCCGTGAGGGTGGTAAAAGATAGAACAATATTGTGGGTAACATCTTTGGATCCCAGGATACGTGGCGCTACCTGCGCCAGCGTCAACGGTGCCTGGGGAGATGAGCCGATCTGCCCGGCATTTACGCGAGTGGAGCCGGTAGCGTCCTGGATATTGATTGTCGGCAAGGTGAAAGGCGCCGCACCAGTCACACCCAGGATATTAACGACATTGCCAGTGGAACCCCCGGGATAGGTCAGTGTGAAGTCATAGCTGCCAACGCCCCCAGGGGCAGTCACATCAGCGTCTGTGGATGGATTGCGTATGCGGGTGACCCTGATGTCAAGCCGGACAACTCCGTCCCCTCCGATACTCTGCCGGAATTCAGGAATAAATTGTATGGCAGAGGGAGTCGGAGTCGGCGTGGGGGAACCGGCAGCCGTAGGCGTCGGGGTAGGGGTAGGACCGGGCGATGGCGTCGCCGTTAGGGCAGGTGTCAGAGTGGGTGTAGGCGTAGCTGTCCCCGCCGGGGTAGGCGACGGCGTCGGTGTGGGAGATGGAGTACGAGTAGGAGATGGAATAGCAGTTGGTGTGACCGACGGGGTAGCTGTAGGTGTGGGAGATGGCGTGGGAGTAGCTGTGGGACTTGGACCAGGGGTAGGGGTAGGAGTGGGTGTGGGGGCGATAACTGTCACCACACCGCCAGTCCCCGTTATTGATATACTGGCTAGATTTACGTCCGCAGCCACAATATTCAGGAAATTAATGGGAATCTGGCAGGAAGGAACATCACCTTCAACTTTTAACTTCAAGGTGATGAAAACGCCATTGCCGCTATACCCGGAGGCCCGTGCCCAGACGAAGCGCACCAGCCCTGTCGAGCTGGGGAAAATCTGGGGATTGACAGCATAAAGGACATTCTGCAATTGGGCGAGGTCACCGGGTGTAATATCTGTCAGGGTGAGTTTAGAACTATCGTAGGCTACATCGAAGGCCATGGAACCGAGATTACTGGCGCTCTGCAAATTTACCTTCAAGGAGATGGTAGCGCCAGGTGCGGTACTTATGGAATCTATGGATAATGTGGGGCTGCTACCGTTACTGGGCCTGTTTGAACCGGTGGTAGCGACAGGGACATTGCCCGTGAAGCCAACTCCAGCCCGGGGTTTGCTACTCATTGGAGTCTGTCCAGTCCCGGTTTGCTGCTTTAAAGTCATCGGCGGTACCGCCGCGGAACTGCTCCCCCCTCCCGAGGTGCTTACAAAGCTTCCGGCATCCGGTTGAGTATTGCTGCCCAGAGAGGTGGTCAACCGTTTCATGCTAGAGCCATTCGTCTGGATGGAGTATATCTCCAATCCCGCGCCTCTATCAGAGCTGAACAAAATCCGCTGGCTATCACGGCTCCAGGCAGGGTCGGTATCGGCGGCGTTGTTATTGGTGAGGCGGGTGACACTGCCGCCACTGGCAGGCATAACATAAATCTCCGGGTTACCGTCCCGCTCCGAGACAAAGGCTATTTTGCTGCCGTCCGGCGACCAGGCTGGCTTGTAATCCGCCGCCGGGACGTTGGTCAACTGCTGGGGACTGCTGCCGTCGGCATTCATCACCCAGATTTCCAGGTTGCCACTGCGATCTGAGGTAAAGGCAATCTTCGACTTATCAGGGGACAAAGCCGGATAGCGGTCAACAGAGGTGTTCTGGGTGAGCCGTGCGGGTGGAGCAGGATCAACTAATGCCCTTATCAACAAGTTGCCACTCCCGAACGAGGTCCAATCTGTAGTGCGCTTTACGCCGCGATTGCTCGGGGCAGACGAGGTATCGCTGCCCAGACGGGGCTGGGAGTTGGTGAGATATTGGGCAGCTACCACGTAGTCGGTAGGTACCTGGACTCCACCGGCTATGTCAACGGTGTGCCAGCCCGTGGCGGTGGGCGTCGTAGTTCCTTCGGCGATAACGGTAGCTCCTGGCTTATTGGTAACGCTATCCCAGTTCAAAATTACCCATTTGAACTGCGCCGGATTGCTGTGGATATAGAACTTCATCCTATTAAGCAAGCCGGGCCAGGTAAAGCGTACGCCAAGCATCTGGTTTATAGACGCGTTGGCGTACGTCTCCGCAGCGCCATCATCATAAGCCGCCTCGCCAGTGGGAAAAATCATAGGGGGTACAAATATTGAAAAGATTTCCGGATTACCCTCTTTTTCAGAGACGAAAAGGGTCCTATCGGCGCCTGCCCAGGTCGGATCATACTCTGCCGTTGCGTCCTGGGTTAATCTGGCAGAACTGCTCCCATCTTTACCCATCACCCAGAGGTCCTGGCTGCCTCCTCTGTCCGAGGTGAATAGAATACGGTCTAATCCAGGTGATAGTCTGGGTGTGTGGTCAGCGGCTGTATTATTCGTTAACCTGGAGGGTAGAAAACCCCCTGGATTAGAGAGATAGACCTCCTGGTTGCCATCCCTGGTGGAAGTGAATACATTGAAGTCCTGTACTGAAGAAAGTAAGGCTGGTCCGAACTCGGAGGTATTGCCGTTGGGGTGAATGACAACAGAGTGAATATTCCTTCCGGGGGGTACATAGCCATTAACATAAAAATTGTTGCCATAAACAAGGGATGATCCGATATGGTCCTCTCCCTCGTCATCCGCATCCGCGTAGACTTCCACAATGCTGCCCCTGGGAGCGTTGTTAACCGTGCCAGCTATGCTATATCCCCGCCAGGTTAACTGGTTGACGACCGGAGCTTCAATCTCTCCATTACCGCCCGTACGCAGTTCGATGCCCTTGGACCCGTTACCGGCAATGGAGTTCCGTCGGACGGAGTTGTAGAGGGTCGTTGTCCCTTCTACGAGCACACCATATAGGCCATTATTGGTTACGGTGTTGTCGGCTATCACATTCCTGGAGGCGCCGAGGGTCAAGACTATGCCATACTGATAGTTACCGTTTATGGTGTTCGATTTTATCCTTGCCTCGTTGATAGACTCCTGGAGTTTAATGCCGACCGTGTTGCCGAAGTGCGCGGGCCACCCCGCGGATCCCGGCGGGACCCCGATGGTGTTGGATAGGATAAACACCTTCGTGCCGGAGCCTTTCGCCAGTATCCCGGTAGAATGGCCCTCTATCCGATTGCCATCCAGGAAGGTGGAGCCTCCTATCAGGATGTTACTTCCTTCATATACTCCTATACCTTCAGCCATACCCTCGATATAATTACCGAGAACGGTGATATTCCTGGTGGCGGCGCCGGTGATGACGATGCCCTGCTGCATATTGCTCTTTATACTGCTAAAGGTTTCCGACATGCTGGTAGGCTGACCTATGGTGATATCCTGGGAGGCGGCTATGTTGATACCGGCGCCCTGGTTGTAAGATACGAACCAGGGTTCAAAAAGGGTCCCGGTAATTTCTACACCCCGGCTCTCGAGAAGGTGAATGCCTGCCCCTCCGCTCCACTGGACCTGGGGGCTTTCAATCTTGAGAGTATCGGAACCTTTCGCCATGATACCGTGGCCGGTATTATTTTTTATAATGCATCCCTTTATCTGGACATCCTGCGAGTCTTCAATGAACACTCCACGTCCCTGGTTAAACGAGGACTCGAAAACCTCGGTAACGCCTCCGGGCAAACTGACGGTCTCAAGTACTACCTTGTTCACCTTGTACAGATAGATGCCATCGCCCGTATTCTGCTTCAAATTAGCGGATGACACCGTGGTACCTGTGGTCTGGGAGAGCTTGACGCCATGGCTGCCTGAAAATATGGCCTCTAAATCCAGGATATCTCCCGCGGAGTTTTCGACCATGATCCCCTGCTGGAGGGCTTTATTAGCACCAGCCTTGATGTTATGACGTCCCGACCCGGTCCCGCTGATGTATATCCCGGTAGTATGCCCGTAAACCCAGGAGTTAAAATCCATCGCGGGTTGCGATGCCTTGAAGTCTCTGATGACTATATCGGTGGAGTTATCCAGATGAATGCCGTTGCCGGTAGCGCCGTCAACGGGGTTTACTGCAGGCGCGCGAAGCCCTGCTGACATGGCGCCGGCCTTGATCCCTTCAATGGTGGTCAGGGCAAAGGGCTGCTCGCCGGCGGCCCAGTCTTTCCTCACGTTAGCTATCCTGAGTCCCCCGCCAAGGTTAACCCCCAGAACGTTCTCCTGGAGTGTATTCCCGAAGGCACCTTCATTAATGAGTATTCCGGCCCCCTGGTTCTCCCCAATGGCGATCGGGTCCTTCAGTGTCCTTTGCTTGAAAGCGGCGGCGTCAATAGCCTTGACCCCGCCGACCTGGGTGCGCCTTATAGTATTATTAGACGCGTCCGCGCCGCTGATGGTTATGCCGTTGCCGCCGCTATACCCGATGGTGGCTACGGAAAGCCGGTTCTGGCTGGCGCCGCCGGTGATACGCACACCGTCCAGGGTGTTGCCAGGCGCCCCGACAGGTGGGGTTTCGTTGAAGGCGTAAGTACCGATGGTAAAATCTTCCAATAAATTATCAGCGGTACCGGTGCCTTCAATGAGAACGCCGTGCTGCCCGCTGCCAAAGATTCCGACTGAAGAAAAGGAGTTGTTATTAGCCCCGTTCCGGATATACAGGCCGTTCTTGCGGTTGCCCCTGATGGTCCACTGGGACTCTATCTGCCTCTTGCCGATGGTAATCCCCTGGAAATTATTAAAAGCTGTGCCCGGACCCTCGACCACCACACCATGATCGTTTTCAGTTAACGTACCACCCAGTGTGTTGTACAGGGAACCGCTACCGACGTGCAAGCCGTTGCCGGTATTATTCAGGGAAACAAAACCTAAGGTATTCATCCTGGTGTTTGCCAGTTCTACGCCGTGCAGCCCGCTTTGTTCCAGTGTGGTAAAGGATATCTTATTACTACCACCACCGGTAATATAGAGGCCGGACTTTCTGCTCCCCCTGACCGTTACGGGGGTCCAATTCGTTCCGATCTGATTGCCCAGGGTGTCCCGCAATTCAATCCCATGATCCGCCCCCTCTATAGTGATCGTTCCTGTCGAAGGGTCGCCAACCGAATTCTCCCGGCCTCCAACTATGAGTATGCCGTTGCCGGTAGCTCCGGTAATGGTGCTGTCATCAAAAATGTTCTGTTCACTATTCTCGATGAAGAGACCGTGTCCGCCGATAGTTTGCAACTTAACTTTGGAAATCTCGTTCAGTCCGCCGCCTGTGATGTAAATACCGTGGCTGGCGGTCTGAAGGCCCGGTCCGGTGCCTGTCGGACTCACCTTATTTTTTATGCCGTTTTCGATAACGATTCCCCTTCGGCTCGAGCCGGTCAGGTTGGAGAAATATACCTCGTTATTATGACCGCGGATCGTAATGGCATCTGCCGTTGAATTGGCGGCCTCCACCGGGCCCAGAATGACAAGGGAATTGCTTTTAAGGATAATGCCCGGAACTCCGATGACCAATGAAGAGCCGGGCGTATACGCAATCATGTTCAGGACGTCGCCGTCATTCAGTTCGAGGTTCCCAGCGTAGTATACTCCCGTGACCGTTGTGAAAATGGCATCGGGGACGTCACCTCCCGGAGCTATATTTACGTAGTCGCCCTCCTCCATGGTCGCGTCGGTGCCATCAAGGACGTCCTCCTGGAGAGTTAAAACGGGCCCGCTCACTCCGCCACCGAAGTCTGCGTGGAAATGGTTAACACGATAGGTCCTCTTGTATTCCTTGCCGGCGTGACCGGGCAGACGTTCTTCAAGTGTCTCTCCCTTGACGTAATAGTAAACCGTATTGCCGCTTTCATCCACCATTTTCTGCTGATAGTAATGTTCGGTGATTTTGATATCCTCGTCGTCCCAGGGTGCTACATAAGGATTCAGGGAGCGCCGGGCGAAGGCCGCCGCTTCATCCAGGGATACCTTATTGTTCGGGTTGAGTCCGGCCTCGAAGGAGTTGACAGGTATGTTGCCAACCTGGGCGCGGGGGCCTGCCTGCGGGACCAGTATCCCAGCCAGACGGGTGATAGTGGTGGACGCTGAGCCGGCGGGGGTCCATACTACTACCTGTAGCTGCTGCCCGGCTTCCCCCACCGTTGGCATCTCCAGTGCGATCCTGGTGCTGCTTACTGAAACGATCCGGGCTTCATTACCCCCGGGGCCTACTTTAACCTTGACTTCGTCCAGGCGACCGCTGAAATTTGTCCCCGTTATCTCGATATATTGCCCCGCCATGACTTGTGAGGGACTAATTCCCGTAACAGAGGGCGGTCCCAGGACAGTAAAGGGTAATTCCCGGGTGGATATATCAAGCTCCTGGGAATAAATCTTCACCTGGGCGATGCCTGGCTGGATAACCGGGACCCTGGCTTTTACCTCCTTCGGTAATGCGCTTTCCACGACGGAGGCCACTCCACCAACGTATACTTTATCTTCAGGGACACCGGCATCGGGTTTAAGACCGAGTCCATTAAGGATTACCAGGGTGCCTGGAAAGCCTGCAAAAGGACTGGCGCCGGATGCCA
>ORJL010964687.1_pt1 | contig 21473 bp, 18 predicted proteins | sample 1779941 | NCBI WGS metagenome assembly ORJL01 (sample SAMEA104232317, study PRJEB22302) | groundwater metagenome | biome: forest; feature: aquifer; material: groundwater | place: USA | collected 2011-08-07 | depth 5.8 m
AAGGCCGCTGGGCAAAGCCCCAGCGGCGCTGACGTTCGTTGCTGACCTCTCCCTGCGCTGGCATTGCCCAGATCAGGTGATATCGGTCGCCCCGAAGGCGTCGGGGCCTCTCAGCCTGGCTTACCCAAGCTCCCGTTGTCTAATTGGTTCCGGTGAAGGTAGCGTAACACCCTATGAAAGGGGTGTCAACGAAAGCATGTAGGGGGCGAATCGTGGGAATCGCGCGAGATATATTGGGGAAGGCTGCTACGCGCCAGGCTTTTCCTGCTCAGCGGGCGATGCCTTTATCTCCCCCGTTTCCATGACTGTCACAGGGTATCCATCCAGTGTAGCGGGCACTTGATTCATGACCTTTGATGTCTTCCTGGCCACCAGGATCAGGATACACGGTTTGCCGCCGCTTTCGCCCAAAGCGGTGCCCACGACGCCTGGCAGCCCCATCAAGCTGGAGGTGTGGCTTTGCAGAACTTCCTGGATTGTCTTAGGTGACATAAGCCTCTAAATGATATCCGATAGCCTGTTACTTTTACAAAAAGTAGGGAAGAGGAGCGTCCCTCTTCCCTACTACTTGCGAAGCTAAAACCAAGCCAGAAGCCTTAAGGCTCTCCGTCTATGGTCACACCCAGCCCGCTCAGTACCAGGTCAATCCGGTTGGCGAAGGTGTAGCCGCTGGAACTGCCAGCAAAGAGCAGGCCCACAGGGTTGCGGCCGGGATTGGTTACGATCAGCGACCCAGAGTCCCCTGCTTTGCTAAAGGGCTTGTTCCCAAGGATGACGATCTGGTCTACGAACTGGGCTGTGCCAGCGGCGCCGTAGTTGACGGTGATGGTGGCATTGATTCCGACAATGGTGCCCTTAGTCAGGGAGGTAGTGCGTCCGTATTTCTGGACTGCCTGCCCAACTGTGGCTGCCATGGGCGTTATCTTGGGTATCCCGTACCCGTTGGATGGCGTGGCGTTGCCCAGCTTTGCGACAGTGGAGCCGGCAATGGCCGCGTCTATGGTGTTGCTGGCCGCCGTGGAGAAGACGATGGGCACGAATGCGGACAGATTGCCAAGGTCGTTGTTGGGGTCGTAGACGCAGTTTGTGTCATAGCGGCCTGGCTGCAGCACCTGCTCGCCGATGCTGGCTGCGTTTTCCCTGGCGTATACGTGGTTGTTGCTCAGAGCGTAGACGTTGACGCCGTCTGTCACGCGCGCACCAATGGTTCCAGCGGCGCACTCGTTAGCGTTTCCAGTGGACACCCCGATGGGCACAGGGCGGCTAAACCTTTTTGTAGGGTCTATCTTGGCTCCGCCACTGGCTCTGCTGGCCGCGTTGGCCTCAATGCCCAGGGCGGATACTTCGCCTGTTACGTGCACGGTTACCGGGATGCTGTCTAGCCTCGCGGGAAGCCCCGCCACACCCGTTGACCTGGTAAAGACCAGGACGGATGGAACTCCTTCTGCTGTGTACCCGACAGCCGTACCCACTACACCCTGCGCACTCAGCAGCTCGGCGTTATGTCGCTGCTGGGTCGCAATGGCGTTGCCCAGGTCTTGGCCTCCTCCAGCGTTCACTGGAAGCGCCAGCAGTGACAACAGGCCTATCAGTATGCCCAGCAAGACGTATTTACGCATGTTCCCCCAATTCCCCTTCTAGGATTCCCAAGTGGTTAATGTCGTGTGCAACATACTGCAGATTTGATACGTTCCATGGTAGCACGGAGACAAATGAAGATGTCAATGCTGGAAACGTGCTTGGCAGACAGAAGATAGTCCTATTTTCCTAGAGGCAGGATGGGATAGCTTTCCATATATTCCATCTCTACCAAGTCCACGTACGGGGTCTGGCGGGCCAACTCCCGGCGTATGAGGTTCATGTCCGTGCTGGGCCGGGTCGTGGGTGGCATCCAGTTGTCGTGATGGCATGGAACGATGCGCCGTGGCCGCAGCAAGTCGGCCTCCCGCGCCATAAACTGGGCCAGCGTGCCTTGAATAGGCTCACCGTCTACGTTGCCACGGCCTGCCGCGGCCAGAAGGGCCACATCCGGTCGCAGGTCCCGCAAGATGCCAGTCCAGTGGCCAGAGGTGTCTTTCCACAGGATGCTGCCGTAGGGCGTCTCGATGAGGTAGGCCAGCGCGCCGCCTTCGCCACGGGGATGCTGGTCAGACTGGCGCAGGTGGGCGGTCACTTCGGCCATGCCTGGTTGATTCGAGTTGCTGCGGGTCACTGCCCGCCGGGCCTGGTTGTCTTGGCGCTCTTGAAGGGTGAGGCCCATGTCGCCGAAGCATGCCTCGTCTGGAGAGGCTGGCCCGCGGGCCCAGATGCAGGAGTGCTGGCTGGGGAAGACGCGTACCACCACGGTGTCGGATAAACGTATCCTCTCGCCGCCGGCCACGGCCACGAGCTGTTTTTCGGGTACCTCTTCGTTCTCCATAAGGCGAACGGTCTCGTGGGAGCCGATGATCACCGCGCCTGTGTTGTTGGCGATGCGCTCTGCACCCCATAGGTGGTCGAAGTGGGAGTGGCCGACCAGGATGTAGTCGGCGCGGTCAACCTGGCTGGTGGTCAGGCCAACGGGAGGCGCGGCGGGCACGCGGTCCATGTAGGCGTCCAGGAAGATGACCAAGTCATCTACGGTAAGACGAAAGGTAGCTACGCCCAGCCAGTCCAGAGTTACCGCCATGAGCCACCTCCCATAAAGTTGTTTAATGCCGCCGATTACTCTGGGTCTTACCGTTCTTCGTGGCCCAGAAGACGGCCTCGGGTGTCATTGGTAGCTGGCGCATGCGTATTCCCGTGGCGCGGTAAATGGCGTTGGCCAGTGCGCCGGCAGGCGGGACTATGGGCACCTCGCCCACGCCACGCACTCCGTAAGGCCCGTCGGAAGCAGGCACTTCGATGATCTCGCAGTTAATCATGGGCATGTCCAGGGCAGTGGGCATGCGATAGTCTAGCAGGGTGGGGTTCCGCAGGACCCCTTTGTCGTAGTGGTAATACTCCGACAACGCCCAGCCGACACCCTGGGACACGCCTCCCTGCATCTGGCCTTCCACCATGACAGGGTTTATGGCCTTGCCTACATCCTGGAAGGCGGTGTATTTGAGGATGCTTACCTTGCCCGTTTCCGGGTCTACATCCACATCCACCACGTGGGCGGCGAACTGGTGAGCCGGCTGAAGCCTGGTCACAGTGCCGTAGCCATAGATTGGCCCGTGGGCGCGCCGGAGGGCATTGGATGCCAGGGTGCGCAGATCCACGCTCTGCTCCGGGTTCTCGCGGACCCAGAACTTGCCCTTGGCGTACTCAACGTCGCTGATGGTTACCTGGAACTGTGCGGCGGCGTGGGCCTTTAGCTGGAACAGGGCGTCCTGACATGCGGCATATGTTGCCGCGCCGAAGCTGTAGGCGGTCCTGCTTCCCGCGCTCAAGTCGGTGTATGGCGTGGAGTCGGTGTCGCCGACGCCCACGGATACGTTTTCCAGAGGCACTTGCATCTCATCGGCGACGATCTGGCGGGATGTGGTTCGACTGCCTGTCAGGTCCACCTGGCCGCTGCGCAGGCCAACGGTGCCGTCTGAGTTGACCGTCACGATGGCGCTGGACGTCAGAGTGGCGCCTTGCCAGTAGCCCAGGGCGAGGCCACGTCCTTTGTGCGGCCCCGGCTCCACGGGCATGGTCCAACACGAGTGCTTGGAAATCCGACGCAGGACTTCCTTCAGGCCTATGCGGTTGTAGACCTGATCATTGGTCATTTTGTCCCCTTCGTCCACAGCATTGATGATGCGGAACTTCAGGGGGTCTATGCCCAACTTCTCCGCCACCTCGTCCATGTGGCTCTCAATGGCGAAGGCTATGGAAGTGCCACCCGGCGCTCTATAGGCTTGCACCCTGGGCTTGTTGCTCACTACATCGTAGCCTTCGATTTTCAGAGCGTCTACCTTGTACGGCCCGAAGCTGACCATTGCCGCGCCTCCCACGGGAGCCCCGGGGAAGGCGCCGGCATCCATGACAATCTTGGCGTAGCACGCGGTTAGGGTGCCGTCCTTTTTGACGCCGGTCCTGATGGTGGCGTACATGGGGGAGCCCGGGCCGGTGGCACGGAACACCTCCGCGCGGCTCATCACTATCTTCACTGGGCGTCCCGATTTCTTGGACAGCAGCACGGCTAGGGGCTCCAGGATGGCGTAGATCTTGCCACCGAAGGCGCCTCCGACCTCCATGGGGATGACGTTTATCCTCTGCTGGGGCATGTCCAGCAACGCAGATACGGAGCGGCGGATTCCGAAGGTACCCTGGGTGGAGGTCCAGATGTCTAGCTTGCCGTCGGCTTGGACCCACGCCGTGGCGGTGGTGGGTTCCATGTAGCCCTGGTGCACCATCACCGTGGCGTAGGTGGTCTCGTGGACCAGGTCCGCTTGGGCGAAGCCTACGGTCACGTCTCCGTGTCCGGACTCGGTGTAGGCTGCTACGTTGCTGGGTTTAGATGGCCGTTCTCCCAGGGTCTTGGTGTACAGGTCTTCGTGGAGAATTGGCGCATCAGCCTTCATGGCGTCCATGGCGTTTTCCACCGGAGGCAGCACGTCGTAGTCCACCCGTATGAGTTCTATTGCGCGTTCCGCAATCTCCGGCGTTGTGGCGGCCACTGCGGCGATGGGATGGCCGTCGTACAGGGCCTTGTCGTGGGCTATGGTCATCTTGCGCAGGTCCACCAAGTTGACCATCAGCTCGCCCCCAACGGTGCCTGCCGCTTGCTCCATGGATGGGAGGTCTGCAGCGGTCACCACAGCTTTCACGCCCTCTAAGGCCAGCGCCTTGCTGACGTCTATGCGCTTGATCCTGGCGTGAGCATGGGGGCTGCGCAGCACCTTCCCGTGGAGCATTCCAGGCAGATGTATGTCCGCTCCAAAGGTGGCCTTGCCGGTGACCCTCTCCAGGGCGTCAACCTTTGGGACACGCTTGCCGATGTACCCGTTGTCCGCTTTTTTAGCTGTAGCCGTGGCCATACTTAGGATTTTCTTTCTAGCTCTGCTCTTGCGCTACGGACTGGATAGCCCGCACGATCTTGTCGTACCCTGTGCAGCGGCACAGGTTTCCGGCGACGGCCTTGCGTATTTCAAGCTCTGTGGGGTGAGGGCTCTGGTTCAGGAACGCCCTTGCCGACATCAGGAACCCCGGAGTGCAGAACCCGCACTGGAGCGCGCCATACTTGATGAACGCTTCCTGGAGCGGATCCAGCTTGCCGTTTTGGGCTAGGCCCTCTACGGTAGTTATCTCCTGTTCTTCCGCCTCGGCGGCCAGCATGCAGCAGGAGTTGACGGACCTGCCGTTGACTAAGACGGTACAGGCGCCGCAGTTGCCGTTACCGCACCCCTCTTTGGTGCCGGTGAGGTGAAGCTCGTCCCTGAGGACGTCCAGCAGCGTCTGCCAAGGCTGGACGAGGACCTCCTGGGGTTCTCCGTTGACTTTGAAAGAAACAGCTATCTTGGGCACTGAATCCTCCGCTTCTAGAATCGGTGTTCGGTGTATAGAAACGCCTGGTGTATAGAAACGCCTATAGACTGTGTCCCAGGGACTCCATGCACTGCCGCAACGTGCGGCGTGTGAGGACTTTTACCAGCTCTTTACGGTACTCGATGGTGCCGCGCACATCATTGATGGGGTTGCACGCTTCCACGGCACGCTCGCCCGCCTCCTGGATGAGTTCTGCGGTGACCGTCTTGCCCTCCAGCACGGCTTCGGCGGCCTTGGCGCGGGTTGGTACCGGCGAGACTGACGCCAGGGCGATGCGGGCCTGGGTGCAGCGCCGGCTCCTGGGCGCCAGGACCAGCATGCTGGCTACACCCGCTACTGCGATATCCATCTCGTTCCGTGGAATGAATCTGAGGTAGTGGCCGCTACTGTGGGCGGGAGGTGGTGGGACTACCACTTCCAGCAGGATTTCGTCCTTTGCCAGCACGTTCTGGCCAGGGCCGGTGAAGAACTGCTCGATGGGAACCTCGCGGCGGCCCCTGGGGCCCGCGATCACCGCCCGTGCGGAGTAGGTGATGAGCGGCGGCACCGTATCCGCCGAGGGCGCGGAGTTGCAGACGTTGCCGCCCATGCTGGCACGGTTCTGTATCTGGACGGAACCCACCAGTTGGGTCGACTCCGCTATGGACGGATAGTGTTCCTGGACAGCGGGGAAGGCCGACGTATCAGTCAGCGGCACCGCCGCTCCCACGTGCAACCCCTCGCCCGGCACCCACTCCAGGCGCATGGCCTCGGGGATGCGTTTGATGTCCATGACTATGGACGGGGTCCTGCGGTTCTGTCTGATCTGGTCAATGAGGTCTGTGCCGCCCACCAGGGCGCGTACCTGGCCAGCCCCGTTGCTTTTTGCCAGGGTCTGGAAGGCCTCATCCAGACTTTTGGGGGCAGAGTATGTAAATGGTTTCAAAGAACGCCTCCCTGGGCAAAGCTGTCAATTATTATACTGGTGGCGCGTTTGGAATGACAACCGTTGGCGCTTTTTGAGAGGGAGTGTGGTACGATAGGTTCAGGTAGGTTCAGGTGCAGGGTTCTAGATTGTGGGGGGCTGTATGGCGTACCTATACCGATACGCTCGCTGGGATGGAACTCAAAGGGTCTTTGAGCTAGACGAAGAGAAGCTCATGGACGAGATGTCCGACGAGCTCATGGCCCACGGAGATGTGTCGCGGGCCTTGCGCAACCTCCTCCAGAAAGGCATCCGCAGCCGCGAAGGCAACGGCCTGGAAGGCCTGCGACAGCTCATGGAGAGGGTGAGGAAGCGCAGGGAAGAGAGCCTTCAGAAGCACAACCTGGACTCCATGTTCGATGACATCAAGGAACGCCTGCAAGATGTTGTGAAGACGGAGCGGGAGGGCATAGACAAGCGCCTCCAGCAGGCGAGAGAGCAGGCGGCCCAGGGTGGTGATGCCCAGCAGATGCAGAAGCTCCTTGAGATGTTGGAGCAACGCGCTCAACAGAGCCGGGAGCGCTTGGACAACCTTCCTGAAAGTCCCGGCGGCGCCATCAAAGAACTGAGCGAGTACGAGTTCATGGACTCGGAGGCCCAGCGCAAGTTCCAGGAGCTTCTGGACATGCTGAAGCAGCAGATGCTCCAGAACACGTTCCAGAACATGAAGCAGCAGCTTCAAGGGATGACTCCCCAAGACATGGCTGGCCTGCGGCAAATGCTCCAGGACCTCAACCAGATGCTGCACGACCGGATGATGGGCCAGGAGCCTAACTTCCAGCAGTTCATGGACCGCTATGGGAGCCTCTTTGGCGACCACCCTCCTCAGAACCTGGATGAGCTGCTGGAACAGATGGCTCACCAGATCGCCCAGATGCAGTCGCTGCTGGACAGCATGTCGCCGGAGATGCGGCGAGAGCTTCAAAACCTCATGGACTCGCTCATGGACCCGCAGACCATGGACGCTCTGGACGAACTGGCCTCGGCCATGGGGCAGTTGTATCCTATGGATGACCTCCGCCGCCAGTACCCCTTCATGGGCGACGAGCCCCTGACCATGGAGCAGGCCATGCAACTCATGGCACAGCTTCAGGGAATGGATGAGCTGGAACGGCAACTTCAAGAGGTCATGCGGCAGGGGAACGCCGAGGACTTGGACCCCAGCAAGGTGGAAGAGATACTGGGGCCGGAGGCGCGGCGCACCGTTGAGGACCTGAAGCGCATTGCCGAGATGCTGGAGCAGGCGGGCTACGTCAAGAGGAAGGGCGACAAGCTGGAGCTAACACCCAGAGGCATACGCAAGATTGGCCAGAAGGCGCTGAAAGAGGTGTTTGCCCAACTACAGCGAGACCGCCTGGGGCAGCACGAGGTCCACAGGCGGGGCGATTCAGGCGAGGACACCGGCGAAACCAAGCAGTATGAGTTCGGTGACCCGTATGATCTGGACCTGCGGCGCACTCTGACGAATGCCATTGCCCGCGGCGGCCCCATGGTGCCTGTGAAGATAGCCCCCGAGGACTTCGAGGTCCGGCGTCTGGAGCAGGTGAGCCAGGCCTCTACATGCCTGCTGCTGGACCAGAGCCGCTCCATGGGGATGTTTGGCAGCTTCCTGGCGGCGAAGAAGGTGGCCCTAGCCCTGTACACCCTTATCCATACCCAGTTCCCCAGGGACAAGGTGTACTTCATCGGCTTTTCTGACTACGCCGTGGAGCTAAAGGGCGAGGAGCTTCCCGGGATAAACTGGAACGCCTGGGTATCCGGCACCAACATGCACCACGCATTCATGCTTTCTCGCAAGCTTCTCTCCAAGGACAAGTCCGGGACGCGGCAGATCGTGGTCATCACCGATGGCGAGCCTACGGCCCATATTGAGGATGGCAGGGCCTACTTTGGCTATCCTCCTACCCTCAGGACTATGCAGGAGACGCTGAAAGAGGTCAAACGGTGCACGGATGAGGGGATCATCATCAACACCTTCATGCTGGAGAGCAGCTACTACCTACTAGACTTTGTGGACAAGATGACGCGCATCAACAGGGGCCGCGCCTTCTACACCACGCCGGATAAGCTAGGTGAGTTTGTCCTGGTCGACTACCTGAACCGACGTCGTAAGCTAGTGGTCTGATCCTGAGTGGTGCCGTTGCGGCCAGCCTAGTGCTGGATGGGGCAAGATAAGTCCCGCGCTGGTTCCTTGCATACGCCACGCGCAAGCAGGGTAAACGCATGGACATCAACGACAGGGTTCTCTTTCTGGTAGTGCTCCTAGTGCTGGTGGGAACGGGGGTGGGGCTGGAGCGGGTGGTCTATTTCGTCTGGCGGCTCCGCGCCGGCGAGCGGGGAAGTTTTCCTCTTCGCATACTATTTCGACTTTGTCTTTACCTGGCTAGCAGCATCATCAGCGCATCCGGTTTGACGGCTTGCCGCGGCCGTGGTCTCCTTGCCGCTGTGAGCCCGGTACCTTGTTACCGCCTTGCATCTGTTGAGGTGACAGTGCGGAGTAGCAGAGGATTCTCTTTCTGGAGGATAAGCTGACATGAAACGCTCAGACCGAGTTCTCATTGGTATGGTTGTAGTTGTGGTTGTGCTGGCAGTCATTGCAGGAGTCCTAGGAGTGCTGGCCAGAGGTCAGGAGAAACTTCTGCCTGCAAGCGATCCGGAGGGAATCGTCCAGAGGTTTCTCTTGGCGATGAAAGCTAAGCAGTACACGGAAGCCTACGGGTACTTCAGCGCCAAGCTGCAAAAGAACTGCGCCTATGATGATTTCCTGGCCCAGCGGTTCCAAGGTGAAATCGAGGAGATGCAAGTATCTCTCCAGGATAAGAACACTTTCGACAGCCAAGCGGCGGTGACCATCAGCGTGACCCAGTTCCGTACTTCCGGCCCTTTCCTGGGGCCGTTTGAGAATCCCACAGGATCTTTTAAGCAGACCTACATGCTTCTCCAGGAGGACAGCCAGTGGCGGTTCTCTCAGATACCGTGGCCTGTGTACTGGTGTCCTACTCCAACGCCGGTCAAGCCGGTGCCTTCGCAGTAGATTGTGGCTGCCTTTGTGGAGATCACGCGGCTAGCGGGCTTTCGCAAGTCTGATAGCGCCAAGGAGGCAATCGGGATATGAGCAACATCAAGCGGCTGTACTTTTATGGTGTCGCTTTTGCGGCTCTGCTGGTGGCCGCCAACGGAGTATCCACCATGTTGGGGCCGCTCATCGGCCGTGTACTTTCACAACACTTCCTGGTGGGCAACATAGCTACGCCTGTCAGCCTTGGCCTGGCCATGATTATTCCAGGCATACCCCTGTGGCTCCTACATTGGAGTGCGACTCAGCGCTACGTGGCCAGGGGCCAGGAGGAGCCTGGTTCTGCTCTGCGCAAGCTGTATCTCTACGCCGTGCTGTTCATTGCCGCTGTCGTTGCCCTGACGTCCGCTATGCCAATCATCCGATGGTTCCTTGGCACCCAGGACGGAGGCTCGCTAGGCGACGCTTTCGCTCGGTTCCTGGTATGGGGCGTCGTCTGGTCTTACCACTGGAGGGTAGAGGGTGCTGAAGGTCAGCCGACCGCTGATGCCAAGACCCTGCGTCGCTGGTATTTGTATGTCACCTCCGCTTACGGTCTGGCTACTCTGGTTGTTGGTATTGGGATGGTTGTGGCCGTCTTGCTGGGAGGAATCTACGCCGCGATTTTCCCCGGTATTACCATAGGTGGGGCTCCTTCCTTGTGGAGAGAGATAACGAAACAGGGCATTGCCTTTATCGCTCTGGGTGGTCTGTGGTGGGGATTCCATTGGATATACGCGGCCCGGGGAGACCAGGATTCGGTGCTGCGCCAGGTGTACCTGTACCTCTTTGCCGTGCTGGGAGGGATTGCCACCGTCCTGGTCACGCTGGGGATACTCTTGTACCAGGTACTGCGGTTCCTGCTGGGTGGCGTGGACGTCTCAGCACAGGCGCACTTCCAGTTCCTGAGTGGAGTCCTTTCTCCCCTGCTGGTGGGGGGAGGCTTGTGGGTCTACCACTGGCGGATAGTCCAGGAAGAGGGCGCCAGGGTTACATCCCGCTTGATGGGTGCAGGCCGGAGCTACCGGTATATCATGGCTGCCCTGGGCCTGTCGTCGTTGTGCACTGGTACTACCATACTGATAGGCGTGCTTATTGGTTTCTTGGACTCCCTGGCTGCCTCGCCCTTATTGTACGCGGGCCACTGGTGGCAAAGCACTTTCAGTGCTTCACTGTCCACCTTGATAGTGGGGCTGCCGGTCTGGGTCTACTACTGGAACACCGCTCAGGCCACCGCCCTACAGGGAAATCAGGCGGAGAGGAGCGCTCTTCCCAGACGCCTGTTCCTCTATCTGGTGCTGGGTGCTGCCATGCTGGGGCTTCTGGTAAACCTATCCTTTGTGCTGTTCCGGTTCCTTGATGGCCTGATCCAGGGGACCCTATCTATGGACGTGTTGCGGAACTCCCGCTGGAACCTGGGCGTGTTAGCCACCGCGGCGGTGTTCCTGGGTTACTACTGGAACATCCTGCGTCAGGATCAGAGCGCGGGTGCAGAGGCGGCTTCCAGGCGTAAAGAGGTGCTGGTGTTAGTGAGTGAGAAGGGGGCCACGCTGCTCTCACAACTAGAAGAGGCTCTGGGAACCCGGTCGCGGGTGCTCTACGACATATCCAGCGATGAGGAACCACCGGCCCTGTCCCCTGAGCAGCTTCAGCAGCTATCGGATCGAGTTGCTGCAGCGCCTGGACGGAAAGTCCTCCTGGTAGTTGGCTCGCAAGGGGTGACGGTGCATCCGTACCGGGACTAGCCGCGGCCCTGTCCCACCCAATGTGCTTTGCCCCAAAGGCATGGGTGTGGCGTGCCGTGCCGCTACGCGGGATGTCCGCCATCTTTCCCCAGTTTCTACTGCTGAGGTGAGTGTATGAAGTGTATAATTAGATGTTTACCCAACTTTTGGACGAAGGTTTGGATAGCAGACAACCATGACTAACCGGTATCCCGCTGTAGCGTATAGCATCACCGTGAGGGCAGAGTACCCCAACCGTCCTGGCATGCTGGGCAGGATAGCCTCGGCGGTAGGGAAGATGGGCGGCGACATCGGCGCCATAGATATCGTTGATTCATCCCGCCAGCGTATTGTACGTGACATAACCATCAACGCCAGGGATGTAGCTCACGGTCAGGAGATTGCGGAGCGTCTTCGCACCCTTCGTGGGCTGCGTGTCTTGAGCGTCTCTGACCCCACCTTCTTGATGCACCTGGGCGGCAAGATCGAGGTGCAGCCCAAGGTTTCTATCAAGACACGTAGCGATCTGACCCTTCTTTACGAGCTAGGTTCGGCCCGAGTGAGCCAGGCTATCTATGAGGACCCACAGGCCGCCTGGAGGTTCACTACCAAAGCCAACTCGGTGGCCGTAGTCACTGACGGCAGCGCTGTCTTGGGCTTGGGGAACATTGGCCCCGCGGCGGCCATGCCGGTGATGGAAGGCAAGGCCATGATCTTCCGGGAGATGGGTGGAGTAAACGCCTGGCCTATTTGTCTTACCACCCAGGACCCAGACGAGATCGTGGAGACGGTGAAACTAATCGCTCCGGGTTTCGGTGGAATCAACCTGGAGGACATAGCGGCGCCCAGGTGCTTCTACGTCGAGGAGAGGCTTCAGAAGGAGCTGGATATCCCCGTAATGCACGATGACCAGCACTGTACGGCGGTGGTGGTGCTGGCGGGCCTTCAGAATGCCATCAGGGTGGTAGAGAAGCGGGTGGAGGACCTGAAGGTGGTCATCTGTGGCGCAGGAGCGGCGGGCACAGCCACGGGGCGATTGCTGGCCGCCGCCGGGGTGCGCAATATCATTGGGTACGACAAGGAGGGCGTGCTGCATCGCGGCCTGGACTGTAAAGGTCATGCGGGGAAGCAGTGGTTTTGCGAAAACACCAACCCGGACGGCCTTCAGGGAGACCTGCCCAGCGCTTTGAAGGGTGCTGATGTCTTTATAGGCCTGTCGGGGCCCAACGTTATCGCGCCGGAAAACCTGGCCGTCATGAACAAGGATGCCGTAGTGTTTGTCCTGGCCAATCCGGACCCTGAGGTCTCGCCGGAAGAGGCGGCAGCTCACGTCAGGATAGTGGCCACCGGGCGGTCAGACTATCCAAATCAGATTAACAACGCTATCTGTTTTCCTGGTTTTTTCCGTGGCTTACTGGAAGCCAGGGCCCGAGAGGTGAACACCGAGATGAAGCTGGCGGCGGCCTGGGCCATCGCTAACGCAGTTCCTTTCTCCCAGTTGAACGAGGAGTACATAATCCCCAGCGTCTTCGACCCCAATCTAGCCAGGGCCATTGCAAAAGAGGTTGCGGCGGCGGCTTATCGCACCGGCGTGGCCAGAAGGGAGCGCCGCAGGACGGCAACGGCGGCGAGCGGCGCTCCCGAGACTGCATAACAGAAGCCAACCGAGAAGTAATTGGGGCGAACGCTCATCGGATAGAGGCTGTTGCGTAGAGTAGAGCCGCTTGCCTTTTGAAACCTTACCAGCCTCCCCTTTCTGAAGAGGGGAGGCTGGTAAACAACCTCAAGCCATAACCTTTCAGTTAGAGGGCTATTTCTTGCTGCCAGAAGGGGCCTTGGGAGGCGGGGGTATGAGGCCTGCCTTCATCAAGTCTGCGACTATTCCTCGGGACTGCTTGATGATACTGGTAGCCTGCTTGATCTCAGCCTCTCTAGTGGTCTCTAACCGGGCTACGCCCTGCTCTATGGCCTTCACGGCTACCGCCGCAGCAACTCTGGGGAAGACCTCCCATTGCTCCATAGTGGGCACGATGTAGTCATCGTTGACGCCATTCTCTTGGGCGAAAGTTGCCAACTCATTGGCGGCGGCAATGCACATCTCGTCGGTGATGGTCTTGGCCCAAACATCCAGGGTACCCCGGAATATTCCTGGGAAGCACATAGAATTGTTGACCTGGTTGGGGAAGTCGGAGCGGCCAGTGGCCACTATGCGGGCGCCTGCCTCTTTGGCTTCCCAAGGCCAGATCTCCGGGACGGGGTTGGCGCACGAGAAAAGTATGGCGTCCTTGGCCATGCCCTTTACCCATTCCTTCTTAAGAACGCCTGGCCCTGACTGGGACATAGCTATGCAGACGTCGGCGCCACGCATGGCCTCTGGGATGCCGCCTGTGCGGTTCTCAGAGTTGGTGACGTTGCACAAGCGCCACTTGTCTGAGTACCAGTCCCTCTGGTTCTCCAGGTCTTTTCTTCCTTTGTGGAGGATGCCCTTGCTGTCCACCATGATGCTGTTCTCCGGCTTTACCCCGGCGGTGAAGCAGAGCCTGGAGATGGCGACGTTGGCAGCGCCGGTCCCTATGAAAGTGACCTTCACCCGGTCTATCTTCTTGTTGACGATTTTGAGGGCATTCATGAGGCCTGCCACGACGATGGTGGCAGTACCCTGCTGGTCATCGTGCCAGACCGGGATATTCATGGTCTCGCGGAGCTCTTTGAGAATGATGAAGCACTTGGGATTGGCGATGTCCTCCAGGTTGATGCCGCCGAAGGCAGGCTCGATAAGTTGCGCCGTCCGGATGAACTCCTTATGGTCTTTGGTCTTGAGAGGAATTGCGACGGCGTCTACTCCACCCAGGTACTTGTAGAGCATGGCCTTTCCTTCCATGACTGGAAGTCCGGCCTCCGGACCGATGTCTCCCAGACCCAGGACACGAGTCCCATCCGTGAGCACGGCTACAGTGTTGCCTTTGTTGGTGTGCTCGAAGACCGCCTCCGGGCGCTTTTCGATGTCGCGGCACGGCGCAGCGACACCGGGGCTGTACCAGATATCGAAATCATGTATGTCGCGTACCACGCACTTGGGAATTGTCTGCATCTTACCCCTGTAGAAGGGGTGCAGTCGCATGGCCTCCTTGGAAGGTGCCTCTGCCTTTGCCAAAAGCTCCTCAACGGTAGTCAATGCTGTTCTCCTTCGGCCACGTACTTAGCGACCCTAATCGGGACTAGTTTCACGCTGCGATTTCGACCTGTTGTTCCCACTCCCCTTTTGTGGCCTTGACTTCGCCCCGATATTAGCACACCGTCCCCCCCAGGACAATGTACGAACTTATGGCCGCAATGCCAGGGGTTTCTACGGAAAGGCGTGTTGCCTCTTTCTGACGCATGGGTCAAAGGACTGTGCCTTCTCTCAGATGTTCCTTTTGTAGTCGTGGGGCGAATAGCGGCCTAGAGTTGGCGGGCAACGTGTGAGCAACGTGAGCCTCCTGTCGCAGTTCGAGAGTCCCGGCAGGCAGGGAATGACCCAATGCGGCAAGGATAGGCGTCGGGCGTGTTCGCCACTGGAAAGCATACGGTACCCCTGCCGCCTCACAGATACCAGGTATAAGACCCTTGGTGTACAATGAGCTATATCTAAATGGGGCTTTGCTGCTAGGTGAGGAGGGCATACCATGTCCATGCGTACTCCCGGCGTCGCATATAGCGTTACCATCCGGGCCCAGTACACGAACAAGCCTGGAATGCTGGGCAGGCTTACCTCCGCCATCGGCGAGGTGGGTGGCGACATTACCGCAGTTGACATGGTGGAGTCGTCCAGGGACCGCATGGTGCGAGACATCACCGTCAACGCACGGGACGTACAACACGCGCAAGAGATCGTGGCCAAGGCGCGCTCCATCCCTGATGTACGAGTTATCAACGTTTCCGACCCCACGTTTCTCCTGCATCTCAGAGGTAAGCTGGAGGTCCACTCCAAGAGCCCAATCAAGACACGCGCAGATCTCTCTATGGCCTATACTCCCGGAGTGGCTAGGGTGTGCATGGCCATCTACGACGACCCCAGCGCTGTGTGGAACCTCACCATCAAAGGCAATAGCGTGGCGGTGGTGACCGATGGCAGCGCCGTCCTGGGGTTGGGTGACATCGGCCCGGCGGCGGCCATGCCCGTCATGGAAGGGAAGGCCATGCTCTTCAAGGAGTTGGGTGGAGTGGATGCGTACCCCATCTGTCTGGCCACCAAGGACCCTGACGAGATTGTGGAAGCGGTGAAGCGCATATCCGTGGGTTTCGGCGGAGTCAATCTGGAGGATATCTCAGCGCCTCGCTGCTTCTATGTTGAGGAACGACTGAACGCAGAGTTGGATATTCCAGTTTTCCATGACAACCAGCACGGCACAGCGGTGGTGGTCCTGGCCGGCCTGTACAACGCTTTGAAGCTGGTTAAGAAGCCAATCGAGGACATGAAGACCGTGATGGTTGGCGTTGGTGCTGGAGGCATGGCCACGGCTAAGTTGCTCATGGACGCCGGTATGCGCAACATCATCGGCTGTGACAGGACTGGAATCCTTCACCGGGGCCGCGACTATGGAACTAACCATGCGAAGAAGTGGTTTGCCGACCGCACTAATCCCGATAACTTGAAAGGGACGCTGCTGGATATAATGAAGGGTGCGGATATGTTCATAGGGCTCTCAGGGCCCAACGTCCTTACCACCGCGCACGTCCAAGCGATGAATCGGGACGCCCTCGTATTTGCGACGGCCAACCCAGACCCAGAGATATTCCCCGAAGATGCGGGTCCCTATGTCAGGATAATGGCCACAGGACGCTCAGACTATCCAAACCAGATCAACAACGCCTTGTGCTTTCCTGGGTTCTTCCGTGGAATGCTGGATTGCAGGGCTAGGGCGGTGAACACGGAGATGAAGCTGGCTGCAGCCAAGGCTATTGCAGGCAGTGTCACTCCTAACCAACTCAACGAAGAGTACATTGTCCCCAACGTGTTTGACAGGAGCGTTGCCAGAGCGGTGGCACGGGAGGTCTCTGCGGCTGCTTACCGTACAGGAATGGCCCAGCGTACGCGCCCGCGCAGGACCCAACCTGTGTCCCGCACCAGGTAGTTGTCCTTTTGGCAGGTGCGGTGGTATACTTTGCCCTGGCGATGAGAGGGTGAAACCCTGCCGCGCCTGGAGAAACAGCCTTTAAGTCGGCCCTGCGAGGTCGGCAAGGTGCCATGATGAATCTGCAACATTATCATACCTACTGGCAACTAGGAGAGGGTCCCTTGCCCTGTTGGGGGCAAGGGATTTTTTTATGGTAGCCAAGCAGGTAATGTCGGCCCAGGACGTCCGGCGTGCCGTCACGCGCATCGCTCATGAAATAGTGGAGCATAATCACGGCACGGAAGGACTGGTGCTGGCCGGCGTCCGCACCCGGGGTGTGCCGCTGGCGCGCCGCCTGGCCGATTGCATCAAGGAGTTCGAAGGTTGTGACATCCCCGTCGGTGCCCTGGACATCGGACTGTACCGGGACGACGTTGCTTCGCGGTCCCGTCCAGTAGTCCGCTCCTCAGAGTTCCCGGTTGACATCAATGACCGCAGCGTGGTCTTGGTGGACGACGTTATCTTCACAGGCAGGACTGTCCGTGCCGCCATGGACGCCCTTACAGACCTGGGACGGCCACGCGCCGTGCAACTGGCCGTGCTGCTGGACCGTGGACACAGGGAGCTACCCATCCGGCCTGACTATGTTGGCAAGAATGTGCCCACCTCCCTGAAGGAGAAGGTGCAGGTGCGCGTGGAGGAGATAGACGGGTGCGATGAGGTGGTAATCATATCCAGCGAGGAGGAGCTATGACCGCCCTGTCGGTACGTTCCGGCTCATCCGTGGCGCCCCCTGGACTGGTGGATGGGACTCGCCGCCATGTTCTTGACCTGGACGACTTCTCGTGGGAAGAGGTTCAGCTAGTTCTGGACACCACCGACGCCATGGCTGAGGTGCTGAACCGGGAGATCAAGAAGGTACCCACTCTGCGGGGCAAGGTTATAGTCACCCTATTCTACGAGGCCAGCACTCGCACCCGCGTATCCTTCGAAGAGGCTGGAAAGCTCTTGAGCGCCGACGTGATCAACATTTCCTCTTCTGGAAGCAGCGTAGAAAAGGGCGAGACGCTGCTCAACACAGCCCGTACCCTTCAGGCGGCGGGGGCCGATATCATAGTCGTGCGCCATCCCCATTCGGGCGCCCCGTACTTCATGGCCAGGCGTTTGGAGAGGGCGGGCGTTGTCAATGCCGGCGATGGCTGGCATGCCCACCCCACCCAGGCGCTCCTAGACCTCTACACCATCAAACAACGCTTGGGCCGGGTCTCCGGCCTCAAAGTGGTGATAGTCGGGGACATTTTGCACAGCCGCGTGGCCCGCTCCGACATGTGGGGGCTGACCGCCGCCGGCGCGCGAGTGGTTCTGTGCGGCCCACCCACTCTCATCCCTCAGTGGTTCCTTACTGGGGCGCACCGCAGTCAGGATGGCCCTCTGGCTACTGTGGAGGTGGATACGGACCTAGACAGGGCCGTTGAAAGCGCGGACGTGGTCATGGCCCTGCGGCTCCAGACGGAGCGCCAGCATGCCGGCCTGCTGCCCACACTGCGCGAGTACTCCACCATGTACCAGGTGAATGAGCGGCGTCTGGCCCTGGCCAAGCCAGAGGTCGTGGTGCTGCACCCCGGCCCCATGAACGAAGGCGTGGAGATCAGTTCCCAGGTAGGCCATGGCGTCCAGTCTCTGGTGGAGGAGCAAGTGCACAACGGAGTGGCCATACGGATGGCCATCCTGTACCTTCTGATGCGCCCCTCGGTGGAGGAGCCGGAAGCATGACAACGCAAGAGGCAGTGCTCATCCGTGGCGCCAGGCTGCTGGACCCCTCTGCGGGCGTTGACCAGGAGGGGGACATTCTCCTGGTGGATGGACGGATTCATCAGATCGGTGGCACGGTGCGTGACGGCGACGTTCCACCCGGCTGCCATGTTATTCCTGGGGCTGGATTGCTGACCTGTCCTGGTTTCATAGACCTCCATACTCACTTGCGAGACCCGGGTTACGAGCACAAGGAAACGGTTGCCACAGGCGTCATGGCTGCGGCCCGGGGCGGTTTCACCACCATTTGCTGCATGCCTAACACAAACCCGCCTATGGATACCGTCAGCGTGGTGGAGTACGTGCTGCGCCGGGCCAGAGAGGCCAACGGCGTGCGAGTCCTGCCCATCGGCTGCGTCACCAAGGGACGTGCAGGCAAAGAGCTTGCCGAGATGTGGGAGTTGGCGCAGGCCGGCGTGGTGGCCTTTAGCGACGACGGCAGTCCCGTGTCCGATGTTCACCTTATGCGCCAGGCGCTTACATACACTAAGGGCTTGGGGCTTCCTGTGATCAACCACTGCCAGGACATGGGCCTGGCCCAGGGCGGCGTCGTTAACGAAGGCTGGGTTTCAGGCTACCTGGGCCTGCGGGCGTGGCCCCCTGCGGCGGAGGAGGTCATGGCGGCCAGGGACATTGCCCTGGCGGAACTAACAGGAGGGCGGTTGCACCTGGCCCATCTGAGCACGGCGGGATCGGTGGAGTTGGTGCGTTGCGCCAAGGAGCGTGGCGTGCCGGTCACGGCGGAGGTCGCGCCTCATCACCTGACTCTGGATGAGGCATGGGTCTTGGGGCATGGCCCTGACGGTGCATTGACTGGGCACCTCACCGCTGCTGCCTACGATACCTACGCCAAGGTGAACCCTCCCCTGCGTACCCAGAAGGATATCGAGGCGCTGGTAGCGGGGCTGCGGGACGGTGTCATAGACGCCGTCGCCACGGACCACGCCCCTCACGCTATCACTGACAAGATGGTCACCTTCGATGAGGCGGAGTTCGGGATCAGCGGCCTGGAGACCGCCGTGGGCGCTCTTCTCGGCCTGGTACACCGTGGCGACTTGAGCATGAAGGTGCTGGTGGAACGCTTAACCGCCGGCCCTGTGGGGGTGCTGGGCGACAAGTTCAAGCATTTGGGGACTCTACGCCAGGGTGCTCCCGCCGACGTTGTCTTGATCGATCCTCAGTGGGAGTGGACGGTGAAAGCCGGGGAGTTTGCATCCAAGGGCAAGAACACTCCACTGGAGGGAGTGACGTTGAAAGGCAGGGTGATGGTAACCATCGCCGAAGGCAGGCTGGTCTACTCCGGCTTGCCTCAACATGAGGAAGTTCAGCATGCCGCCGGCGGCTCAGGCTCATCTGGTTCCAGGAGGGGCCGCTGAATGAACGGAGAAGCATACCTGGTGCTGGAGGATGGCTCGGTGTACCAGGGTGAGCCTTTTGGCGCTCGTGGGACGGCCTATGGCGAGGTGGTGTTCAATACCTCAATGACTGGATACCAGGAAATCCTGACCGATCCCTCTTACGCCGGACAGATAGTTGTTGCTACGTATCCACTCATTGGGAACTACGGTGTCAATCCTCACGACGCGGAGTCACGCCGCATCCAGGTGGCGGGATACGTGGTGCGTCAGCAGGCCACATATCCCAGCCATTACGGGTCTACAGGGAATATCAACGATTACCTGGGGGCACAGCGCGTTCCTGGAATCTGCGGTGTGGATACCAGGGCTATCACCCGCCGGTTGCGGTCTGCCGGCGCCATGATGGGGTGTGTTACCTCGGAGAAGAGTCCTGAGGAAGCGCTGGAGTCTCTCAAAGATGTGCCCCGCTACGTGGATGTGGACTACGTGGCCTCTGTGACCACTGAGGAGCCCTACGTGTGGCGAGGTGAAAACGGGGCCAAGGAAGCAACCGCCACATGCCGCATAGTCGTCACGGACTGCGGCGTGAAGTACAGCATCCTCCGACACTTGCAGGCTCGTGGGGCTTCGGTCACCGTTGTCCCTGCGACAACCACGGCCCAGGACGTGCTAGCGTTGAAGCCCGATGGAGTCATCTTCTCACCGGGTCCTGGCGACCCTGAGTTGCTTGGGTACGCTGTCAAGATGGTGAAAGACCTGATAGGCCAGGTGCCTGTCATGGGGATATGCCTGGGGCACCAGCTCCTGGCCAGGGCTTTTGGTGCCAGGACGTACAAACTCAAGTTTGGCCATCACGGTGGGAACCACCCTGTGAAGGATTTGATTACCGGACGGGTGTACATTACCTCGCAAAACCACGGGTTTGCCGTGGACGCCAGTACACTTCCGGCCGGACTGGAGGTGAGCCATGTAAACCTGAACGACGGGACAGTGGAGGGGATAGTGCACAAGGAGTTGCCTGTGCTGGGAATCCAGTTTCATTCCGAGGCTGCGCCGGGGCCTTGGGACAACCAGTACCTCTTCGACCGGTTTCTTTCAATGGTAAGGAGGTAACAAGATCATGAGGGATACACGAAGAACACCTGAATCGCGGGAGCCAGCATCGTCCGCGGAAGAGGCGGCGATGAAGATTCCGCCCAAGAATCGCTGGCAGGTATTGTTGATAGAGTATGAGTTGTTGGACGCCTACTGGTCGCAGCTTAGTCAGCGGGTCTGGAACAGTGGGTTGTTCTTGGCGGGCCTGACCATGGTAGGCATTGCCTTCCTGGCCACCATGTTGGACGCTGGTCAGGCGGACACCTTGAACATGATCAGCCTAATCGGCGGCGTAGCCTCGCTGCTGACTCTGGGTTGGTGGATATTGGTGCGGCGCTTGTTTGCAGCCGAGCGGGTTGCCGAGTACAGGAAGAACGAGATCGAGCGCGAGCTGGGAATGCGTGCTGGCCTCTACTTGACCTTCCTGCGGCAGAACCGCCGGTTCAGCGCTCGCCGTCGCGGCGCTGTCGTGGCGCGGCAGGAGGCCGAAGGAGACCCGGAGTTGGAAGCAAACCTCCAAGACTTCGCTGCCAGCCCAGAGGGGAAGCCATGGCTGCCCCGCCTGATGGCTGACCGAATGGTGTGGAACCTGATCCCGTGGCTCCTTATTGCGGCCTGGGCCGGGCTCCTTTACATAAAAATGAATCCTGCTATATAGACCAGCTTTAGTGAACTGCTAGACGGCTACGTTGTGGCGGTGTGCTTTCAAAGCCGCCGTTGGGTTAGGGGGGGTGTTTGCGGCCTGAATAGCAGAAACTCTTAGGGTCTACACTACGTGAAATGATGGAATAGCTTCATGTCGTCACCTGAAGTCAAGAAGGTCCTGATCATTGGTTCTGGGCCGATAGTCATTGGCCAGGCGGCGGAGTTCGA
>ORJL011069324.1_pt1 | contig 21472 bp, 17 predicted proteins | sample 1779941 | NCBI WGS metagenome assembly ORJL01 (sample SAMEA104232317, study PRJEB22302) | groundwater metagenome | biome: forest; feature: aquifer; material: groundwater | place: USA | collected 2011-08-07 | depth 5.8 m
AACCCGGCGATGATGCACCTTCTTAATAAAATACCGCAGCATAGCTTCGGTAATCTCAAAATCCGCGATAACCCCGTCTTTCATCGGACGAATAGCCACAATATTACCAGGCGTACGACCCAACATACGCTTAGCCTCTTCGCCGACTGCCAAAACATGAGAAGTTCCGCGTTCAATAGCCACAACTGAAGGCTCACGCAGAACAACCCCCTCTCCCTTAACATAAACTAAGGTGGTTGCGGTACCTAAATCAATACCCATATCATTGGAAAATAAACCTAATATATAATTAATACTTTTTTTGAGTATTTCCCTAAATTTTGCCATTCTAAATCCCCTCTTTTGATTAGTATGTGGATTTTAGCAAGGATTAAACCCTATGTCAAATAAAAATTTACATATTCTTAGATTAGAAACTTAAGCTGACAATATAAAGTCCGCTGCCCGTAACACATCTTCCACGGTTATCGCTTTAAGACAGGTAAATTCTTTAAGGCAATTATGTGCCAAGCATTCGATACAACCAGCATCTTTATGTAGAAATAAATCCTTTACTCCAGTCGGCCCCCAGCGCTTGGGACCCAAGCCCGCTTGCGCGCGGCCAAAAATAGAAATTACCGGTGTATCTACTGCCGAAGCAATATGCACTGGCCCAGAATCATTGGAAATTAAAAGTGCGCAGCGCTTTAAGAGGCTGGCCAACTGACTGATAGAAATTTTCCCGGCAAAGTTATGTACCGATTGATCAATCATTTTAGCGGTTAGTTTTGCCCGAGGCATATCTTTCGAGCCGGCAACAATTACAATTTTAAAACCATATTTTGCGGCAAGCTTTCGGGAAACTTCCGCGAATCTATCTTCCGGCCAGATTTTAGATGCACAGCTGGCTGCTGGATGTATCGCTAAAAGCTTATCGGTATTTCTTAGGCCTTCCACACGAAAAAGATTGTCGATATATTTCTCGGAATCTTCTCTAATCGGCATAAATAATTTTTTATCTGTAATTTCAATACCTAAATATTCTAGAAGATCTAAATTGTAGTCTACCTCATGTTTTTGGCCTAAATGCTTGGCATGTTCGATTCGGTCGGTAAGTAAAAATGCTAATTTTCGATTATACCCAACCCTACGCGTGATACCGGCAAAGAATGTTACCAGATGCACCCTATTAGTCGGATGTAAAATTATTGCCAGGTCAAATCTTTTTTTCTTAAGATTACGAGAGAATTTTGCTGACCGGGATAGACTACGATGCTTGCCATCTTTATCGTAAACAATAACCTCATCTAAATAAGGATTGCCTTCAACTACATCCTTGGCATAAGGCGAAACCATCATCGCAATATAAGCATGCGGATAATTTTGGCGTAAGGCCTTAATTACCGGTGTAGACAATAGAACATCCCCGATTCTATCTGTACGCACAATTAAAATACGTTCATAATCATTGCGGTGATCCGTAACCTGGGGAGCGCGATCTGCAATCAATATATGCCGAACTGCCCTTAACAGGTCTTCGACATTAATAAATTGCATGCATTGTAAATTTAAAAATCGGCATTGCGCCTTTTCACAAGGCCGGCAAAAAATATCTTTTTTTACGACATAATGTAAATCTGACCAGGGGCCGTATTTTTCTTCATTGGTCGGACCGAATATCGCCACCGTCGGAACATTGACATAACTGGCTAAATGCATTACCGCGCTATCATTACTGATTACACACGCAGCTTTCGTTAATAAAAAGGCTAACTGCCCAATATTAGTCTTGCCAGTTAAATCTAATAAATTAACGTGAGAATGTTCTTTTATATATTTCGCAATAGGCGCATCCTCATTGTCCCCCACTAAAACTAATTTTAACTTAAACTCTATATCGAGCCGCGAAATTAATTCCAAGAATTTATCACTTGCCCAGCGCTTAATGTGGCTACGCGCTCCGGAAGAAATAACGATAATTTTATCATCTTGGTTAATCCCGTTATCTTTCAGGAATTTATTAACATAATTTTCGTCTTCCGGACTTATAGGCAATGACACAAGATTGCTTCGCTCGCTCGCTCGCGCTCGCAATGACACCGAAGCAACGACTCCTGGCAATGACACTTTTAAACCGGTACTTTTAAGCCTATATAAATGCCGATCACGCATGTGCTTAATTGATCCCGGGATAAAAGTAAGCGGAGAAATTTTATATTTGGCCGGAATAAACACCCCAAAAAAACTATTGCGTAAATCAATTACCGCGTCAAATTTTTCTCGCCGCAGCTGTCTTAATAAATTAAATGTTGCCTTAAATCCTATTCTTTTATCGTAAACGATAACTTTTTTGAGCGCGGGGTTATTCTCGAAAATTTCCTTTGGGCGTGGGCCGGTGATACAGGTAATTTCACTATCCGGATAGCTTGCTCTCAAGGCATCTAAAACCGGCAAAGTCAAAATCACATCGCCGATATTACTAAGAGTCACAAAAAGTATTTTCATTAATTTTCTTTTATTGTTTTAACCTGTGTAAAAACTTCATCCGGGCTAACCGCTTTCATACAACGATTATCCGAACACGCTACTTCATAGCAGGGAATTTTACAACCTACGTCTTTTTGTAATAAAATCACATTTTTTAAAGGATACGGCGCGGTTACTATTTTGTCAGTAGGCCCAAAAATAGTAATTATTTTTTTCGCCCCCACCGCATTAGCAATATGTAACGGCCCTGAATCCGCAGTAACAAACACATCTACCTTTTTTAAGAATGCCCCTGTCTGCTTTAAATTAAATAAACCGCAGGCGTTTATCGGCTTATTTCTCATCAGCCCTTCGATTTCTTTAACCAGCCTTATATCTAGGGGCCCTCCGGTAAAAACCACTTTTACATCCAGCTTCTCGATTAATTTATCGGCGAGCGCCGCCCAATTCTCTTTTGGCCAGCGTTTAGGCAGCCAGTTACCCCCAGCATTAAGCGCAACTACGAAATGGCCTTGAGCCTTATTCTTACGTAAAAACTCTTGAGCGAATTTTACATCTTCCTCGCTAAAGAAAAATTCCGTGTAGCGGTCTTCAATACGTAAACCTGCTTTTTCAATTACATCTAAATAATAATCCAAGCGGTGCATTTTATTTTCTTCTGGAGGTTTAATTTTCTTAGTCAGTAAAAATCCTCGTTTTTGACTATTATGCCCGACCCGCTCGGGTATCCCAGCTAAAAAGCAAATCAATGCGCGCGTCATTGAACGATGCAACAAATAAGCTACATCGAATTTCTTACGCTTTAAAAGTTTGATAAATCTTATTTTTTCCATTAGACTCTTGTGCCTATCCCGCTCATCAAAAATAATAACTTCATCTAGATTAGGATTATCTTTTAATATGGGATAACAACGACTAGGCACAACACAGGCAATAAAACTATTGGGATAGTTTCTGCGCACATTCCGGATAACCGCGGTAGAAAATATAACATCCCCTAGCCAATTTACATTAAAGATTAAAATATTTTTAATATCTTTTCTCATTTATTATTTGATTTTCCTGGCTTCTTGATTGCGCTTAGCTTCTTTATGCCTTTTCTGAAATTCACGCATCGCCGTATAATACCCGCTTATTTGCACCCAAAAGATAAACGTATCTCCCGAGTAAGAAGAAATCATTAATCTCTTTAAAGCAAAGATATCGCTACTAGAAAATTTACTTCCAGGAGAAGTAGCCACAGCACATTTATAACCTGCATCTTTAACTAATTGCTTTATTTTATCGGTAAAAAAACCTTCTGGATAGCTAAAGGTATTAACCAGTCTACCCAATTTATCCTCCAATAATTTTTTTGAATTAAATATCTGCCGTTTCAGCTCTTCATCGGATTTAATATTAATCAACGGATTGGGGCCTAAAGTATGGCTGCCAAAAGTAACTAGCCCTGAATCCTGCATCTCTTTAATCTGGGCCCAGCTTAAACGGTCATTTTGCGGACGCTCAACTTCATCATAGATTAAAAATACTGTCGCCGGAATTTTATATTTCTTTAATATAGGAAAGGCGTAAGTATAATTATTCACATAGCCGTCATCCATGGTTACGGTAATGGTCCGCCGAGGAATCTTACTGCCCTGCTTAATCATCTCGGCCAATACTTCTAAAGGTACAATATCATACTTATGTCTTCTTAAAAAACGCATCTGACGCTCAAAGATATCTGGTTTAGTATTGAGCTTGTCATTGGGATTAGCGTTATAAGTAAAATAGTGATACATCATTATGGGCGCTACATATTGCTTCTTTAATGAAAGGCTGCCCATAAAAACCAAAAGAATAAAAACCAGAATTAAAATTTTACTTAGCTTATTTAATTTAAACATTCTTGATAAAATCTTTCCGTATCTAAAACTTGCTTTTCTAATGAGAAGTTTTGCGCGATAAAATTATGCGCGTTATACCCCAATAAAGCCCTTTTCTGCGGATCTTGTAATAACTCGACTAACGCCTGGGCTAGTTCTCGGCTATCCGCTGGTTTAACCAATAAACCAGTCTCGCCATCCTTAACTAAACTGATTATCCCGCCTACCCGCGAAGCCACTACCGCCAGGGCCGCGCTCATTGCCTCCATTAAAGAAAGCCCTAGCCCCTCCTGCAGAGATGGCATAGCGAAAATATCCATAACCGCTAATATCTCCATGCTCATTACCGAAGGAATAAATATGATATTTCTTTCTAACTCTAATTTTTTTGTCAAGGCCGTGAGCTGATTTTTCATCCTACCCTCGCCAACAATAAGCAATTGTGCCGCGGGTATTTTTTCCACAACCATCTTCATGGCCTCAATTAAGTAAACATGTCCTTTAACATCAGACAAACGGGCAACAATACCAATCACCGGGCCCGGGCCTAATGCGAGCGCTCGCTTTTGCTCTAGATTCTTAGCTTCATCATTAGACACTAGCTTTTCTATTTTTACTCCATTATTAATCACTCTAATATTTTCTTCTGGCAGCTTAAAATCATCCTTGAGATGTTCTTTAACCTGCTGGCTAATCGCAATTACCTTTCTCCCCCAGCAAGGAAATCTCCGACGGGAAAAACGGGGTTTAAAAAATCCATGGCAGGTAGAAACATAAGGGATATTTAAATTCTTACCCAACAAATACCCAAGAACCTGTGTCGTGCGGCTATGCCCATGGATAATTTGAATATTATTTTCTTTAATCGCTTTCTTTAACTTAATAAAACTAATTAAAACTTTAGGGCTGATTTCACATTTAGTATTTATGGGTACAGGTATATAATTAAACCCTGCGCTTACAAAACGATTAAGCAGCTCTCCGCCGCTAGAAGCAATATATATATTATGCCCTCTGGCCTTAAGCCCCGCACCTAAAGACAAGACATAACTCGTAATCCCGCCGACATCTAATTGATTGGTAATATGCAAGATATTCATTTTAAAAGTTTATTTACCGCCTCCAAAACTTCCTGCGGACTAATCTCTTCCATACATTTTAGATCTTTACAATTAGTTTTATAACATGGCCGGCATTCTAAATCTTTCTTAAGCAAGATAAATTCTTTTGCCGGCGGTAAATGTCTTAAAGGATCCGTCGGCCCAAATAAAGCCACAAAAGGCACCTGCATCGCCGCGGCAATATGTAGCGGGGCGGAATCCGAAGAAATATAAACGCTGCACTTACTAATTAAATATGCCAGCTGATTGATCGATGTTTTGCCACAGGCATTAATAACTTTACTCGCCTTAATCTTATTCATTAATATTGAAGCTGTTTCCAAATCTTTATCTGTACCAGTAACTAATACCCTTATATCCCGCGAACCTAATCCTTCGCAAAGCTTAGCCAGATGCTCTAGCGGCCAATTCTTAGTTTCCCATCTGGGGCTAGCGCTAATATTAACCCCAACGATTTTCTGATTCGCACTTAACCATTGCGTATTTAATAGCTCATCTACATAATCTTTATCATTTTGGGTAGGCCAAAGCTCTAATCCTAAAGCATCATACTTTATACCTAACATCTCTAATATCCTAAACTGATGCACTAAGGGCTCCATCGGGGAGAGATTATCTTCTATCGCATGATTAAGCAATGCTCCAAATTTCTTATTATTATAGCCGTAACGATTAGGGCTTGCGCTCAAATAAGCTAAGATATGACTCTTGCGGTTATTTTGCAGGTCAATTACCGTATCAAAATTCTTTTTACGCAAAACTCCCCCTAGCTTTAAAAGGCCAACCAGCCCTTTATCTTTATTCTTTAAATCACAAACTAATAATTCATCGATATATGGACAATTTAATAGGAGCTCTTTAGATTCCTCCCCCACTAAAAAGCTAATCTTAAAACTCGCCCTGGGAAATTTCTTTCTGATTGCCCGCATCGCCGCGGTAGATAAAATAATATCCCCTAAAGAACTAAATTTAATAATTAAAATTTTATGGTCTTCTAAGGCTCTCCTGTAAACATCAAGAGTCTCTTTAACCATAATTTCAGCGCTAAATTTCTCCCTTACCTTTTTATAGGCCCCTTGGGCTAATTTCAAAGCTAATTCCGGATCTTTTAATAATTTAATTACTGCTTCCGACATCGATTGGGGATCAGCCGGAGGTGTCAAAAGACCGGTTACACCATCTTCAATAATATCCACTACCCCGCCTACACGCGTAGCCACCACCGCCACTTTACAGCTTTGCGCCTCAATAATCACCCGGCCAAAGGCCTCCGGCACAGTGGTCGCTAAAACTAAGACATCTAGCTGCGACATTACTGCCGGGATATCCCTCTGATTACCTAAGAATTCCGTGCAATGCTTAAGGCCCAATCTTTTTACTAAAACCTCAATTTCTTCTTTATACGCCTGTCCAGTAGCCGGGGCATCGCCTACAATCCAAATTTTAATATTCGGCATCACCCGCGCGACCTTAGCCATAGCTTTAATAAAATGCAAATGGCCCTTGATACGCGTAAGCCTTCCCACCATGCCAATATTAAATTCGCTTCTTTTATTCTCCGAAGGTATGCGCTTAAATTTTTCTAAGTCAACACCCGAGGCAATCAATCTTATTCTCTCGTAAGGCACCTTAAAATCATCGATCATATGGCGGGCAATAACATTACTAATCACAATTACCCGCTTACCCCAGCCCATCACTTGGCTAAAAAGCGGGTTACGGTAATAGCCATGGCAGGTAGTTATAAATACAACATTGATTTTACGACTGGAAAAATAAGCAATCCAGGCAGGTACCCGCGAATGCGCATGCACAATTTTAATTTCTTCTTTTTTGATAATATTGCTTAATTCGGGAATCATCTTAAGCATCACAAATAAAGATTTTTTATGCACAGGCAATTTATAATGAATAGCGCCTAACGCTTCCATCTCTTTTAAGAGTAAGCCGCCATTAGAAACCACCACTACCTTATGCCCTAAGCGCAGCATATACTTTACAGTATCAAAGGCAGCTGTTTCTACCCCGCCAAAATTTAATTCCGGCAGGATGTGTAAGATATTCATAATATTTTCCTTAATGCTTCACTAACTAGCAGATTATCTTTGGTCGTGCGGATGAGTGGTTTGTGTAACCAGATATGCTCTATTGCCTGTTCTAACTCCTCTTTTTCCACAAAATGGATATATCTATTCTCTTCGAAATAACTAAGCAAGTGCTCATGCCTGCGGCTTAATCCTACAGAATCAAAAACTAAAACAAATTTTCTACTTGCCACTGCCTCGGAAATCATGGACATGCTTTCCGGAGAAGTAATCACAATTTGACTTAAGCCCAATATCCCTCCTACTGCTTCAGGAATATTTTTTTCATTAGCAATAACTAAAAATTTGCAACGCGAATAACCTTTAAGTTCTTTTCTCACAACTTCCTCTACTTCTTTAGAAGTCCTGCGCGAAGTAGTAACTAAGATCCCCGCATTTATCTTTTCTGCGGCGACTTTCACTTGCCTGATAACGTCAGTAATCGCCTGCCCCGATAAAGAAAATCCTTTTGAAGTGCCACCGATTAATAAGCCGATATACAGCTGATTATCTTCGTTCGACAGGCGACTTTTGATCTCGGATACCTGCTGCTTTAAATATTCCTCATCGATAAGATTCAATACCCCTTCAATGGCTACGATATTTTTTCGCTTAGGCGGATGGTCATGGCGGCTCATTACCACTAAATCAAATCTGCGCATATTTAAAATAGACGGGCGCATAATAACTATCGATTTAGCTAAGTTTTCCCGAGAAATAATGTAATTTATCGGGGCTATTGAGGCGCCGCAAGAAATAACAACATCCGGCTTAATACCGACGAGCCCATGATAAACATCCTCATCAAGAAAATTCTTTAAACACCAAAGACAACCCTGGCAACAATATTTACCAGAAAGACAGCTCCCCAAAATTACTTTAAGCTTAGAAAGATCACTTTTAAATTTTACTTCTACCGTAGTTATATTTACTTTTGCATCTTGAGTCTTAAGATAATCACCTGCCAACTTTGCCATGGCCTGGGCTTGATGCATATGCCCAGTCTTGCCATCGGTTAAAACTAAAATATTCTTTTCTTTAGTATACTTCCAGACTTTATAAATCCATAAATAGTCCTTAGGGTATTTCTCAACATTCTTCTCAAAAATAATCACTAATTCTTGTAAATTATCGTCTAAATCTTTCTGGGGATCGCCGGTTCTCTTAATTTCAAAAGGCGCACCTATAATAATTTTGTTATAGGGCCCTTTGATTCTAGTGAAATAAATCGGTAAAATAACGCAATCATATTTAAGCGCTAATTTTAATGCCCCCGTAGACATCGAAGCATCCTTGCCAAAAAATTTAACTAGGCTACCAGTCTTGCCGCCCTGGTCTATCGTCATCCCCACTGCTTCATTGCCGCGCATAATCTCAACCAACCTTCTTAATTGATGCTCGCGCTGGACTAATCTACAGCCTTTCTCTCTGCGGTATTCATTAAACAAATTATCTAATCTGGGGAAACGCTGTTGATAACGGACAAAGAGATTAAAAGGAAACCCTATCTTAGCGGCAACAATACCAGAAAGTTCCCAACTGCCGGCATGCGCGCTTAATAAAATCACGCCCTTGCCTTTTTTAAATGCCTGCTCAAGATTAGGCTTCCCATCGAAACTAATATATTTTTCGATATACTTCTCATCGACCTTAGGGATAAGAAATATTTCGATAATGCTTTGGCCAAAAGCGATATAAAAATCCCGCGTTACCTTATTAATCATAGCGATAGAGAACTTATCCTTAAACGCGGTCTTAATATTAGCGTAAACTATTCCCTTATGCCTGGGATCAAAATAATAAAATAATATCCCCAATATCCTCCCCGCAAAAAGCGCGAGATTTAAAGGCATGGCCCTGATAATCGGACCCACTATTCTAACGAGAATACAGGCCAGATAATCGATGATAGATTTTTTGCTCATCTTTAATCCTCATTTGGATACGCAGCACTAAAAGCTGTAAGCTGTAAGCTCTAAGCTCTAAGCTAGAAAGCCTAGCCGCATCCTTTTGTGTGGTAATAATAATTTCGACATTCTTTGCCCTTGCCTGCTTTGAAATATTATCTAAATCCCCTTGAGTATAATTATAATGGTCGGAAAAATTAAAAGATACCGCGGCACTAATACCTAAACTGCCGATTAAACTGGCAAATGAATCCGGATCGCCGATACCTGAAAATATAGCCGCGGCCTTGCCCTTAAATTGCGCTAAATCTATCGGCGTATCAGGTTTATCCAAGCTATAAAAACTTAATGGCTCATGCCTGGCTTCAACTATTTGCGCCCCAGGATTAACTCTAACCAAAAAATCCTTGATACTTTGAGTATCCGGGCTTAAATTCACTTTAGTCAAAATAAATAAATCCGCTCGTTTTAATGCAGAAAGCGGCTCACGCAGTATCCCGCGCGGCAGAAGCTGACCGTTGCCAAAAGGATCGGTTGCATCAATAGTCACAATTTCTAAATCCTTCTTCAGCCGCCACTGCTGCAAAGAATCATCTAAAATAACCGTATCTGCCATATAATCCTTAATCGCCTTATTTATGCCCCGGACGCGATCAGAATCAACAACAACCGGAATATCTTTTAAATTTTGCGAAAGCATATATGGCTCATCACCCATCGTTCGATGGTCTACAGTCTGCGGTCTACAGTCTGCGGACTCTCTTTTATAGCCTCGGCTAATCACGGAAACTTTATGCCCTTGGGCTTTTAAATATTTGGCGATAAATTCAACTAACGAAGTCTTGCCTGTACCGCCTAAAGTAATATTACCTATACTGATAACCTTACAGCCAAACCGCTTTTGCCTGAACCGATAGAATGTAATCAGTAATCTAACGACTACGCCATAGATAAGCGATAATAAAAATAAAAAAAACTTAATAGTTCCCGCAATAACGCCCTTTCTTTGATCTGTAACTAGACTATAAAGATAAGCACGCATAGTTAATTTAAAGATTTGAGATAGGCTAAATTTCTTTGGCTTGCCCCTTTATTTTCAACAATGATCTTGCGGGCATTTTCCGCCATAGCTTGGCCTTCCAAAGTATTACGCAATAAATAACCTATTTTTTGCTTTAGCTCTTCCTGATTAGCTACCGAAACAGCCGCTTCTTTTTTTAAAAATAATTCGGCGATATCGCGAAAATTATACATAATCGGGCCAAATAAAATCGGCTTACCAAAATTCGCCGGCTCTAAAATATTATGCCCACCTTTTTTGACAAAACTACCCCCCACAAAGACAATGTCGGCAATGGCATAAAATGACATCAGCTGGCCGATCGTATCGAGAATAAAAACCGTAGTAGGTAGTAGGCAGTAGTTAGTAGTTAGGGCAATTTGAGAAATAGGCATAGGCTCGAAACCAAATTTAGATACCAATTTTGCTACTTCTTTAGAGCGCTCCGGATGACGGATAGCGATCAACAATTTTAAATCAGGAAACTCTTGCTTTAATTCCTGGTAAGTATTTAAGACAATCTCTTCTTCGCCTTCATGGGTACTGGCAGCAACAAAAAGCTTATCTTGATCGGCTAACCCTAGCTTGCGTCGATATTCCTGCGGATTAATTTTAGAAAAACCAAAATCCGTATTATCAAATTTCATATTCCCCGTAACATGCACTTTATTTTGCGCAACGCCTAAAGCAATTAGTCTTTGCGCATCCTCTGCGGTACGCATACAAAACAAGCTAATCCGATTTAATACTGCGCTGACTAAAGGCCTGATCCTTTTATAACCGTTAAAAGACTGCTGGGAGATCTTGCCATTAACCACGACGATGGGAATATTTTTTTTATGCAAATAGTTTATTAAATTCGGCCAAACTTCAGTCTCGGTAATCACAAAAAGTTTAGGATTAATTCTATCTATAACTAGTCTAACAATAAAACTAAAATCTAGAGGTAAATAAGTTACGAAATCGCCTTCCCAAGCAAGAGATTTAGCAATTTTATTTCCTGTGGCAGTTACGGTCGAGATCACAAATTTTTGCTGCGGATACTCCTGCCTTAATCCCTCAATTAGCTTTTTAAGCGAAATCGTCTCGCCCACACTTACCGCATGCAGCCAAATCGGCCGTTCTAAATTTAAATCTTGAGGTAAACACCCTAAGCGCAAGCCAAAATCAGCATGGAATTTACGCTTCCATAAATAAACCGGCAGCGTAACTAAAGCAATAATTAAAAATATTAAATCATAAATTATAAACATATTTTACTACACCTTAAACGTATTGTTCAGACTATATCATATACCTAAGTCATTCTGAACCCCGCCAAAGGCGGGGTGAAGAATCTCTCTCCTTAAAACAGATTCTTCGTCGCTATCGCTCCTCAGAATGACACAATCATTTTTACGCCCGCGGATGCGCCTTATCGTAAACACTTTTTAATCTATCGGTCGTTAAATGCGTATAAATCTGGGTAGTCGAAAGATTGGCATGCCCGAGCAGCTCTTGCACGCTCCTTAAATCCGCTCCGCGGTTTAAAAGATGCGTGGCAAAGGAATGCCTTAAAGTATGCGGACTAACCCCCTGCCTCATCCCGGCAAGATGAATATATTTATCCACGATACCCCTAACCCCGCGCGTAGTAAGACGCTTACCATTCTTATTTAAAAAGATAACGTTACTTTGGGATTTTCGCTTATCCACATAAGCCCTTACCGCACAAATCGCCCGGTCGCCAATCGGCACCATGCGTTCTTTCTTGCCCTTACCACGCACGGTGATTACCCCGCCGATAAAATCTAAATCTTCGTTATTTAAACCTACAAGCTCTGAAATTCTAATCCCTGTACTATAAAATGTTTCCAAGATCGCCCGGTCGCGCAAAGCGCGTTCATCTTTTTCGTCTTTAGGAATTACCGAGTCAATTAACTTAGTTGTCTCCTCTTCGGTTAAAAATAACGGCAGATGCTTATCGAGCTTGGGACTTGAGACGCTGGTAATCGGATTAGTTTTTAGCAGGCCTTCACGAGTTAAAAATTTAAAGAATGAACGCAGGGTAGATAAATGCCTGCCCATAGTACGGCTGCTTAAATTTTTTTCTTTTAAGACCGCTAAATATTTCCTTAAGATTAAATAATCAACTTTCTCTAAACTCGTCTGGCCTAAAAATTTTTGAATATCTTCCAAATCCAGCTTGTAATTAAGAATAGTATGCGCGGAATAATTCTTTTCAATCTCTAAATAACGGATAAATTTCTCGATATAACGCTCAATCATTTATTTTCCGGTAAAGTGCTCGAGGTAAACGTACATTTAGGAAAATTGGAACAGCCGTAGAAGAATCCCCGGCGCGACCTACGCTCAATTAATTCCCCGCCGCAATCGGCTTGAGGGCACTTAACCCCCGAGGTAATCGATTTAGAATTTTTACAATCCGGATACGCCGAACAACTTAAAAATTTTCCCTTACGGCCCCATTTAACAATCATCGGCTTACCGCATTTCGCGCAAACTTCTTCCGTAGTAACTACTTCTTTTTTGATATTTCCTTGCGCAAAATCTAAGCTCTCCTTAAAAGGCGCGTAGAATTCTTGCAACATCTTAATCTTATCTACCTTACCTTCCTCAATCCCGTCAAGCTTATCTTCCATCAGGGCAGTAAATTTAGTATCTATAATCTTCGGGAAATATTCAACTAAGAGATCGCAGACCTTAATCCCTAATTCCGTAGGAGTAAAATAGCCTTTGATCCGCCGCACATAATCGCGCAGGATCAACGTCTGGATTATCGGCGCATAAGTCGAAGGACGACCAATGCCATCTTCTTCCAAGGCCTTAACCAAAGAGCTATCGGAAAATCTGGCTGGGGGTTTAGTAAAATGCTGCGAAGGGTCTAATTTTAAAAGCTCTAAAATATCACCCTCGATCAACTCGGGAATGGTATTTTTTTCTTTATCATCAGCCACGGCTTTACTATATATAACCGTAAATCCGTCAAATACCGGAATAGAACCACTGGCGCCAAAAAGATATTTCCCCGCAGATATATCTACAGACGTCGATAAATATTTTGCCGGAGTCATTTGGCTAGCAACAAATCTGTTATAGATTAATTCATACAACTTATACTGTTCCGGAGTTAAAAATTGCTCTAAGGTTTGTGGCAGCCGGTCAATTAATGTCGGCCGAATAGCTTCATGCGCTTCCTGGGCGAATTTTTTCACTTTATAAGAATTCGGCTCATCTGGCAGGTATTTCTGGCCAAATCTTTTTAACACTAAATCGCGCACTTCTTTTATCGCCTCTGGCGCAGTCTTGACCGAGTCCGTACGCATATAAGTGATTAAACCTACAGGAGACTCCTCGCCGATATCAACACCTTCATATAATTGCTGGGCAATAATCATAGTTTTGGTAGCATTATATTTTAATTTATTAAACGATTCCTGCTGCAGCGTACTAGTAATAAAAGGCGGATCCGGATAACGATTCTTCTCGGTCTTTTTGACTTGGGTTACTTTAAATTCTTTGCCGTTTAAATCCTCAATAATTTTATCTGCTTCTTCTTTCTTCTTTACCTCTATCTTTTTATCATCTATTTTTTCTAACTCCGCGGTAAACTTATTCTCACCCTTCTTTAACTCGGCTTCGATTTCCCAATATTCTTGCGGATTAAAGGCTTTAATTTCTTTTTCGCGCTCGACAATTAAACGCAAAGCCACCGATTGCACTCGGCCGGCGGAAAGCCCGCGCACAATCTTTTTCCATAATAATGGGCTTAGAAAATAGCCCACAATGCGGTCGAGAATACGCCGCCCAGCTTGAGCTTCAATCATATTGGCGCCGAAATCACGCGGATTTTTAAAAGCCTCTTTGATCGCCGCAGGAGTAATCTCATGAAAAATTACCCGCGAAACTTTCTTATCTTTAAATAATCTTTCCTTGATATGCCAACCAATCGCCTCACCTTCACGGTCAGGGTCAGTCGCGATATAAATATCGGTTTTTCCTTTGGCCTCTTTCTTTAGCGCGGTTAAAACTTTTTGCCGGCCAAAGACTACCACATAAGAAGGCGCAAAATCTTCTTCTACTTTTACCCCCAGCTCCTTCTTGGGCAAATCAATGAGATGGCCCATCGAAGAAACTACAGAAAATTTACTACCTAATATTTTACTGATTGTTCTAGCTTTAGTTGGCGACTCGACAATTACTAAACCTTTCTCTTTCACATTATCTCCTTAATTTTCATAACCATTATTAGGCTTTAATAAATTGCTTACCCGGGAGTTCTTTGACTAGCTTACGCATCTGTAACTTTAATAATATATTCGCTAATTTTGACATATCTAAATTTGTTTTCTCAATAAGATCGTCAAATTGTATAGACTTATCTGAAATCAAAGAATATAATTTCGACTCTTCTTCATCATTTAAACTAATTTTATTTTCTGCTTGCGAGATTACGGCAGTAATCGGCAAAGCAAATTCTTCCAGGATATCCTCGACCGAAGAAACTAGCTTTGCCCCTTGCTTAATCAATCCATTGGTACCAAAAGAATTAGCCGCGTCAACTTTTCCCGGCAGGGCAAAAACATCACGGCCCTGCTCCAAGGCAAAATCCGCGGTAATTAAGGCGCCGCTATTTTGCGCCGCCTCAACCACCAAGATCCCTAAACTTAATCCGCTAATCACGCGGTTCCTGCGGGGAAAGTTCTGTTTAAATGGCGCGATGTTAATCGGAAACTCTGAAACAACCGCCCCATTGCGCGATATCTCTTCGGCTAACTTTTTATTCTCCGGAGGATAAAGATGATTAAAGCCGCTACCGATAACAGCAATTGTCCGGCCTTGCGCTTTAAGCGCTCCACGATGACTTGCCGTATCGATGCCGCGGGCCATCCCAGAAACAATCGTTATCCCTCTTTGCGCCAACTCAAAAGCAAACTTTTCTGCCGAGGATACGCCATAAAAAGAAGCTCGGCGGCTACCGACTATACCTAAACTTATTTTATCCTCTTTAGTAATCTCTCCCTTAATATACAGGACTAACGGCGCATCAGGAATATTTTTTAAGTTATCGGGATACTCGGCATCATCTAAGGTAATAATTTTTAAATCTAATTTTTTAGCTAATTTTAATTCTTGATCGACTACCTCTTTTTTAAAAGCGGGAAATTTTTCTTTCAACACCTTCTCCGCGCTGCCAAATACCTTAACTAGCCTTTCTAGACGGATACTGCCAATGCTACCAGACATATTCAAAGCAACTAAAGCCTGGAAACGATTCACTTAACTGACTCCTTAGGCATATTATCTAACGCCTTAATAATTTCCGGATCAACTGTTGCCCCTAAACTTTTAGCTGTATCTATATCGGCCTTGGCTTTCGCATATTCTTTTTGATAATAGTAGGCAACTGCCCGACTGCTGTATCCTTTAGCAAACTCCGAATTATTTTCGACTGCCTTAGTATAATCATTAATTGCCTGGTCAAGATTACCTTGCTTATAATAAGTTAAACCACGGTTAAAATAAGCTTCAAATGAAACGGGATCTTTTTCTATTGCCTTATTATAATTTACCAGCGCTAAATCAAATTCTATCTTATTGTGATAGGCAATCCCTTTCTTAACAAACTCACGGGCTAATTCCTTATTCATTTGATCGGCCTTAGTATAATCTAGAATGGCTCGATCTTTTTTCCCGTTTTTATAATAGACTACTCCGCGCCGGCTATAGGCTTCGGAAAAATCCGGATTAATCGTCAAAGCCCTAGTATAATCCTTGATCGCCAAATCCCGCTTACCCTGATCATAATAAACCAAGCCACGTTCATTATAGGCCTTGGCATTCTTAGGATCGATTTCTATGGCGGTATTATAATTTATCAGCGCTTGCCTTAAATCATTTTTATCATGATAGGCTAAACCGCGGTTGATATACGCCGCAACATATCCGGGCCTAATCTCGATTGCCTTATTAAAATCTTTAATTGCTTGCGTATACTTTTCCCAATCATAATAAGCCACACCGCGGTTGTTATAAGCCAGAGCATATTGAGGATTAATCTTAAGCGCTTGAGTATAATCTGCGATTGCCTTTGCATATGCTTCCTGATCATAATAAACTAATCCGCGGTTATTGTAGGCCTCGGCATAGCTTGGATTTAATTCTATCGCTTTAGTATAATCGGCAATGGCTTTCGTTGGCTGGCCATTATCGTCATAGGAAGCGGCGCGATAATTATATATTTCGGGGCTAGCGGAGCCAACTTGGATAGCCTGGGTAAAATTCGCAATCGCCTCATCGTACAGGCCTTTTTTATAACACTCCTTAGCTTTATTTAAAATTTCTACTGGCGTGGCGTTTTGAGCATAAATATTAATTACGCATAAAGACAATATCGCACAAAATAATAAGATGACCTTTCTAGAATTTACAAAAGTCATTTTGCCTCCTTCTTAGATTTTTTCTTGAGGGTAATCTTTAGAATTTTATTCGCTACAGTTTTTACGGAAATGCGCGAGGTATCAATAATTTTATCTGCCCGAGCGTAATAGGGCGCGCGCAGTTTTAATAATAAATCGATTTGCTTTTTGGGGTTTTTAACATTTAAAAGTGGACGATGCGCGTAACCACTAGTGCGCCCTAATATAACTTCCGGCTTAGCCGTAAGACAAATAATAATACCGGTTCGTTTCATAGCCTTAATATTATCCGGATTAACTACAATCCCGCCGCCGCAGGCCACCACAAACTTTTTTTCTTTGGCAACCTGATTTAAAATACAATTCTCGACACAGCGAAAATATGGCTCTCCGCTTTTCGCAAAGATATCAGCAATCAGCCGTTTTTCTTTAAATTCAATTAAATCATCTAAATCCACAAACTGCCAACCCTTAAGTTTCGCCAGCGCTTTACCTACCGCGGTCTTACCTGTGCCCATAAATCCGACTAAATAGATATTCATAGTTTAATAGGGACAGCGACTTTTTTAAAAGTCACTGCCCCTTCCCTCAATTACTCTTTGTACGCTGATAAGACTGCGTCGTTTAACTGCTGTTTTATTTCTTTCGTGGATGGATACACCGTATCATACCACTTACCGTCTTTACCTTGATGGCTAGGCATACCAACAAATAATCCCTGTTCACCATCAACTACGCGTAGGCCTTTAATCACTACGCCACCAAGCGAAATATCCACAAAAGCTTTGACCTTGGTGTCGCCATCTACGCGGTAAATCCGGCTGATTTGAATATCTTCAACCATTGCAATCACCTCCTTCTACACTAATAGACGAAGGAAAGATGATTTTCTCACATAATTATTTGACCCTTAAAAATTTTTTCCTAAAAAGGGTCATCCTGAAGCCCGTAGGGCTGAAGGATCTTAGACGATTCTTCTTAAATAATTATTAAAGGCAAACTTAATATCGCCTAAATTATCATTGCCAAATTTCTCTAATAACGCATCCGCTAATACATAAGCGCAAGCGCTCTCGGCAACTACACCTGCGGCCTCAACTACACAGGTATCCGAGCGTTCAGTAGCCGCCTTAGAAATTTTCTTCGTATTAATATTAACGGAATCTAGCGGCCGCATTAAAGTAGAAATCGGTTTCATGCAAGCGCGCAAAATTAATTCCTCGCCATTAGAAATCCCGCCTTCAATCCCGCCGGCATTATTAGTCTGACGAAAATATCCTTTATTTTTTGTATAGTAAATCGCATCATGACACTCTGACCCGAAATTTTGGGCATAACCAAAACCCAGGCCAATTTCAAAAGCCTTGATCCCGGGGATAGATAGGATTGCTTGCGCCAGGCGTCCATCTAGTCGTCTATCGGGTTGAACATAGCTACCTAATCCCACTGGTAAACCTTTAACCGAAATTTCAAAAACTCCGCCTAGCGTATCTTTTAAGGCGATGGCTTGGATAATTTTATCTTTAATCGCTTCGGGGACAGTTTCCCCGCCTACAGATAGAACGCGGCTAGAAATTTTAATTTTGAATTCGCTTAATAATATTTTACAAAGTGCACCAAGGCCTACGGTGGCTACAGTACTGCGCGCAGAGGCGCGTTCTAAAACTTCCCTAATATCACTAAATCCATATTTTAATAATCCAGCTAAATCCGCGTGTCCGGGCCTAGGCGATAACACTTTATGTAATTTTTCGATACTCGAATCTTTATTTTGGATTAAAAGCGTAATCGGACTGCCTAAGCTTAAATTGCCTTTTAAGCCAGAGAGAATTTCTGCCTTATCACTTTCTATCTGCATGCGCGCCCCACGGCCAAATCCCGCCTGGCGGCGCTTTAATTCCGCGTTAACCACTGCCGCATCTATCTTTAGCCCAGCCGGCATCCCCTCTAAAATCGCGATTATCCCTTTTCCGTGTGACTCCCCTGCAGTTAGACATCTTAACATATTAATCTCCTCCGAGTAATCTTAGTGTCATTGCCCGCAATGACAGATACTTAATTATTCCTCATCAATTTATAATTCGGAAATATTATTTTACCCGATTTAGCTAAAGGTGTAAAGATTTAGTTTGTTTGAAGTTATGCTGCGAGAGTTTTCAAATATATAGGTAAGGAACTATTGCCACAAACCCCGTCGGTTATCACGGGCTTCTTGATATAGTTTTTGGAATAAACCAACGTATTTTACGTTAGGCGGGTAGGTCATTAAAGAGGCATAGCCTTGTTTGACAATCTCGGCGTTAACAAATAAATTATTATCCTTTAAGTAAACATAAGCCAACAGTCTTTTATATTTATCGTAGCGTTCAACATCAAATTCTAGAGATACGCGCTTACCCTCAACTAGCTCTCGGGTAAATTGATAGGAGCGCCGACCTAATTTTTGAATAGTAGTAATATTTTCTTTGGCGCGTTGGGCATCGCGGTATAATTTATTGGATTCATGCATTTCCGGAGTATCTATGCCAATTAACCGCACCTTTTCCCCTGACTCTAATTGCAGCGTATCGCCGTCAACTACTCTCGTTACCAAAATATTATTATAATCATAACTGCTATTGCCGAAAGGAACCGTAAAGACCCCGTCGCCAGAGGTCTGAATTTTATTCAGCGACTCTCCGGCAAAACAAAACCAAAAAACAGTAAATAAAATCGCGATCAAGAAAATAACTTTTTTCATGCGCCCTCCTATAGGTTAGCTGCGACCATCCCAGCTAAAACTACGATATCTTCCGTACAGAATATTTCAGTGATACTTTTATCAAAAAATATATTGGCGTCCGCGCCGAATTCCTCATCCGCGCGCCAAAGCGCGACTAACGCCGGTACACCTTCAAAAACATCGATAATAAGTCCAACATCGCCACGCTTAGTTTGCCTTGCCGGCAGACGTTTTAAAACTTCTAGAACTCCGTCGGGGTTACTGCCGTATTTTCTAATTATCGGCTCAATAGAACGTTTTTTAAAGGCTTCATAATAGCCCTCGATGCCGGATAATTCACGAAAAGGCAGCCACAGGCCGCCTACTTCCGGCAAACCGCCTATTTTTTTCGCTAAATAATGTAGGATAAGAATGGTGGTAAAATCTTTGGCCGGGACATTACAGGCCAGCGAAATAACCTTTCTTACATTTAAATCCACCGTATAGCTATCGGCAAAGAATTTAACTTCGCTTCTTTTTTCGGGATTTAAATTCACCAACTCTTCCCAAGCTTTATTTATCGCGATTTCATAGCTCACAAACAAATCCCTCCTCAAGCAAAAATTTTACCTATTATTATTTATTCTACTATTTTTATATGATAAATCAAATAAAAAGAGGTAATTCTTACCGTTAATTAAAGTAATTATTCAATTTAAATTTTTCCTAAGAATACTTCTGAAATTTGTTGCGGGGAAGAGCGGGATTCAAGTAGAATGAGAATATTTTCTATTTCTGGATCGGTGGCAAGACAATTTTCTTCTTCGGATTTAAGTACTTCCCTAATACAAGAAAGTACCTTAATTACGCAATCATCACAATTACCTTTTAAACAAGCAGCCCGCAGGTATTCCTTAATTCTTTCGGCTGATGGGCTAGCCCCTATCTTAAGTAAACGCTCTATATCGGCCCATTCTTTTTCTAAATCAAGATTACGTAACGAGCTAAGACTCGAACTGCTAACATTTACCATTCTTAAATTGCTCATCGCTTGGGTAACAATGGGTAAAGAACGGAAATCGATACCACCTAACCCGGTGTCATTGCGAGGAGCCCCGAATTCATCGAGGGGCGACGAAGAAAAAGTATCTATTCTTTCCACTTCCACTGAATGTAATGCTTCAGGATTACTATCATCTACCAACCCTGGCAAGGCAAAACGCAATAAGCTTGCAGGGCTGTTAGTTTTTGCCAGATATGGTCGAGGATTAGCCGTCAGCCCGCTTAATCCTCCCTGCTCATAAAAAAAGGTCAGCTGGCCATTGTCTCTATATTTTTCTCTGTCTTGCGCTTTGTAATTTATAACATAAACGCGGTAAAGTTGAGCCATAGTTTTAATATCATTGGCTTCTCTGGCAGCTTTAAAACCAGGAATAGTATCTAGGGCTTGCAGGATATGATAAAGAGCATTTTTAGGATCGGTCCAGTAATGATGCTCTACTTCTAAAGGATCTAAGGCATCAGGGTTAGTTAAGTCAATCAATCCTGGTAAGGCAAAACGCAACAAGCTCGCCGGACTATCAGTTTTTGCTAAATAAGGCCGAGAATGATTCATCAATCCACTTAATCCTCCCTGCTCATGGAAAAATGTTTGCTGGCCATCCGCTTTATATTTTTCTCTGTCTTTAGCTTTGTAATTTATAACATGAACGCGGTAAAGTTGAGCCATAGTTTTAATATCCTTGGCTTCTCTGGCGGCTTTAAAACCAGGAATAGTATCTAGGGCTTGCAGGATATGATAAAGAGCATTTTTAGGGTCTGTCCAATAATCATATTCTACTTCTAAGGG
>ORJL011133808.1_pt1 | contig 21451 bp, 19 predicted proteins | sample 1779941 | NCBI WGS metagenome assembly ORJL01 (sample SAMEA104232317, study PRJEB22302) | groundwater metagenome | biome: forest; feature: aquifer; material: groundwater | place: USA | collected 2011-08-07 | depth 5.8 m
CAAAAATATTCAAGACTATGTGCGGCACTACAACGAACAGCGACCGCACATGAGCTTGAATTACCAAACGCCACAAAAAGTATGGAATGATTTAACCAGTAAACCAGTTTCGGGATGTTAACCAGTTTCGGGATAACAGAAATGTATTTGTAAGTCAAAATGCATAAGAACCGCTATGGAAGCATAGAATTTACCCAGTACCTACAGTATGGTTCTAGAGAACGGGGAAAATCCCTCTTAAGTTCTGGACGCACAAAGTCTTTAATCCCTGCACGAGAAAAAAAAGAAAGCCATATAGCAACATTCTGACAAGGAACAATTAATTCTCTGAAAAACCTAATCTGGCCATCTGCAACATCTTGAAGTTTTACTCCGAGCTTTGCAGCAGGATGTTCTTCAATAACTTTTCGCGCAAGTTCAACAGACGCGTCAATAGAAGGAACACAACCTGAATTTTCTGATCCTTGATAAAACTGCTTAGAATCACCTTTTCCAGACCAGTACAAAACCTGATTTGCTGTGCGAATTGCGTATCTTGCAATATCGATTTGCGCATCAAACTTCTCTCTCCTACTAGAGAGCCGCAGTGCAAGAGCTTTTGCACCATCATAACCATGCTGAACCAGTTTTTGCCAGTGTTCATCATGCAAGAGTGGAAATTGAGAAGGAAAGTGTCCATCAGAGATTGAATCAGGATATGCTGCTGTACAAAGCCCATAAAAAAGACGCAAACTTGTTCCCCTATTAAAATCCATCTTCACCAGCCTCCATGTTTCAACACCAATGCAGAAATCACCAGTCCAACACCAAGAATCAGTGCAGGAATTGTGTAATCTGTTTTGTAAATAACTTGTGAAGGGTATTCATGGCACTTGAAATCACTACCACAATAAGTTAATTCTGAACAGTCAGTATTTAGATTGCACTCGCGAGTAGCCTGAACTGCATTAGTCACAAACAACCCGCCAATAATACTAAATGCAAGCACAACCAATGCTACAAAACCACCACTCCAAACGCCCATGAAGAAGAAGATTTCTCATGCTTTTTAAAGATTACTTGCAAGTAATTGAAATTTGTTATTGAACGCGTACTTAAAAGAGACAACGCCGACGCGGGGAATTTCAGCCTCGGCAGTACCGAAAAGCTTTTGAACCCCGAAACCCTTACGGGCATGAAGAGTTCAGCTTCACGGTGTACCAGGTTTGCCTACGTCGGCGTCATTCTTTTTATTGTTTTTTCTGTTTAAGTGTGTTATCAATAAAAACCCGGAAAGCTTACGAATTATCCGAAAACTTTCCGGCGAAACTGAAGGGTTTGCGATTTTTCAGGATTTTTTCGAAAAGATTGCGGAAAAACCGAATAAAACCACCAAACATAGAGTGGCTTTTGCGCCTAGTGCCCCATTGCTTCAGATTTAGGAAAAATGCGTGCGGACACTTATTTTCCGTTGGAAGTTACCGCACGCATTTTTCGCGTATGAATCATTTAAGGGCAGCAAGTGCCAAAGCCATTTAATTTATCATAAAATTCTTTCAGCCTTTGCAATACTCTTCCTTGTTTTCAATAATGTATCAGGATTCAAGCTAATGCTGTCAATACCTTGTCTGACGAGCCATGAAGCAAACTCGGGATAATCACTAGGCGCTTGACCACAAATGCCAACATGACGCTTGTGCCTGTGCGCAACACGAATCACTTCAGAAATAAGTTTTTTTACTGCGGGATTTTGCTCGTCATAAACACTGGCAAGCAATTCACTATCACGGTCAACACCAAGCGTAAGCTGAGTGAGATCATTAGAACCGATACTAAAGCCATCAAATAATTTACAAAACTCTTCAGCAAGAACAACATTAGAAGGAATCTCACACATAACATACACTTGAAGACCCTTCTTGCCACGCACAAGACCATACTCACGCATGACCTCAAGCACTTTTTTGGCTTCGTCAGTTGTTCTGCAAAAAGGAATCATAAGCTGAAGATTTGTCAAACCCATAGTCTCGCGCACACGTTTGATTGCAGCACACTCAAGAGCAAAACCCTCTTTATATGCAGAATAATAACGCGAAGCACCACGCCAGCCAATCATAGGATTATCTTCTTTAGGCTCAAACAATGAACCGCCAAGCAAGCCAGCATACTCATTAGTCTTAAAATCAGAAAAACGCAAAATAACAGGCTTTGGGTAAAATGCAGCAACAATTGTTGCAACACCACTGGCAAGTTTGTCAACAAAAAAATCAGTTTTATTTTTGTAGCTGCGCGTAATCACATCAATCTTGTTTTTAATAGAAGCAGAAAGCTTGTTGTAATTCACAAGAGCAAGAGGATGCACCTTAATATGCTCCATAACAATAAATTCCATACGACACAAACCAACACCATCATTAGGAAGCTGAGCAAGCTCAAACGCAGTCTCAGGATTAGCAAGATTCATCATAAGCTTTGTTTTTAGTTTTGGCAAATTAGTTAGTTTATGCTGAACAACAGCAAAAGGAAGAATATCCTTAAACACAATGCCTTCCTCGCCTTGAGCACAGCTCACAGTCACAGGCATTGCTTGCTTAATTACACGAGTTGCATTACCAGCACCAACAACACATGGAACACCTAATTCACGACTAACAATAGCAGCATGACATGTTCTTCCACCACGATCAGTCACTATGGCAGCTGCTTTTTTCATAACAGGAACCCAGTCAGGATCAGTCATCTCAGTAACAAGAACCTCGCCTTGCTTGAATTTGTTAATGCTTTTTGCACTCAGCAACACACGCGCCTTAGCTGCGCCAATCTTACTGCCAACACTTTTTCCTTTTGCAAGAATTAAACTAGTTTTCTTTAGCACAAATTCCTCAATAATACCAAGAGATTTTTGGCTTTGCACAGTCTCAGGACGCGCCTGCACAATAAATAACTCGCCAGAAACACTATCCTTAGCCCACTCAATATCCATAGGAGTCCACTTCTTATGAACCGTAGTGTAATGCTTTTCAATCAACAAACCATACTTTGCAAGCTGAAGAGCCTCAGGATCTGAGATACAAAAACGCGATTGAGCTTGTTTTTTAACACGCAAATTAATAGTTGAGTGTGCGCCAGAACTGTAAACCATACGCAACTGCTTACTACCAAGCCTTTTTGATAATACTGCTTGTTTTCCTTGCAAAAGAGTTGGCTTGAAAATAATAAATTCATCAGGATTTACTACACCCTGCACAATATTTTCTCCAAGACCATAGCTTGCATTAATGATAATTGCATTAGAAAAACCAGATTCTGTATCAAGAGTAAACATCACACCACTACATGCTTTAGCAGAACCAACCATTTTTTGCACACCGATAGAAAGTGCGACCTTATTATGGCTAAAACCTTTTTCAGCACGGTACGCAATTGCACGATCAGTGAATAATGAAGCAAAACACTTTTTGCACGCTTCCAGAATTGCTTTTTCTCCATGAACATTAAGAAATGTCTCCTGCTGACCGGCAAAACTCGCACCAGGCAAATCCTCAGCAGTAGCGCTTGAACGCACAGCAACAGAAGAATTGGTTTGTTGATATTTTTGAGAAAGTGCATGATATGCTGTCACGATATCTTTTGCAAGAGTTTGAGGAATAGAAACTGAATTGAATAACTCACGAACTTGCTTGCCACAACGAGCTAAGTCGCGCATATTTTTTGCATCAAGACCTTTGAGAAGAGATTTGATTTGAGACCAAATATCAGTTTGTTTCACAAAAAACCAATAGGCATCACTTGTGATTGCAAAACCATCAGGCACAGGAACATTTTTTAATTCGCGAATCATCTCACCAAGAGAAGCGTTTTTGCCACCAACTTCAGGAATATCTTTTAAAGAAATGTCTTTAAACCAACGCACAAATGCACGAGCCATAATAAACCTCTTTGGAAGTTCGTGCATACACGCGTATATAATGGTTACTGAACTGGATCTAATTCAAGCATGCGAGTATTGCAACCATACCTGAGAACTCCGCAGAAAGCTATTTAAAAAGGACAATCTTCTGAAGACCGCATGATCAACAATTGCAAAACATTAGACGAACTATGGAAAGTTGTTGACAAAGTAAATCAAGAAAATTTCGGAGAGAACAAACTGAAACCCATTTTAGGCGATGGAAAAAGAATTTGTCCAAAAATCATGTTTATCTTCATTAATCCCACTCACGTAAATATTAGTTCAGACGAGAAGTGGCAAGGCCCTAGATTTCCATTCATCGGCACAAAACCTATCTGGAGAATTTTTCATAAAGCAGGAATGTTTGATGATGCATTAATTGAACAAATAAACAAAGGGAAATCATGGTCATTAGAGTTCACAGACAAAGTTCTAAATTCTCTCAAATCAAAATCATTTTATTTCACAAACATAGTAAAATGGACTGGTCACGATGCTTCTTTACCTGATTCTGCTAAAATTAAGTTATTCTTGCCTATTCTTGAAAATGAAATAGAGATAGTGAAACCTCAGTACATTGTAACTTTTGGTTTGATTCCATTTGAAAACATAACTAAACAAAAAATTAAGTTAAGCGAGTACTATACCAAAGTGATGCAGGACAACATAATACGCTTTGTTGAAATGAAATTCGGGGATTTTCAAACAAAAATTATTCCTTGTTACTTTCCAATTGGGAGAGGAAGCCCTAAAAAAGCAGTTGAAATTCTTAAGTTAGTTAATAGTCTGGTTTCTCAGCCTCAAGTTCATAACAATATTTGAACACAAACTAGGCGACCATAATACACCCTCTTTTTTTGTAGTGGCAGTTTTATTCACAACCGCAAACTGTCCGGAGCACAATATCATTCCACCAACTTTTTAAAGAACAAGAACATAGTAACAACATTAACGGGGAGTTTATGACAAATCTTGACAGGTTATTGGTAGAGGAAGGGGAAGAGTCAGAATATAATTCAGAAGATTATGATTCAGACGATGATTTAGTTGGTATAAGCTGGAAAAAAGCAGTAAGAGGTCCAAAACTCGCATATAGCCGCAAAGGAACAAAAACTGCAGGAAAAACCAACGCAACAGAAAGAACTTCTTTAGACTCAATACTTCCTTCAGGCATTTTGAACAACAGCAGAATTTCAGGCACAGAATTGCTTGAAAAAACACTCTTAGAAACCTACAAAAAAGATTGCATGCGAGTCGTATCACTCATTGCAGGTGCACGAAAAAAAGACAACAAATACACAATCCAGCGCATGTGCACAGAATACTTGCAAGGAAGCAAAGAGCTAAATCAAAAAGACTTTATTCTGATAGCAAGTGTGTACTGCACGGCAACAGAAGTCATGCAACAGACAGGAAAAAGAAAATTAACACTTGAACAAGAATTACTGGCAAGAGCACTTGCACCAGCAGAAGAAGTGTATAAAAATAGCCTCAGATCAGCACCAAAAGACATCAGAGCGCACATTCTTGGCACAAAATACACTGCACAAGCATTAGGAAGCAAAATAGAATTGCGCAAAACAAAAACAAACTATTCTGGCAGTGCAGTAATTGGAGAACAAGCATTTGAGTACACACTCACACAAACAGAACAACAAAAAATAAATGAAGCCATATCTGGAGTTTACAAAGGAATAACAAGCAAGCAATTGCAGAAAATCACACAACGAGAATATGCACTAGCAATAGAACAGCACATCACAAAACAAGCAACAGCATACTTATCAAGTGAAACAATAAAATTGCTTGCAGAAAAAGATTATTTAAGTCTACATACTGCTGCTGAAAATCTTAGACTACTCGGAAATGATGCAAACGCTTACAAAAAATTTATTGCAAAGAATAATAAAAAAATCACAACAGCACTTCATTACTGCTTAAGTGAACAAACAAGACTTGACACACAAGGAAGCTGGTTTAGCAGAAAGAGCAAGACAGAATACAGAAATGACCTTCAAAGCGCACTTGCATATATTGATGTAGCAGATGCACTCAAACAACACACCCCAAACAAGTCAATTACATATGCCTATCTGCGCCAAAACATTGAAGAAAAATTAGGAATCAAATCATCTGGCAAAGGACAGAAAAGTTATAGAAGAGCATCATAGGTTTTAGCAGCTTATTTTTTTCACTGTTCTTTATCTGAGGAATTTGTTAAGGAATCCTTTTCAAGTAATTCACTCGCCAATCAACCACACCTTCTTTTTGTACAAGCTTTTCAGGCTGTTTTACCTCAACAGGAGGAGGGGTTTCATTTTCAAACTGACCAATCACTTTAGTTTCTTCCTTAATCTTGAGCTCAATAGTTGAAAATTCTTCTTCAGAAAGCTGACGTGTTTTCCACAGCATATTTATTCCATCGTTTTCTTTGCGAGGAAGCACATGCAGCATGACATGACTCTGGCGCTGACCAGCAGATACTCCATTTTGAATAAGCAAGTTCACACCACCAACTTCTAATGACTCAAATAGAACTCTAGAGAGTTGATTTGCCTTTGCAAATAATTGTCCGACAACAAAGTCAGGCACTTGCTCAAGAATAGGTGAATGCTGTTTAGGCAGCACAACAATATGACCAGGACTAGCACCTTGCGGGTGCAGAATTGCTGCAATCTTTTCATCTTCGTACAAAATCAAGTCTTTTCTTGTAATAGCCTGACAGAGCACGCAATCAGCCATTTTTTCCTCCAGACAAGAACTCCGCAATATCACTCAATGAAACCTTATCAGGGTTTGCAACATGAGGTTTTTCAGAAGCAGACTCATTTGAAGGCTGAGAAGGTTTTTCAGGAACACTAGCTTGCGTTGGCTCAAAGCCTAATGCATCTTTGATTGGCTGAGCAAGTTTTTTCTTAATATCGGCAAGAGAATCAGGTGATTGGTTTTTGAGAGGAATATCAAGCCCAACAACACCATCACCCTCAAGACGAGGAATAATATGCACCATGACATGCAAAGCACGCTGGCCAGCAGACTCACCATTAGCAACAAAAATATTAGTGCCAGTAACCTTTAAACTGCGAATCAAGGCAAAACTCAACTGCTTTGCAACCATGCCAATATGCTGAGTTAAATCTTCAGGCAGCTGGGGCATAAATGCATAATGCTCACGAGGCATGAGAAGAATATGACCTGCGTTAGCAGGATTAATATCCATTACAGCAACAACTTTTTCATCTTCATAAACGCATTTAGAGGCAACAGCACCAGACGCTATATGACAAAAAATACACTGTGCTTGAGGATCATCACCTTCTGGCATATTACACTTGTTCTTTGATTAGCTATAAAAAGGTTTGGAGGGAAAAAGAGCTTATTTTCGAGAAGAAGAAAAAAGAGACACTCACTAAATAAGTACTAAAAACAGTTAATAGTTAATCTTTCTTAAACTCAGCACATGCATCAGCAATTTTTTGCAGATTATCATTTGCCACAGTAAGAGAATATGACTGAAGAACAACTTTAACATCTTTTTGTGTTGTGGGAAGAATATCAATAAGTTTGTGAATGTGAAGTTCTTTCAATCTCGGAACACCAATAGCTTCAAGTTTTTTAAATAATTTTTCAAAATCAGATTTATCCAGCACACTAGACTGCTCAAGAGCATCAAGAGTTTTTTGCGCACGATAACTTAATTCACCTTCTTGAGTTTTAGTCGCAGAAAGAAGAGCCTTCACATGAGCAGTATTTGTTGCAGTTTCTTTAACAATTTCCATAATCACACCTTGCGCAAATGAACAGGATGAATCACAAGCATCTTATACTTGTCACCATCATGGATTTGCACTTCATAACAGTCTCCGCGAGACTTTAAAACAACACCAGTAAGTCCATGATAACGCGCATGATACAACCCCTTTTGAACAGCAGGTTCAGCAAGCAAAGCAACATGCTCTCCAGTAGCAAGTTCTGCAAAATAATGCGACAGACTAATCTTGCCTTTATCACGCCAGTTCTTTCGCCAGAGTTTTCTGGTCTTATGTCGATAACCGCCTTTGCGCTTCATACAAAGAACAACCAGAGCGAGCTTTTTAAAGGTTTCGGGAAGGTGTAATAGAATGAAGCTTACTGATATTATTAACTCAATTCTATACATATACCAACTTGAACAAACACCACGAAGCGGCTATGAAAAACGAGGAATACCCTTCAATCAAAAAGATTGTGAAAGCGTAACAGAACATATAGGAACTGGAGCAATTCTTTCATACCTGCTTGCCCTTGAATATGCACCTGCTCTTGATGCAAAACGAGTACCGCTATTATTACTGTTCCATGATGTTCCGGAAGCAATAACAAAAGATAGAACACCGGGAGAAATAACACCAGATCAAAAAAAAGAATCAGAAGCTTTAGCATATGCAAAAATCATAGCACCATTTTCACGATTGGGAAAAGAAAAACTCAGCTTACTCCATGAAGAATACCTTGCGAATCAAACACCGGAAGCACAGTTTGCTCATGACATAGATGTACTCCAGAGATGTATCAGAGCAGGAATATACTTCAAAGAACATCCTGAGCTTAATATATTGCAAGAATTTTTTCCTGAAACAGCTCTTATAAAAAATCATAAATTACAAGAAATTTGTATAAATGCACTTACACAGATTACACATTAAGAAACTGAAAGACAATAATAACTTTCATTATAGTGGTCGCTTGCCAAAATTTATTCTTGAAGATTTAAGAATAGCAGACCATATATGATCAGCATGACAGTAGATGAAAGCGCATATCTGCTCTGGCTTGCCACAACTAGTTTTTGTGGCGGGGCTGGAATGTATCTTGGCAGAGAATATGCAAAGGCGCATGATGCATGCATGAGTAGCGCAAGAAAGGCATATACTTCTCTTGAAGCGCTTGCTTGCAGTCTTGCAGTTCCTGCACTCACCACAGTACTTTTGCAACAAACTGGCAATGAAAATGCAGCACAACAGGGGATTTTCAACTTGGCGGTGAGTGTTACTACATTACGCTGGCAGTGGCAAGACTGGCAAACAAATCATGTATTAAGTCAAGAAGAAAAAAGTAAGCTACAATTGTATTACACTAAAGCAGTGAATGATTTGCTTATGAAAAACACGTGCAAGGATGTTGTTCAAGAAGCAGAGAAATATGCTGCTTTTCTTTTAACACACAAAAACTCTGCAAGCACAAAAAGAGAGCTAAAAAACGTTTTAGAACGCATTGCTGCTGCAGAACAGTGCTATGAAAGTTTTCTGAAATTTGTTAATGGAACTGAACAGATAATGCTACTGCCGTTTCCCTTTAATGACACAAGCAGACCACCAATCGTATATTTTTCTGAAGAACCAATCATGAGGAAAGACTACAGAGTGCCTGACTCAAGACCAGAGTTTGCGTTCTCTAAACAAAACCAATTCTTGCATTTTCTTCTCAGCAATTACACACCTGACCAGAGAGCAATACTTTTTATTCGCGGACACTCAAGTCTAGAGAATGAAAGGCTTGCAGACTCATATATTAAAACTCTGAAGTCCATAGACAAGAAATTAAGAATTGAGTAAATATTCTTTCAGCCTATAAGTTTGAGTTGGCCTGTTATAGAATCAATCTTAGCTTCGCTTGCTGGTCCTATTGCCAAACACGTCATAGTGCCTGGCTCAAGATGAGTTCTGCCAGCATCGGTGATAAGAGCAACAACAAGTCCTGAGTCTTTGGCAAGTTGTTTGAATTTTAGTAATTCGGATTTGTCAGCAACACCAAGCACACTTTTTTTCATACCTTGAGAACGCCATTCAGTTACATCAGATTTATTGCTTTCCAATACTGCTTCAACAGACGCATGACTGGCTTGCGCAGCCATTTTGCCCTTTGAGAGCTTTAAGTCTTTGCGAACTAGAATGACTTGTTTGAGGTCTTTAAGTGCTGACATGAGAAGGTAGTCTGAGAGGCATTATTTATGGCTTTCTGTCTTCAAGGCTTGTTTTATGTTACATTATTTTTTCTTTTTTGCTTGTTTAGAATTTTCTTCAGACTCTTTTACTTCTTTTTTCTCCACTGGCAATCGCTTTTCAGCAATTTCATGCTGCAAGTCTTTCACAACACTTGCAAGAGGTTTTTCTCCAAGAACTTCACCATCGCGCGTGCGAACATTCACAGTCTTAGATTGAGCTTCTTTTTCTCCAACAACAAGCACATAATTTACTTTTTCAAGCTCTGCTTCACGCACTTTTTTGCCGAGCGTGAGTGGGCGAATATCAAGCTCAGCACGAATATTATCTTTTTTAAGTGTTTCAAAAACTTCTTTTGCATAGGCTTCTGCTTTTTCAGAAATACTAAGCACTTTTACCTGAACAGGACTCAACCACAAAGGAAATTTACCTGCAAAATGCTCAATTAAAACTCCCATAAATCGCTCAAGACTGCCAAGAATAGCACGATGAATCATAACACAATGATGCTTTTGATTATCTTCTCCTTCATACATCACATTCAGGCGCTGAGGCATTTGAAAATCTAATTGCATTGTGCACAACTGCCATTCTCTGCCAAGAGCATCTTTGACAAATACATCAATTTTAGGACCATAAAAAGCTCCACCGCCATGATCAAAAGAGTATTGGATTTTTTGTTCATCAAGAACAGAAGCAAGAGCTTTTTCAGCTTTGTCCCATGTTTCTTTAGCACCCATAAACTTTTCTGGACGAGTGGCAAGTTTTGCAACATAGGGAAACTTAAACACCTTCTCATAAACAAGCTTAGTAAAATCAATCAAGCCATCAATTTCTTGATGAATCTGTTCTTCAGTGCAAAAAATGTGTGCATCATCCTGTGACAAACGGCGCACACGCGTGAGTCCGCCAAGAACTCCCTTTAATTCATTTCTGTGCAAAGCAGTAAATTCTGCAATACGCAAAGGAAGATCGCGATAGCTCCTTGTTTCTGCATTAAAAATTAAGGTATGACCCGGACAATTCATTGATTTGAGAGCAAAATCCTCATCATCAACTTTCAGGCAAAACATGTTTTCCCTGTAATGAGACCAATGACCGCTTTTTTCCCACAAAGCCTTGTTAAACAATTGCGGACTTTGCACTTCTTGATACCCACGCTTTTTGTATTCTTCTCTAACAAAGTTTTGCAGCTCAGTAAACATAATCTGTCCTTTAGGAAGCAAAAATACACTGCCAGGACTCCATTCGTGAAACATGCACAAACCAAGCTCTCTGCCGAGTTTGCGATGATCGCGTTTTGCTGCTTCTTCTTGAATTAGAAGATATGCGTCCAGCTCTTTTTTTGAGGGAAAACTAATGCCATAAATTCTAGTCAATTGTTTGTTTTTATTATCTCCGCGCCAGTATGCACCAGCAAGCTTGGTGAGTTTTATTGCGCCAATCATGCCAGTATTAGGCACATGGGGTCCTTCACACAAATCAACAAAAGAATCACCCTGCCAATACACAGTAAGTTCATTGCCTGATTTTGAGAATTCTAAGGCAAGCTCGTTTTTGTAAACATTTTTTTTACCCAAATGATTTTTCACCTGAGCCAAAGTCCACACTTCGTGTTTTGTAGGAAGGCCTTTTTTTATGATTTCCTGCATTTTTTCTTCTATCTTAGGAAAATCATCTTGAGAGATAGGAAGATCATCAAAGTCATAATAAAAACCCTCTTCAACAGAAGGACCGATTGTGTTTTTTGCGTCAGGATACAATTCCTGAATTGCATGCGCAAGAACATGAGCACTGCTATGACGAAAGACTTGCACACCCTCAGGATCTGCAAAGGTGAGAATTTTCAAAGAGCAATCTTCTGGTATTTGATAATCAAGATCAACAGACTTTCTATCAACAACAGCAGCAAGAGCAGCAGAAGCAAGACGCTTACCAATAAACTCAGCAACCTGTTTAGGAGTAGTTCCTTTAGGGAAATCTTTCACACTCTTATCAGGCAGGGTGATTTTCATATTCATCAAATCATATACAATGTTTATAAAGATTTTGATAGTTAAACACACGAGAGTGAGGAAATGAGCGAAAAAATAAATGAGAATTCAATCCGAGAAGAACTAACCTTATTTGGCGTTCAAACGCACTTAATTTTACAAAGAGCCTGTTTTGACTGGAAATCCAACTTAACAAAAGCAATCCACGAAATTACTGCGCCGACAAACAAGCTCTCAGAAAAAGCACGCTCAACAAGCAACAATTCAATTAAACTTGCTGGCGCAATGCTCAATCACGACATTAAAGATTACGCACAATTAGTTAACACCGCGGCATATTATGCATACAAAGATGATGCTAAAGTGCCTCGTTTATTTGCGCGCATACAAACATTTAAGTCACTTTGCATTACGGTTTCATATGTAGCGACACAAGGAAAATCAGACTGTCAAATTCCTCTTTTGCCTACAAATCTTGAAGAAATGCTTGACGCAAAAAATCATCACTTGATGATTCTTCCAAAAACACCAAAAATAATTCACAGCCCAGAATTTGTCGGAGCACTGCAATTAATAAACAATAGCAAACACAAAAACAGGCTACATATAGCATTAGGAAAAGAGAATTATCATTTTTATTTTCAAATAGATGATACAGGAACAGGACTTGTTGATAAAGAAGGAAAACCACTACAAAAACATGAAATAAGAAATATCTTCAAAGGATACACCACCAAAGAGTCAGACCACAAACAACACGGACTAGGACTGCAAATTGCATCAGAAATCGCAAGATTAAGAGGAGGCTATGTTAGTGTCCGAAGCACAGCAGAAGATGGAACAACAAAAACTTATAGAACAGACACTGAAGAAACAACAGAAACAAAAGACAGCCAGCCACGAGGATGCACCTTTGTCATTTATTTCAAGAAAGACTTATAAACCCCTTATTGTTCTCTTAAGACATTCTGAGCACACGTGCTCATCGTAAACCGAAAGGTTACCAACACAGACAACATATAGAGGGAGAAAATGAGTTTCAGAGATGTACCGCCACAAGAGCTTGTAGAAAGAACAGCAGCAGCACTCAAGCAGATTGCTACAATTAAAGCACCAGAATGGGCACCTTTTGTAAAAACAGGAGCACACACTGAAAAACCACCAGTAAGAGACGATTGGTGGCTGGTACGAACTGCAAGCATTCTCAGAAAAATCGCACTCCTTGGACCAGTTGGTGTAGCAAAACTACGAGTTAAATATGGCGGCAGAAAAAACAGAGGCTATGGAAAGGAACGCTTCAAAGCAGGAGCAGGAAATCATATTCGCAAAATACTCCAGCAACTTGAAAAAGCAGGTTTTGCCAAGCAAGAAAAAAAAAACATTCACAAAGGGAGAGTCATAACACCACAAGGGCTGAGCTTTTTAGACAGTATAGCAACAGAGATTATGAAAGAACGCAACATAACATTCTCAAAAAAACCTGACACGCAACTCAAAGAAATCATGCCAAAAGAAGCAAAAAAAACAAGACGAAAAAAAGAAGCAAAAACTGAAGAAACACCTTCTGAAACAAGCACAGAATTAAAACCAAAAAAACCTCGTGCGAGAAAACCAAAACAAAAAGAAGAAACAAACACTCCGGTTTTGCAAGCCACCCCAGAGGTCAGCGCATGAATCAAGACATGAGCGAGGAAAAAAGAAAGATGCAACAAGCACAACAACAGATTGCACAGCTTGAAACAGCAGTCAAAACAATACTCACCAAAGACGCATGGAGCAGGTATAACACACTCAAACTAGCACATCCAGACAAAGCAGTACGCGCTCTCGTGAACCTCGCTCAAAATGCGCAACAACATACACTAATAAGCCCGGTCACAGATATAGCATTCAAACAAATACTAATGAGGCTCTCAACAGTGGTTGGATCCTCTTCATACGAAGCACTTCAGAGGCGCTAAATGGCAAGATATAAGCATCCTGCGCGAAAACAACGCCTTGCAAAACACATGCGTCAAACACGCTGGGCACCATTTTGGACAGTGCCAAAAGTACATGGCAAAGGAAGAAGAGTGCACCCAGGAGCGCACACCACAGTAAAACGAAGCTGGCGCAGACACAAAATCAAGAGAGTATAAACAATGGAAAGAACATATGTCATCCCACTCAGAAGAGAATTCCGCAAAGTACCAAAGTACAAGCGCGCAAAAAAAGCAACAAGGGCTCTTAAAGAATTTTTAACACGCCACATGAAACCAGCACCTGACACAGAACCAAAACTTGGCAAATATCTTAATCTTGAAGTGTGGAAGCACGGCATAAGAAATCCGCCATGCAGAGTTAAAGTCATTGCCACAAAAGACGACAAAGGACAGGTCTGGGCAGAACTCTTTGGAGCACCAATAGACAAAAAAGAAGAAACCAAAGAAGAGAAAAAAGCAAGTGCTAAAGAAGCAAAAAAAGTAGCAGACAAAAAAGAAAGCAGTCCTGCACAAAATAACTCTACAACAGCTACTGATGCAAAAAAAGAACCAGCAAAAGCTCAACCAGAAATTAAAGAAGCAAAAATTGTGACACCAAAACAGACAATAAGTGTTAAAGAATCAGCACCAAAAGATCAAGTTAAAACTGAACAAGCAAAACCAGCAGAGAAAAAAATAAGAGATAATAAAACAGTGAAAAACGAAAGTAAATAAGAGAATTTTTAGAAACTAACCAAATATCTGTTTTTTTCAATGTCACCAGAACATACCAAATCTTAAAAAACAAATATTTATAAACGCTGAAAAAAGTTAAAACATGTGCCAAAGATAAAAATAATTTCAGTTGATTTTCAGAAAGAGTTTAGTGCCAAAAATGGCAAACATTATAGACCACATTCTAATGTTGATTTTATAAAAAACATTCTTGTGCCGTTTTTAAGAGAAAATAATTTTAAAATTGCCGAGATTATTTCAGATTACCGACAACCTCGTCCAGGTGATCTTGATGATTCCACTCGCCCGGGTGAAGAAGGTTATATTTCCGAAATTCCTGAAGATGTCAAATTGAAAAATATTTGGATAAAATGTATGAATTCTCCGATTTGGATAAGAGAGAATATTGGCAATCCAAACAAAAAGCCAGGACTTCCTTATCAAAACCCGAAAGCATTTACAGATTGGTTAAACTATACAATCGGAAAACCGAAAAAAGTGGATGAAGTTGTCTTGATAGGGTTAACAATTGATTGCTGTGTATTCTGTACTGCACAAGAATTAAAGTTTCGCGGGTATAATGTCAAAATACTCACAGAAGCCGTTGATACCTACTCTGGAGACCCGCAAGAGAAAAAGATGATTTTAAGTAATCTACCTTTATTGAACTGGGCAAATAGTATTTCGTGGGACACCTTAAAGAAGATACTACTCCCAAAACTATAATCTACACGCCCTTTTTCCACAACACAAACGCAAGACCTAAAACAAGCAATAGAGTAATGCTTGATGCAACAGCACGCTGTGTAAATGATGCAGTGTTTTGAACTTTAGACGTGTTTCTTGCAGTGGTGTTTTGAGCAGGCAAAGACACTGCTGCGCCAGTTAAAAGACTAGGTGTGTTTTGTGAAGCTTTCTGAACTTGAGTCTGAGCTAATGCAACAGGCGCTGGAGAACTTGCTTTTTTTATAGTGACCGAAGGAGTTGCAGGTTTTGAAACAGCAGATGTTACAGGCACTGCAACAATAGGTGTAGTTACAGCTGTTACAGCAGGAGTTGCAGAACTTGAACTGCTGCCACCACCGCCTCCGCCGCCACCTCCACCGCCTCCGCCGCTACCACCTGAACTACTGCTTCCAGAACTTCCACCACTCGAACCACTTGAACCACTGTTCGTGCCAATAACAATTACCGCAGATGTTGTACTCGCGCTTTTAGTCTGCAAAACACCATCAACAGAAGAGAATACTAGCGATATAGAATTGTTTAGAACAGTATTATTAGTAATATCAGGACTTACATTCATGCTTAAATTAATTGAAAGACTTGTTCCCACACTTAGGTTTCCAAGATTCCACGAATTATTCCCAGAAGTATTCACAGGACTTGCAGATAACAAAACAACACCCTGAGGATATGATTCATTCAAAGAAAGATTAAATGCAGTGTCACCACTAACGTGTGTGATAACAATGCTGTAGTTCAATGTGGTGCCATTATTAACTGTGCTTGAAGATGCGGACTTTGTCAATGAAAGAACAGGCAAGACACGTGCAGTAATTGTATGAGTAATGTTGCTTGACGACACAACACCAGTACTATCCACATATGAAACATTTAGTGAAGTTGAGAGTAATGATGCGTTGCTGACATTACCTGAGACATTAAGCAAAACATTCACTATTGTTGCAGAACCTGCGAGCACAGAACCAAGACTCCACGAATTGTTTCCTGAGGTATTTGCAGATGTCGAGTTCAGAATAATAACGCCATTTGGAAATTCAGCAGTTAGTGTTGTATTAAATCCTGTTGCATTACCTGTATTATTGATGACAAATGAGTAATTCAAAACAGAAAATTGAGACACAACAGAAACAGAAGGAATAGCCGAAAGCTCAAGGTGAGGTGCATTAACTGCAAAATCAATTAAATTAGAGGAATTGATATTGCCAACAGAATCTGAACACGAGACATTCCATGAATGATTGCCAGGACTCAGAAGAATTGACTGATTTTTTGAAGACGCATTTAGCACAGCAATATTTGACTGGTTTAGTGTTCCATCAATTGAAAAAGAGCAGTTCATACTTGTTGAAAACAAATCATTTGCTAACCAAGAAAAGTTCACAAGACGGCCTGAAACATTACTTACATTAAGCGGATACAGAGAAAATAATCCAGGAGAGGACAAATCAATAGTTACAAAACGCTGACCGGAAGAGCCTATAATAACAGAATCGTTGCTAAAAAAAGCATAATTCCCAAAAAACTTATATTTGTGCACTCCCTCACTCAGAGTTTTTACGTGAGAAAAAAAGAGGCTGTTGTTTGAAATATTAAGAGAATAATTCGCAACAGTATTATTGGCAAAATACCACTCAACAATCGCGGAAGAAAGAGTTATATCTGAGGAAGCATTAAGCACGAGTGAAGAAACACCCAACATAAAATTATTCGCAGGAGTTGGGAATGCGAAGGAAATAAGATTGAGCGATTCGCGAGTGTCAATTCTAGGAAACACAGCACTACCCCGAGAGACTGAAATGCCTGTTGATTTGAGTTTTGCTTTTAGAACAGCAGGTGAAGGAATTGAACCATACGCAGCAGTAAAATATTGTCTTAGTAAAAGCGTAGCTCCCGCAACATGAGGCGCGGCCATACTTGTGCCGCTGACTGTTACAGAACCTCCACCCAGTTTTGTGCTTGAAATGTCTTTACCTGGCGCAAGCAAATCAAGAATAGGAGCACTATTTGAAAAACTCGCAACAGCACCGGATTTTGTTGTTGCACCAACAGAAGTCGCGTTTGCCATACATGCTGGAGAAGCAACAGCATTTGACAGACCATCATTGCCTGAAGCAACAACCACAAGAATACTATTTGCCACTGCACTATTTATCGCAGCAGATGTTAGAGGATCTGAAGAGTCACAAAATGCAGTACTACCGCAACTAGCTGGAGAAGAATCACAATCAGTGCCAAGGCTCATGCTAATAACACCAATACCATCACGATTTTTGTTTGAAACACACCAATCAATTCCCGCAATAACATCTGACATAAAACCACTACCTGCGCTGTTTAATGCCTTAATTGCCACAATTCGTGCATCAGGAGCAGTTCCATTTATCACTCCTCGTGCTGCAATAATGCCTGAAACATGAGTTCCATGACCATGATCATCCATTGGGTCACCATCAGAATTCACAAAATCCCAGCCACCAATAACCTTAGAACAATTTGACCAGTCATAAGTTGTACTAGTTGAGCCATTACGCACTTGATCAACCAAAAAACCAAACCCAGTCACAGAAGGATCAGACACTAACCTAACATAAATCACATCACCAGCAACTGTTGGAGACCACACATCAGAAAGAACGCCTTTGTACACTGCAACAGTGCGATTCAAACCATCAAGCACTATAATACGGTCAGTACTCTCTGCAGAACCAGCAGGTGTTTCTAAAGAAATATTTGCAAAATGAACTGCAATACTTGAAAAACCAGATTGATTAATTTTAAAAGTAAGATTTGCATTATTTGAATAATTATGTGCAGACTCAACAGCAGGACTAAGTGACTGATTTAAACCACTTACCTCTTGCAAGACAGGACTGCAATTACCAAGCGCAGTATGCGTGTAATCAACACCTGTATCTATAACACAAGCAGTCTGGTTTGTTCCATTAATACGGTTGCCAGCAACAGTTACATTCCATGCTTCAGGTGCTCTAATAAGAGGCACTGACTCTGAGAGAAATGCACGCACAGGATAGTCAGGGTATACTCCTTTCACAAGAGGATTGTTCCGCAACTTATCCAAACCTTCTTCTGTTACATTTCCTGCAAATCCAGAAATAGTATCATAATTATGCGCAAGAGCAAAATCATAGTCTTTAGTTTCATTACTTAAATCAAGACTATCAAGAACACGCTGTTCAACAGTTGGTGCAGAATTCGCCAATGATTTTAAACCAACACTTGGCTGATTAAGCACAACAACTACTCTTGCAGTATCAGCAAGGTCTACTTGACGAGAAACTTCAGGAGCAATAATAGCACCAAAAACAGAAATACTTGTCATGCAAAAAAATAATGCAAACAAGACAAACACTCTATATTGCATACCTAAAAACCTCACCTCACCTACACACAAGGTCATTAATAAACCTTTCTAAGTATCCCGACGACGCGACGAAGAGTTTGTTCGCGGAATATATATTGCTAACCAACCTTGCAAAAGATCACTAAATAACTCAACAAAGAAATATTAAAAAATAAAAAAAAGTTACTTGAAACGCTTATGACCCTTATTCTTACGCCACACCATAATCGCAACAATAATTGCTACAATCAAAATCAACGCGATAGCCCAAGCAGTTGTGTTTGGTTTTGTAACAGTTGCTTTAGCAACAGGCTTTACAACAGCATCAGCTGTTGTTGATGTTGTCTGTGCTTCAGCAGGAGCTTGCTCTTGTGCAGGCGGTGCTTGTTCAGAAGTTTCAACAACCTCTTCTTCTGCAGTAATTGCAAAGTAAGAGAACCCAGGTGTCTTTGCTTCAAAGCTGTATTTATCACCAGACTCTGACTTAAGCGTTGTCTTGAGCTTAACCCACTGACCATTCACCAGTCTGTTAAGCGCAATCTGTCCAGATTTCAAACCTTTTTCTTGCAACCAAGACTTAGGTACTGAAAACTTGATTGCAGCATAATACAAATCTCTAGCTTGCAGATTAGTCTCAATGTTAAGATAGCCAAACACATTTGCAGATACAGGTGCTGGAATTGAAGCAGGCTTTTCTTTCAAAGACTTGGCAACAAGTGATGGATTTTCCACGCGAACTGCTGAAATAAAGTCAACAGCGCTTACAATAGTATCAGTAACTGCCACAGTCTTAAGCTCTTGAGGATTTGCTCCAGTGGTTGACGCTGTTACAGCAGCAGTTACTGCTGGAGTTTCAGTTGTAGTAGTTGTAGTTGATGAAGAACTACTGCCTCCACCGCCACCGCCTCCACCACTACTGCTCTGAACAGCTTCAGTAACTTCTGTTGCCTGACTTTTATTGCTAATATTAACATCGCCACGGAAGTCTGCCCAGGTAAAGTTTGCAGTGTTGTTTAATATAACTCCGCCCACAAGTCCAGAATTTACGTCCATGCTAATATTGATTGTACGTGTTTGATTTGGCGCTAAATTACCATAATAAAACACATTATTGCTCACGTTTGGTTCTTTAGTTGATGAGTCATATCTTGTACGCGCATCATATTGTTCAGTAACATTTACACCAAAGGCAGTATCGTCACCAGTGTTGTTAATAATCACTTGATAAACCAGTCTGCTACCAGAAACTACTGGGTCTGGACTATCAGTCTTTGTCAAATTGATTACAGGAATGCCACGAATTGTTGTGGTCTGAGTTGCGTTGGTCTTATTGCTAAAATTCGCAACACCTTGTACGTTCACAAAACTCACATTCACAGTATTGTTGATAACAGTTGCATTTGCAAGGGCACTACTCACGTTTAAGGTGATGTTAATAGTTGTAAAGCTTCCTGGAGTAAGATTACCAATGTTAAATGTGTTATTGCCAACACTTGCTGCAGGACTTGAATGATTCAAAAACAAACCCTGTGCATAAATTTCAACAACACTCACGTTAATCGCAGTATCATCACCTGGGTTAGAGATAGTTATAGTGTAGTTTACTGTGCCTCCTCGCACAACAGGATCACTTGAGTCAGTCTTGTTCATTGAAATTAATGGAAGACCTCGCGTGGTTGTGTTCTGAGTTGCAACAGTGCTGTTTGAAAACACACTATTCCCTTGGACGTTTACATAACTTGCGTTCACACTATTATTTATTATAGATGCATTAGCAAGCTGTCCTGTATAGTTCAAAGTAATATTTAGACGATAAACTGCTCCAGGAGTCAAATTACCAATTGTTGCAGCATTCCATGAATTATTTTCACCACTTGCACCAGGCTGTGCTGTAACAAGAATAATACCCTGAGGATAAGTTTCATTCACAGTAATATTTAAGGCAGTATCATCACCAGTATTGTTTATAAGAATAGTATAGTTAAACAACTGGAATCTAGTTATTGGATCAAGACTATCTGTTTTTGTCATAACCAATCCAGGGAAACCACGAACAGTTGTGTTCTGAGTTGCACCAATACTATTGTTTACCTGACTATGATTTGTATTTACTGAAACACCTTGCACATTCACAAAAGTGGTGTTAACTGTGTTATTAATCACAGTTGCATTTGCTAATGCACCAGTAAGATTCAAAGTAATATTAACCAAGAATGTACCACCAGGGCTCAGATTACCAAGACTCCATGATGAATTACCAACAGTTGCTCCAGGCTGAGCTGAAACAAAAAGAACACCCTGAGGATAATTTTCTGTCAAAGTCACGTTAAACGCAGTATCATTACCTGTATTATTGATAAGCACAGTGTAATTAAACAATGCATTTCTATTCACAGGATCAAATCCTGCATCAGCTTTTGTTACAGCGAGATTTGGATAGCCACGAACAGTAGTATTCTGCACAGCAGAAGTATTTGTAATGCTTGTTGTGAATGCATCAGTAAATGTAGCATTAGCTGTATTACTAATCTGTGTTCCATTAGCAAAAGCACCAGTAACATTCACAGTAATATTCACAAGAATAGACTGATTAGGAATCATGTTACTAAGACTAAAAGTATTATTACGAAGCACAGGAACCGGAGCACTAACAGTAAAATTCACACCCTGAGGATACAAATCCATCACAGTAACATTAACAGCAGTATCATCACCACTATTAGTCACATTAACAAAATAAG
>ORJL010928061.1_pt1 | contig 21425 bp, 14 predicted proteins | sample 1779941 | NCBI WGS metagenome assembly ORJL01 (sample SAMEA104232317, study PRJEB22302) | groundwater metagenome | biome: forest; feature: aquifer; material: groundwater | place: USA | collected 2011-08-07 | depth 5.8 m
CTCCACCACACCTGGCGCGAGCGGCGGGCCGCCCAGCACAAGGCCCAGGTGACCCTTGATGACAGTGAGGATGTTGTTGAAATCATGGGCGATGCCGCCCGCCAATTGGCCAACGGCTTCCATCTTCTGTGCCTGTCGCAACTGGTCCTCCATGCGCTGGTGCTCGGTGATGTCCTGCACCGTCCCCACCAGCTTGAGCGGCTTGGCCGTGGCGGGATCGAACACGATTTCGGCCTGTTCCCGCACCTGGCGGATCGTTCCGTCGGGGCGCGTGACACGGTGCGCCACGCGGTAGGGTTTGCCTTCCCGCAATGCCTCGCGCACGGCGGATGCCACACGGGCCCGGTCGTCCGGGTGCACCGCCTCGTAGAACAGGTGGCTGGACACGGGGACCTTGCCTGGCTCGTAACCAAAGATGCGGAAGACTTCGTCCGACCACGCCAAGGTGTTGGCGTCCGGTTTATCCCCGTCACAGAGGGACATCTCCCAACTCCCCAAGTGTGTGATGCGCTGCGCGGCGGCCAGGTTCGCCTCACTCTTCCTGAGGGCGTCCTCGGACTGTCTGCGCGCGCTCACATCCCAGTAGTTGACCACGACGGCGTTCAAGGCTGGCTCTCCCAGCAGGTTCGTGCCCAGCGCCTCGATCCAGTGCCACGAACCGTCCTTGTGTCGGCACCGGAACTCCGCCACCACGCTGCCGCCCGGAGATGTCAAAAGCTGGGCGAGCTTCTCTCGCAACATCGGTTCATCCTCGGAATGGCAGAGAGCGGATGCGCTCTGTCCCACCAACTCCGTTTCCCCAAAGCCGAGAACCTTGGTGACGGCCGGGCTTTGGTAGAGGATCACACCCTCGGCGCTCAGCATGGCCACGACATCCGCGCTCTTCTCGATCATCGCCCGGTAGCGCCGTTCGCTTGCTGCCAGCGCCTCTTCCATCCGCTGGCGCTGTCGGATGTCCTCCTCGAGTTCCTCCTTGGTCTTGAGCAGCTCCGCCGTTCGAGTCTGAACGCGAATCTCCAGCTCGTCCCGGGCCTGGCGCAGACCGGCCTCCACCGTCTTGTGCCGGTTCACCACCGCCACGAAGGAGAGGCCCGCCACAGCCATCGCGCTTGCATACAACTCCTGTTCGAACATGGGGTACGGAGACGGTCCTCCGACAAAGGGGCCCGTTCCCAGCCGGGTGAACCAGAGCGACAGGCCTGTCATAAGTCCCATTCCAGTGGTGACCTCGCGCGCCCCAAAGCGGCAGGCTGCCCAGGCCGTAAAAACCAGCAGCACATACGGCATATGTTCGAGGGCGCTCGACGCCCATACGCCGCCGAACACGATCCAGCAGCCCACGTAAAACGAGCAGAACCAGGCGGCGAGTTCGACATGGCCGCCCGGGCGTGTCCTCCCATAGGGCGCGCTCCATGCCTGCAGGAGGGGTGTCGCGACCAAAACCCCCATCATGTCACCCAGGTACCACACTCCCCACTCCGCCCAGAATTCTGCCCCCGGTATCCTACCCGCGAACCAGAGCATCCCCGAGGCGATAAGGGCGGTCACCGCGCTTGCAGCCGCGACTACGAGGGCAAAGCGGGCCACCTGTCCGACCCGGTCGAAGGCCTCGAATCCACGCGCGAACCGCCTGAGCCAATGCGCCGCCAGGAGACTGCGGAACACGCTGACCAGCCCCAGGCCGAAGGCCACCGTCAGGTTCGAAGGCGCCGTGATGTTGATCAGGGCAGTCCCAATCAGGATACCCGGCCAGACCCGGGGGCCCCACGCCAGAACCGCCGCCAAAGCAATGCCGGCCGGCAGCCAAAGAGGGCCGGCAGCGCGAGGTGGCGAGGCTAGAAGCAACCCCAGCTTGCCCGTACAGAAGCAGCCGGCGGCCACCGCCCCGTTTTGCACGAGGCGGGCCTTGAGTTCCTGACGGTTCACACCCACTTGGTAGCCCCTTCAGGAAAGGCTTTCAATGCGTTTGTCATTTTCTTGCTGGCGCGGCTTGGGGCAACGCGCTAAAATTCAGCCGGTTAGTCACCAATCTCAGGGGCCGGGTCATGAACGAAACCACGCGGTATTTGCAGTCTGGTTCCGCCCAAAACGGAATCGAAGTGGCGGTGCTCGTCAATTATCTCCTGATTGACGCCGTCAGGTCCAACGCAAGCGATATCCACATCGAGCCATGGGAAAGCACTCTGGTGGTGCGCATCCGGATCTGCGGCGTCCTCCAGGAACTGGTGCACCTCCCGCTGGAGTTGATGGACAAACTCTCCGGACGGATCAAGGTCATGGCGAACCTTATCTCTTACCAGAGTGACCTCCCCCAGGAAGGCCATGTGGCTGCCAACCCTGACTTCGGCGGGGTGGAGTTGCGCGTCTCCGTCTTCCCTACCGTGCGCGGCGAGAAGATCGTCATACGGATCTTCGACCCCAGCAACCGGAGTTTCAATCTGGCGCAGTTGGGTTTCGAAGGTGACACGCTGACTCTATTTGTCCAACTCCTCTCCCGCCCGAATGGACTCTTGCTTCTCACCGGCCCCACCGGTTCCGGTAAAACCACGGCCATTTACGCGGCGCTCACGCACATCGTTAACCGCACAGGCCCCACGATAAGCATCAACACGGTGGAGGATCCGGTCGAGTTCAACCTGCCCATGGTCAGCCAGGCGCAGGTGAATCCGGCCAAGGAGTTCACCTATCCGCGGGCGTTGCGCTCCCTCATGCGGCAGGATCCCCAGGTGATCATGATCGGTGAGATCCGCGATCCCGAGACCGCCGCCATCGCGGTACAGGCGGGCCTTACGGGGCATTTGGTGATCAGTACTATTCACTCCGGCAGCACTGCGGGCGTGATCGCCCGGCTCATCAATATGGAGATCGAGCCGTTCCTGCTTTCCTCGAGCATCAGCGGTATCCTGGGTATGCGCCTGATCCGCACCAATTGCTCCTTCTGCAGCCAGCCTTACCAGCCCGAAGCCGGGCTTCTTCGGACCCTTACCCAGGAGGAAATTGATAACGCCTCGTTTCGGCGAGGCGCCGGCTGCGGAGAGTGTGTCGAGACCGGGTATTCGGGCCGCACGGCCCTGAGCGAGATGCTCGTGACCAACGAGGTGATCCGCGACGCCATCCTGCGCAAGCTCCCCACCCGCGCGCTTCAGGAGGTGGCCATCGCGCAGGGGATGCAGACCCTCTGGCACAACGGAATGCGCAGAGTGCTCCACGGCGAGACCACTCTCGAGGAGATCATGCGCGTGCTGCCTTCCGACACGTTCTGAAAACCGTGCTGCGATGATCCGCGGCGGCGCGCCTGCTTGCCCCACGCCAGAGTCCGCTGGCTGCGGGAATGCTCGGTTCGCGCGGCGGAAGCCGATGGTCTCATGTATGTGGACGGTTTGATATCCCCAGGGTGCCAACGGACTCTCCAAACTCCATCGCACCTGCGACAAAGTTTCGTCATGGTCATTCACGACCCGAAAGTCAGGAGTTGTTGCCGCGCTTCCTCAAGCACCTCAACTCTTCGCTGCCATGCATCTCGGCCAAGGTACCCGGGCGGCAGAATTCTCTCCGGGAGGAGCGGATCCAACCTCACCGCATCGATCCACGCCTCGCGCTCTGCTTTGGCCCAGCCCAGCAACGCCCGAGCCGTTGGTTCGTTCCTCAACGTGCCCCCCGGCCTCTCTCCAAGCACCTTCAGATGACAGGCATATCGGTGGTTGATTCGATCGAAGTCCCAGGCACCGGCGACGATTTTGGTGTCGGATTCCCCCGCGCACGGACGCCCCTCGAAGAGGATGATCGATTTCACGTTAATTCTCCCGCCATCGATAACTTGCCGCTCGTGCTGCAACGGATCGGGGGTGATCCACACGCTCTGTTGGAGGCAGCCGAATGCTCTGTCACGGAGGTAGCGTCGCAACCAGTCGCGCTGGGTATCCTGCCCTGTGGGGATGTCGAACATCGCCAGACGCCAGCGGCCGTCCCACTTGCGTGACCAGCGGGCCTGAGGATCCCGTCCGCCCAACGCGCACACGCGGCCTGCGGCGGTAAGACGGTAAACGCGGTCCTTGGGCGCATCAGGATCGCTCTCCACCAGGTTCTCACGCTCCAGAACCGCCATTTGCCGCAACAAGCCGTTCCGATAGGCCCAACTCTCATAGGAATCGGTCAGGTTACGAAACGTGGGGCGCATCAGTTGGTCGGCCGACCAAAGCAATAAGTTCAGGAACTCCACAGTTTTTGGTTTCATCAGTTAAGACTGGCCGATATGCGCAACAAACGCCACACCAAACTTCATCGTAGGTGCGACAAAGTTTGGTACAAGCCTTCGAAGATCCATAGAACGTGGAGCGATCTGTCATGGCGAAGACGACATTCCTGCGCGCCATCGATTTGTTGAATGCGCCCTGTTAATTTATCAATTAGCGCCATTGGAGGCTGGGAAGTATCTTGCTCCTGTGACCGCCGCTTCGCACGAACTGACAGAGAACGGGCTTGTTCCCAGGCCAGGAAGGGGCTATCACCCTCCAAGAACCATAAACCCGAACCGGAAGACAGCCCTATGGAAGCTCTAATCCTGATCCCCATCGCCATCGTGGTCCTCTTTTTGTGGATGCTGTTTAGGGTGATCGCGCTGGGAGGCCAGGTGGGCTCCCTCAACGCCCACCTGGCACGGCTGGACACGGAGTTGTATGCGATCAAGAGAAAGATGACCGAGCAGGAGACTGCACGGCCCGAGACCAAGACGTCCGTGGAGTCGAAGGGACTGGATAAGAACTCCATGGCCGCGCTCCAGACCGCACCCGCACTGACGCCGCCTCTCCCTGTCCCGGGGGCGGTGACGACGGCGCCGGCTGACGCGGTCAAGAGCGAAGGAGTCGCTCCAAAGCTGCCCACAGAGCCGCGTGCGCCCGCCACCGTTCCTCCCCCGTTGCCCATCACTCCGGCTCCGGCGGTTCCCCCGTTTCGAGCCTGGCCCGAACCGGTGCTGGCCGCGACGCAGACTGCGGCAAGAGTCGAACCCGCAGTGCCGTTCAACTGGGAACAGTTCATGGGAGCGAAGCTCTTTGCCTGGGTCGGAGGGCTTGCGTTGTTCTTGTCATTCGCGTTTTTCGTCAAATACTCGTTCGAGAAGAACCTCATTCCGGCTGAGGTACGAGTCGCGATGGGTTTCTTAACCGGCCTTGGCTTGCTTGTGGGCGGAACGGTCCTTAAGAGGAAGGCGTATGAAGTGACCGCCCAGACCCTCTGTGCGACGGGGGTGGTGGTCCTCTACGCGGTCACATTCGCCTGCTGTTCGCACTACCACTTCATCCAAGAGGGGGTGGCGTTCGGACTGATGGTGCTGGTGACCGCAACCGCGTTTCTCCTGGCGGTGCGGATGAGGGCGGTGGTCGTGGCTGTGCTTGGCTTGGTGGGTGGTTTTCTCACGCCGCCGCTTTTGTCCACCGGGGTGGACAACCCCTTTGGCTTGTTTGGCTATGTGGCCCTGTTGGACGCGGGGTTGGTGGCGGTGGCGTTGAAGAGGCGGTGGCATTATCTGATCGCGATGGGGGCTCTGGGCACTGTGGCGATGCAATTGGGCTGGGCGAGTGAGTTTTTTGTCGTCCAGAAGGTTTTCATCGCGATGGCGGTGTTCCTTGGGTTTAACGTGCTTTTTCTCGCGACGTTCGTCGCGGGCGAACGTTTGAAGCAGACCAACTGGTGGATGTCCGGCTCCGCCATGGCCTTGCCATTTGTGACGATGGGATTCGTGTTCTGGCTCCTGCGCTATCGGGAATTGGGGGCGCGTCCCGGGGTGATTTTCACGTTCTTGCTCGGAGCCGATCTCTGCCTGCTGGCCCTGGTCTTGCTCCGGCATGCGCTCCACCAGGCGCACCTTTTGGCTGGCTCGGTGGTGTTTCTGGCGCTCACCGTTTGGACGATGGGGCATCTGAGGACCGATTTGCTCAATTGGGCGTTGGGCGGCTACTTTCTTTTTGCTGTCTTGCACTCCGTCTTCCCCGTTGTGCTTGAGCGGGTGCGCCCGGGAATCGCGCCGGTCTGGTGGGGGCACTTGTTCCCGCCGCTGGCACTCCTGCTGGTGCTGGTGCCGCTCTTTAGCGTCGAAGTTTCGTGGGTCATCTGGCCTTGCGTTCTGTTGATCGACGTGGTGGCCATCGGGTTGGCCATGCTCACCGCATCGGTCCTGTCGATCATCACGGTGCTGGTCTTGACCGTCATCGCAACGGCGATCTGGCTGCTCAAGATTCCCGCCGAGTTGACCGGGCTCCCGCCCTTTCTTACCGTGGTGGGCGGATTCGCGGTGTTTTTCTTTTTGGTCGGGCTTTTTGCGGGCGAGAGAATCCTGGCCCGGCTGGAGGCCGCGTCCGCGGGGGAGCCCAATCCGAATTTGGATGGGCCAAACGCGTTGCGGACGGGGGGGAGCCGGTCGGAGGTGAAGGCCCAGATCCCGGCTCTGGCGGCGGTGCTCCCGTTCCTGCTTCTCATCATGGCATCGGTGCGGCTGCCAATGACCAACCCCACACCGGTGTATGCGATGGGTTTTTTCCTGGTGGTGCTGTTATTGGGCGTGGTGCGCTTTACCGGGGTCGGGTTGCTTGTGCCTGTGGGGCTGGCCTGCGCGCTGGCCCTGCAACACAGTTGGTATTTCAGGCACTTCACGCCTGACTACGCGGCGGTGCCTCTCGTTTGGAGCCTGCTGTTCACGGCCCTGTTCACGGTATTCCCGTTTCTGTTCCAGGAGGCGATAGGCAAGCGGATGTTACCGTGGGCCACGTCGGCTCTGGCCGGGCCGCTTCATTTTTACCTGGTGCACCATATTGTGAAGGCCGCGTATCCAAACCACTTCATGGGTCTGTTGCCGGTGGCCTTTGCCGTGCCCATGTTGCTGGGATTGGTCTTCGTGGTGCGCCGGTTTCTGGCCGATGAGGGCCCGCGCTCAGCTTTGCTAGCCTGGTTTGGCGGCAGCGCTTTGTTCTTCATCACGCTGATCTTCCCCGTCCAGTTCGACAAGCAATGGATCACCATCGGGTGGGGTCTGGAGGGTGTGGCGTTGCTCTGGTTGTTTCATCGGGTGCCGCATCCCGGTCTGCGGGCGACCGGCTCGGTGTTGCTGGCGGTGGCCTTCGTACGGCTGGCTCTCAATCCCACGGTACTCCAGTATCACACCCGCGCCCCGGGTGAGGCGCCCGTCCTGAACTGGTTCCTTTACGCCTACGGGATCGTGGCTATCTGTCTGATGGCGGGCGCCCGGTTGTTGGCTCCGCCGCGGAACGTGGTCTTCGGACGCAATGCTCCACCCGTGTTCTACACTTTTGGAACCGTGCTGATGTTCCTGTTGTTGAACATCGAGATCGCCGATTACTTCTCGACCGGCCCGGTGCTCACGTTCGATTTCAGCGGTGACTTCGCGCGGGACATGACCTATTCCATCGCTTGGGCCATGTTCTCCTTGGCCATGCTGACGGTTGGAGTGGCCAAACGGCTGCGTCCAGTGCGTTACGCCAGCCTCGCTCTCCTGGGCGTGACAGCACTGAAACTTTTCTTCCACGACTTGGGGCGCCTGGAGGCGCTCTACAGAGTCGGCGCGCTGCTGGGTGTGGCCGTTATCTCCATCGTGGCGTCGGTGCTGTACCAACGCTTCTTCGCAAAAGCCGCCGCGAACCCAACACCTGATGAAGAGCCCTCGTCGAGCCTCTGAACCAGCCCCAACAAATCCCGTTCTATGATGAAGTTCGTTACTCTATGGGCGATTGTTACTCTCCTCTCCACCGCGCTCCCCGCCCGGGCCGCTGACGTGCCTTCGGAGTGGAGGCAACAACAGGACGTGGGTGTGCCCGGACCCGGTCTCGTCCGGCTGAACATCCCGACCGAGACCCTGGGCGCGTCGCGCCCGGAACTGGAGGACCTTCGTCTCTACGACCCTGATGGGCGTGAGGTGCCCTACGCGGTGGAGCAGATGCTCCCGACGGGGCGAATTGCCCGCGGTCCGCGAACGTTCGATGTGTCTCTCGTGCCGAATAGCACGGTAATCACGATGGAAACGGGACTGGCTGAACCCATCGATGGGGTGACCCTCACCACTCCTGCGGGGAATTTCATCAAAGCCGTGAATGTGGAAGGCTCAAACGATCGGATGACGTGGGCGTCGATCGCCGGAGGCATCCCGGTTTTCCGGCAGACGGGTGGCGCGAGCCAGCTCCACCTCCGGCTCCCTCCCGCCAAGCGGGCTTTCCTGCGCCTCACGGTGGAGGATCGGCGGTCCGCGCCGATACCATTTACCGGGGCGTTGTTGCACGCTGGCATGCCCGAGGCGGTCACCGAGTCGGTGGCCCTGTCGATTCTGGAGCGCGTGGAAAGCCCGCGCCAAACCCGCCTGGTCCTCGCGCTGCCCGCGGCGAACTTGCGAGTGGCAGGCCTGGTTCTCGATACAGCCGACCCCCTCTTCACTCGGGATGTCACCGTGGCCTCGCGCCAGATGCGTGAGAGCGGAATCAGAGAGGTAGAGCTGGCCCGAGCCACGCTCTATCGACTGGCCCTCGACGGGCAAGCCCCAGTCACGAATCTCGAGATCAAAGTTGAGGCGCTGGTGCCGACGCGGGAGATGGTCCTCTTGGTCCATAACCAGGACAGCCCGCCTCTGACCATCACCGCAGCGCGGGCGTTGCGCCGTCCGACCCTGCTGGTTTTTCACGCGGCCCGCGCTGGAACCTATCATCTGGCCACGGGCAACAGCCAGTGCGCGCCTGCTCGCTACGACCTGGCCTCGCTTGGCCCGGACCTGAAGAATGCCGCTGCAACGGCGGTCATTCCCGGGCCACTCGCGATGAACCCGGCGTATCGGTTGCCGATGGCGTTGCCTTCTTTGTCCGAACTCGGCTCCGTCCTGGATGTGACTCCCTGGAAGTACCGAAAGGCGGTCCAGTTGACCCGGCCCGGTGCACAGCAACTGGACTTGGACTTGGAGGTCCTCGCTCATGCGCGGCGCGGCTTGCAGGACCTGCGGCTCATGCGCGGCGATCACCAGGTGCCATTCATCGGCGAGGAGACCTCGCTCACCCGAACCGTTATCCCGCAAGTCACACCCGCCAACGATCCCAAACAGCCCAAGCTAAGCCGCTGGGCTTTGCGGCTTCCTCTCGCCCGCGTGCCGGTGACGCGGCTCCTTTGCGCTTCCCCGACGCCGCTCTTCCAGCGCGATATGGCGCTCTACGAGGAGATCTCCGGTGAGCGCGGCGAGCGCTATCGCCATCCGCTAGGGCAGGGGATCTGGGTGCGCACACCCGAGCAACCCGCCAAGCAACTGGTCCTCGACATTTCCAGCCTGCCCGAGTCGGAAACCCTCCTCCTGGAAACGCAGAATGGGGACAATCCGCCAATCATTCTTGAGGACTTCCAGTGCTCCTATCAGGTCAGCCGAGTGCTCTTCAAGGCCGAGTCGGTCGGAGAACTCCACCTCTACTATGGGAACCCGGAGGCGGGTTCTCCGGCGTACGACTTGAGTTTGGTTGCTCGCCAATTGCAGGCGGCGGAGAAGACCCCCGCCAACCTGGGCGCGCAAGAGCAGTTGAAAGAAGCTTCCTGGCGCGAGCAATGGGCCGGCGGGAAGCCGGCAGGCTATCTGTTTTGGGGCGTGCTGGCGGTAGTGGTTATCGGCCTGCTCGTGGTGATCAGCCGGCTGCTGCCGAAGGCCTGAACGCGCTATTGCTTTTCGGGAGCGTCGGGCAACGGCGGGAGCATGAGATTCTGGTCGCCGTCCTCGTCGGGCTTGGCGTCGGCGCCGCCCGGGCTGGCCGCGGCAGCCGGCTTGGACTCGTCCTTCTTCTCGACCATGAGTTGGTGACGTTCTTTCAACACCCCGTCCACGGTCCACTTGGAGACGACATAGGTCGATTTGGCGAAGGATTGCTCGAGCTTGAGTTTGTCGGTGAGACGCTGGGTTTTCTCTTTGAACTCTTTGTCCAGCTTGTCTTTGTCCTCGGGCTTTTCGTCCTTGCCCGGAGTCCGCTCCTTGGGAATATCCGCGGTTACCGCCACCGTCAGGTGAAAGTTTTCGTCATTGGTTTTGCCGCCGATGTTGATGGTGTAGGCAAAGTTCTCGAAGGTCTCCATCGTGACCACGGTTGGGGTCGCCAAACCGGTTTCTTCCGGTTTGGGGTTGACGAGCACGTCGTTGAAGCTCGGGTAAGCCATTGCGTTGGGGATGGCCGAGGCTTTTGCGGGGTCTAGCTTCTCTTCGGGCTTGGCGTCCACGAGTTTGAATTCACCCGTTTCGGTCTCACGTGTGATCTTCCATGAGTTGGTCGCGTTGGGGAACGCGACCGAGACGGCCCGAACCTTCTCCGCCCTGAAGAAATCCTTGCTCAGCCATTGCTCCGGCTTGGGGTCGATGTTGCTGAAGGCCTCGGAGACGAGGCTGACGGCTTGGGGGGAGTTGTCCGCCATCACATAACGACCGTCCGGCCACCCTTCATCGCCGCCGAACTGGGATGGGCTGGCGGCCTGGCGCATGTGTTTCTTGCCGAGGAGGAGGCTCTTGACGGTCTTTCCGCTCTGGTCTTTAAGCTCAATGAGCGTGCCGGTCTTGGAGCCGGAGCCCGGGGCGGCGAGTTCGAGGCGCGCCAATTGGGAGCTGCCCACCTGGACCGCTTCGATGACCTTGAGTTCCCAGACCTTGCGCAGGAAATCGCCAACCTCGGAGAAGTTGGCGGGGTAGCTGCCGCGCTCGGTTACAGTCCAGCGGTCGTCCTGGCGGGCAAGGTTGAGTTCGTTGGTGCCCTGCTTGACCACGACGCGGGCGATGCTGTTGACGTCAAACTCGCCGAGGACCTTTTGACCCATGCGGCCCTGGGTGGTGTGATAGGAGGCGGTGTTGCGTCCACGCAGCCACAGGCCTAGGCCGCCGACGACGATGACGGCGGCGAGGAGGAGCGAAAATTGTTTGCGATTCATTTGGCAGCGGTCTTTTTGCGTTTGAAAATGGCCAGGGAAATGCCGGCGGCCGTTACAAGGAAAGGCATTCCGGCGATGTTGATCCACTTGAGCCGGGTCTCGAGAGAGTCGATGTCTTTGCGGAGTTGTTTGCGGAGTTCCTTAAGATCTTTTTTTACTTGCGCCTCCTCGCGGTGGAATTTCTTGACCTCCTCCTGCTGCTCGGGCGAGAGCACAAACCGTTGGTTCTTGTCTTTCGTGGTCTGCAAAGAGTTGATCTTCTGCTGGGCGTCAGTGAGTTTCTGTTCCAGCTCCTTAATCTTGGCGCGGTAGTTTTCCTCCGCCTGGGCCTGCTTCTGCTTGACCAGCGTGAAGGGCCGGTTTTGTACGGAGCGGCTCCGGACGCCGATGAGGTTGTTGTCGCCCATGAGCTGTTCGACCATGTTTTGGAGGAGGTTGAGATTCCCGTTGCGCGGGCTGATCAGCTTCTGTCCGAAGAAATTCTGGATCTGGACCGCGTAGTTGTCATAGAGCAGGTCGGTGTCACCCACCAGGATGACGACGCCGTCGGTCTTGGATTCCTTGAGCGAATCGTCCTTCTTGTCCGCGGGTTTGTCTTTGGCGTCCGCTTTGTCGGCGGGCTTACTCTCGGGTTTTCCGTCCGGGAACGCGGTTTTGAATTTGCCCACCAGGCGGAGGGCCAGCGAGTATTGCTTGCCCGAGGGGGTGAAATCCTTGCCAGCGCCGCCGAACTGGGCCATCATCTTGTCCACGAGTTGCGAGTTGGCCGAGGATTTGAGCAGGACTGTCTGTTTAAGGCCGGTTGCGGGTGTGCCGGTGAAGGCGCCGGGAAAGGGAAGCAGGATGCTATCAATCTGGCTGGTGACCACATCAGTCTGATCGATGCCTTCGGACGTCAGAGAGAGCCACGTTGGTTCCGGCGAAGGGGTTTCGCCGCGCATGAGCATGGTGCGGTAGGTCTGGTCGGCTACCACCTTGTTGATATCAAACTCCAGGCCCCAGGCCTTGAGGAGTTTGTCGAGTGTGGATCCACCGGAGGCGGCGCGCTGGAGCATGTTCTGGGCGCCCATCGCGTTGGCCGCGTCCACGGAGGAGAGGGGATCGAGGAAGGCGACCAGTTTGCCGCCACGAAGCACGAATTGATCCAGGGCGAACTGCGTTTTCTCGGAGATGTTCGAGGGGTGAACGACCACCAGAACATGGACGTCATCATCGATTTTCTCCGCCGTCATCTCGATCTGCTTCACGTTGAAGTCCCGCTTCAGTTCGGTGACGAAGACCCACGGGTCTTGCCCTTTCTGGCCCATGCGCGCCATCATCGGGTTGCCAGGTTGCCCGAACACGGGCAGGCCGCTCATGAGCGCCAGGTTGGGCTTCTCGGTTCGGACGACCTGGGAGATGGCGCGTGTCAGATCGTACTCCAGCAATCGCTCGCGATTCGGGTCGAGGAAGGGGAGGGCGGTCTTTTGATCCAGACAGGTGACGGCCAGACCCAGAAAGACCTTTTCCCCAAGACCAACCAGCCCGCCTTGGCTCAGGGACTGACCTTCGACCCCATCGATCCGAGCCAGATCCTCCGCGTCCGAGTCAGGTTGCGGATCGAACTTCTGTATCTCGATGTTACCGCCCGAGGCCTGGCGGTACTCCGAGAGCAAATCTTCCACGCGCCGGGCATAGTTCTTGAGCATCACCGGCATCTCGTTCTCGGACTGGGTGCAGTAAAAGTGGATGGTGACCTTGGTGTCGAGTTTACCGAGGATCTTGCGGCTCCCGTCGGAGAGCGTGTAGAGCTTGTCGGCGGTCAGGTCCATCCGGACCTTGGCAACCCCGGCAATAACGCCCAGGCCGACCAGGATGAGGCCCATGGCGGCGATGCCAACGCCGGAGAAGAACAGCGGCTCCCATTTTTTCTTGTTCGTTGTCATGGTAGAGAAAGTGTTCGCGATTGGAGGATATGAGCGGGGGTGCACTCGGGTGCGGCTTATCCAGCCCTGTGGCCGCGGATGATGACGCCGGTGGTGAACAGTGAGAAACCAATCAGAGAGAGGAAGAAGATGACGTCGCGGGAATCCAGCACTCCTCTCTGGAAGCCCTCAAAATGGGGCATCACGCTGAAGGCAGCCACGCTTTCCAAGAGCCAGTTCGGCGCCCATTTGAGGGTGTTCGTGACGGGCGGCCAGCCGGCCAGAATGAGGAACAGGCAAATAACGACGGCGAGGATGAAGCTGACCACCTGGTTGCGTGAAATGGCGGAGGTCATGCAACTGACCGCCAGGTAGGCTCCGGCCATCAGCAGGCTTCCGACGTAGGCGCAGAAAACCACGCCGAAGTCCGGGTGGCCGAGGTAGCCGACGGTGAAAACCAGCGGGAATGTGAGGAAGACGGCGAGCGCAAGGAAAGCCCACGAGGCGAGGAACTTGCCCACGATCGCCTGCCACGCGGTGATGGGCATGGTGAGCAGCAGTTCCATCGTCCCGAGGCGGCGCTCCTCCGACCAGAGGCGCATTCCGATCGCGGGGACCAGAAAGAGGTAGAGCCAGGGGTGCCAGATGAAGAACGAGGTGAGGGACGCCTCGCCGCGCTCGAAGAAGCCTCCCATGTTGAATGTGAAGAACCCCGCCAGAAGCAGGAAGATGACGATAAAAACATAGGCCACCGGGGACGCGAAATAACCGGACATTTCGCGTTTGGCGATGGTGGTGATGTTTCCCAGGGCGTTCGAGTGGTTGCCCATGGCCTGAGTTTGCGCGCTCATTTCTCCTATTGCGTGGTTGACCGGTTGGTATCCGGCAAAGTGATGTTGCGGAAGACTTCATCCAGGCGCCCTTCCTCGGTGCGCAGTTCTGTGAGCTTCCAATTCTCTTTCAAGGCGAGTTCGTAGAGGCTCTGCTCCAGCTCGCCGTCCCGAACGCTGGCTTGCGGGAACGCCCGCACCCAAACCCCCGCGGGATCTTCGCCGAGGACTGAGGTCTTGCGGACAGTCGGCAGTTGCTGGAGTTTCTGGCTGACCACCACGGCAGTGGTGTTTCGGACCCGCACAGATACCGCGCCCGCTACGTCGGAGCGCTGGCGCAGTTCCTTGGGCGTGCCGTTGGCCACGATCTGGCCACGGTCGATGATGATGGCCCGGGTGCAGGCGGCGTCCACCTCTTCGAGGATGTGGGTCGAGAAGACAATCGCCTTCTTCTCACCCATCCTGCGGATCAGCGTGCGAACCTCGTGTTTCTGGTTGGGGTCGAGTCCGTCGGTCGGTTCATCCAGGATGAGAACGTCCGGGTCGTGGATGATGGATTGGGCGAAGCAGGTGCGGTGGCGGTAGCCTTTCGAGAGCGTTTCCACGCTTTGATGCGCGACGGATTCCAGGAAGCACATCTCGACGACACGGCTGACGGCCTTGTTTCTCTCCTCACCGCGCATGCCGCGCAGTTCCGCGGCAAAACGCAGGAAACCCTGCACGGTCATGTCCGTGTAGGCAGGGGCGTTCTCGGGCAGGTAGCCGATGAGTCGCTTGGCTGGGATCGGATTCTCCAGCATGTCAAAACCGCCGATGGTGATGCGCCCGGCGTTGGGAGGGATGAAGCCGGTTACCATGCGCATCGTGGTGGACTTGCCGGCGCCGTTCGGTCCCAGGAAGCCAAGCACCTCGCCGCGCTCGAGTGTGAACGAGACACCGTTCACCGCGAGCTTGTGGCCGAACGCCTTGCTCAAATTTTCAACCTTAATCATTCGTCAGTCTCCAAGTCTTTCGGCCCTGATTCCAAATCCACAGGCCGCCGTCATCATGCCACCCGAAAGGGCCGGAGCCCGGCTGGCATCGTTTCGTGACATACGTTTTACACCCTCTGTCAAGTACCCCGGGCCTCGCCGGGCTCACGCCGGGCGGTTCCTCAGCCCAAAAATTCGCATTCAAACACGCGCCACGCGCGGGTTTTGGCGCGATCCATCGCGCCGGACGACGTTTTTTCATCGCTCGTGCCGCTCCGCTGGGGAGCGCTGTATTATGCGGCTTTTGACAACTGTGCGCCAAAATGTTCAAAAATAAGTGCGTCGAAGTGATTTTGGCGCCCGGTTGGTCATGGATCAGAGCTGCGGCGGCGCGGCGGCGGGGGTCTCGAGCTTTTTGCGGATCTGCTCGTTGGGCTCGACGTCGAGGGCTTTCTGCCACGCTTTGCGAGCTTCCTCCTGCCTTCCTAGCGCGCGGAGGATGTCGCCCTGATGATCATAGAGGGTGCCGTCAGGCTTCTCGGAATGCTCAACGGATTGCTGGAGGAAATCGAGCGCCTCCGTTAGGCGATTCAGCCGGAAAAGCACCCAGCCCATACTGTCCAGATACGCGGCGTTGTCCGGCTCCTTCTTTAGGGCCTTCTCGATCATGGATCGGGCCTCCTCAAGGTTGACGCCCCTTTCAGCCCACATATAGCCCAGGTAATTGAGTGCCTCGGTGAAATCAGGCGCCAGTTCGAGAGTTTTTCGGAAGTGCCGTTCGGCCTCCTTGTAGTCGGCGTTTCGTTCGCACACCGCGCCGAAATGAAAATAGAATCCCGGAGTGAGCAAGGAGGAGTCCTTGCTCTTGCCCAGCAGTTCCGCGGAAGTGAAACTGCGCGCGGCCTCGCCATACCGTTTCAACGCACTTTGAGCCAGCCCTGTGTAGAACTCGATGTAGTAGTTTGCCGAGAACTGGTCGCGCGCTTTCTTCAGGGTTAGAAGCGCCTCCTCAGGCTGGTTGAGAGTGATTTGGAGGGCCGCCAGATCGTAATAGGCGGGCTCGAGGGCGGGATTGAACAGAATGGCGCTTCGAAAATGCCCCATCGCCTCCGAGTACTCTTTGCTCTCGGACGCCAGGTTCCCCAAGAGATAGTAAGCGCGCGCGTCGATGGGGTTCTCGCGCAGGATGGATTTGAGCTGTTCGGTCGCGCCGGACTTGTCCCCGCTTCGCAGATAGAGCTGGATGAGTTGCTCGCGCAGCACGGGTGCCATGGCCGGGTTGGAGGGAGGATGGTTCTTGAGCAGGTCCTCGTACAAGGCCGTGGCCTTCCCCAACTCGCCGACCGACTTATAGGTGTCCGCCATCTTCTGGAGCAACATGGGCTCGTCCGGGTTGAGCTTTGCCACTTTGTCGAGCAGGGCGATCACGCGCGGTTTGACCTCCTCCTCCGAAAGCGCTTTGGAGCGGCTGGTGACGGCCATGAACTCAGCCAGGTCAATCTGGAAGGCGGCACCCGTGTTGCTCAGCCGGGCTGCCTCATCGAGGACTTTGAGAGCCTCCCTGGTGTTCCCGGCCTGGAGGTGGAGTTGCGCCAGGGTCCGATGCCCGAGGAAAAACTGAGGCGCTTTCTTGATCGCGATGCGGCTGGCCAGGACGGCTTCGTTGGTCTTCCCGGTTTGAGCCAGGGCGAAGCCGAGCCAGCCATGGACCTGTCCGGAGGCCTCGGGCTGCGCCGCCGACTGGGTGAGCAACTCGATGGCCTTCTCGGCCTGCTGACGCTGGAGAAAACGATGGGCCAGATCAATGACGAGATGCTCGTTGCCTGGATCGGACTTCGCGGCCAGCCAGAACTCGTCCTGGGCTTGTTCGGCCTGGCCGTTCATCTCCCGCACCAACGCCGTCGAGAAATGGGCATAGGCCTGCGCTCGCTGCTCCAAGGCGGCAGGTGAGGCGGCGGTGGTGGCGGGTACCGGGCTCCTGGTGGCAGGCAGGCCGGCTCTGGGCGGGGAGGGCCGCGACGATGTCGCGCAACCGGCCAGAACGGCGGTCACCACTACCAGCCCGGACACGCGGAGAAAAATGGACATGGATTTGGCAAACGCCCTCATTCCACGAGGATCATGCCCGGTGCTCTCACAGAGCGGCATCGGCATGCCAGCATAAGTCCTCGATGGCGAGGACTTGGGGCACCCCTGTGAGTATCCAACAAGACGAACGCAGCCACGCTCCGGCGTGGCTGCGCCCCTCAAATTGGAATGCCCCCGGGCGGCGGGCGGGAGTTACTTCTGCCAGGTGCGCTTCTTGTGGCGGTTAGCGCGGAGCTTCTTCCGCCGCTTGTGTTTGTTGATCTTTGCTTTGCGACGTTTTTTCAGTGAACCCATACTTGTGCTTATCTAGTGCGCGTCAATCGTGCGTCTTAATATACCACCTTGTTGAGTGGATACTCAATAATTCCTTCCGCGCCAGCCGCCTTGAGCTGTGGAATCAATTCGCGGACGATGTGTTCATCGGCGATTGTCTCCACCGCCACCCAGCCGGGCTGGCTAAGATTCGATACGGTCGGGTTGCGCAAGGCCGGAAGGGTCTTGAGCAACGCGGCCAGGCTTTTCTCGGGGATGTTCATCTTGAGGCCGACCTTGGCTTCGGCCTCAAGAGCGCCTTTTAGGAGCATCGCCAGGACCTCGATCTTTTGGCGCTTCCACGCGTCCTTCCAGGATTCGTGATTGGCGACCAGGCGCGGCGTCGAGGTCAGCAGCGTATCGACGATACGGAGCTTGTTCGCCCGCAGGGAGGAACCGGTCTCGGTAAGCTCGACGATGGCATCCACCATTTCGTGGGCCTTGACCTCGGTGGCGCCCCATGAGAACTCGACCTCCGCCTTGACCTTGTGTTTGCGGAGGTATTTCTTGGTGATGTTCACCACTTCCGTGGCGATCCGTTTGCCGGCAAGGTCATGAACAGACTTGATGGACGATTCCTCGGGTACCGCCAGGACCCAGCGGGCCGGCTGGCGGGTGGCCTTGCTGAACAGGAATTCGCCAACTTCATGGACATTTGATCCGTTTTCCTGGATCCAGTCATACCCCGTGAGGCCGGCATCCAGGTAACCATGCTCCACGTAGCGGCTCACTTCCTGGGCTCGAATGAAGCGGATGCTCAACTCCGGATCATCGACATACGGAATGTAAGACCGGCTGCTAACCTGGATGTTAAATCCGGCCTTGGCCATCTTTTCAATTGTCGCTTCCTGCAAACTGCCCTTTGGCAGGCCGAGGCGCAAAATCGGTTTCTCTTTCATCTATTACGCTGCGTATCAACTGCCGTGCACGGAGCCGGGAGGATGCTTTGCCGGTATCAAACACCCGTGTGGCGGGGTTCAACTGCCATGTTCGGCGCGGTAAAACAAGCTTCTTCTTTGCCTATTTCAGTCACACGCCTTGTTTTGAACCGCTTGCGGAGGTGGTTTCCCAGCGAGAATCCCGCCCAAATCAGGCTGGGCGTCCCATTTTGGGGACGCGAATCGTCCGCCGTCCGCGGATCTCCACTTCCTCGAGCAGTAGCGCTTTTACCGCCGCAGGGTAGAGTTCGTGTTCCACGTCCTGAATGCGAGCGTGGAGGGTGGCGGGGGTGTCGTCATCCAGGACGGCTACCGCGGCCTGCGCGACGATGGGGCCGGTGTCGATACCCTGATCCACGAGGTGAACGGTCACGCCGGTGAATTTTACGCCGTAATCCAACGCCTGCTTCCATGCTTCCAGCCCGGGGAACGATGGCAGCAAGGACGGGTGAATGTTCACGACTCGCCTTTGATAAGCCCGGAGGAAATCGCCTTTAAGGATCCTCATGAACCCCGCCAGCACCACAACGTCCACGCCTTCAGACCGCAAGGCATTGATGTAGGCGGCTTCGGCCTCCTCATCGAGTTTGGTGCGAAATTTCCCCGGCGCGATGAACCTGGCCGGGATGCCGCGGTCGCGCGCCCGGGCCAGAATCCCGGCATCTTCGACGTCGCTGAGCACGAGGGCCACGGCGGCGGGCAGCCTGCCTTCGGCGCAAGCATCGGCAATGGCCACAAAATTGGATCCTTTGCCGGAGCCCAGTACTCCCAGGCGATATTTGGTCTCACGATTCACGCTCGTTTGTTAGTAGCAGAGCCTTCCGCTAACACAAGCAGAAAGCCCAAGTTAAATCTTGCGTGAGTGCGTCAATTGGCTTAACTACAGGCTGCATTGAGCTGCCGCTCAAACTGCGGTTTGATACAGCCGCTGCCCGGCAGCATCAGTTTGTTGAATTTGAAGATTTCGTCGGCAATCACGCGTGTGAGGCTGCCAGCCTCGCCCGATTTCACCCGGCTCTGCCGGGGGTGCGGTATGATCGTGCCGGTCTCACGAGCCTTCCGGGGCGCCACTCACGATCGAACCGGCAATGGCTAATGCTCACGACAACTCCCCTTCTCCCGCTCCCTCCAGCATGACATCCACCCCTCTGCCCGCAGTCGCGGCCGCCGGCGGGGGTGCGGACGGTCATACCTACAAGCTCACGTCGGACATAGCGCAGTTCTGTCTGCCCAGCGCCTCGCGGGATGCGAATCGCAAGTTCGCCTACGGCATTTCCATCTGCTTCACGTTTCTGGTCATTGGCCTTCTGGGCGTGAAGACTCCGATTTTCGTCCAGAAAGCCTTGCCCGAGATCACGGAGATCATCCCCATCGTCATCATTCCGCCACCGCCTGAAGACCAGCCACCCCCCCCGGACAGTCCCCAGGAACCGGACCAAACCCAGCCGGACGTCACTGCGGATACGCCGGTGATCGCCACCGTGGTGGCGGCGAATCCGAGCGCCGTCGCATTCGCCGTTCCTGTCGAAGGGCCGGTGATCCTCGCCCCGGCCCGGTTCGCCGCCCCCCCTCCGGCGGTGTTGAAACCGCCCAGGCAGGCGCCCGCTCCTGCCAAGCAAGCGCCGCTCCGGTTTAACGCCAAGACAGTGGAAGGTAATTTTCCGAAGCCGCAGTACGTCCAAGGAACCCTTCGGAGCGGTGAAACCGCGATGATGGAGGTTCTGATCGAGGTTAGCCCGGACGGCACGGTGTCCAAAGTCGATGTACAAAAGAGCACGGGAAGTTTTGAACTGGATCGCAAGACGGTCCAACATATCAAGTTCCGGTGGAAATTTGCCCCGGGCGAGGCGCGGGTTTATATCTACCCGGTTGAATTTCAAGTGAGATGACCCGGCCGAAACGGATATGGACAATGGGCTTTCCGATGAAATAGGGTCAAGCGTCCTGGTCAGGCCGGACGAAAGTGATTTTGAAGGCGCCCGTGAAAAGCCGGGTGACTCAGACTAAGCAAAGTTAATAGAACAAGCGTAGCGGTAGGTATTATATGCTGGCTAACATCGTAGTAACGTACTTCAGAAACGGCGGCCCGGTCATGTACCCCATCCTAGTGGTGGCGGTGGTGGCGGTCTGTGTCGTCGGTGAGCGGTCGATCTGGTGGCTCCGGGAGAGCTGGCGGCGGGACTCCGGCACCTTGGAGAAAGTCCTCGCCGCGCTCGAGAACGGCGACTTTATGGAAGCCTCCCGTTTGTCGAAAGATTCCAAGGACCCGGTGCTGCGCATGATCTGGCACGGCCTGAACCATGTGCATTACTCGCTTCAGGGGGCGTTGCAAGTGGCGGCGGGCATCGAACTCCAGCGGGCGGGGCGATTTCTAACCGTGATGGACACGCTCGTTACCCTTGCGCCGCTGCTCGGATTGCTCGGCACCGTGACGGGCATCATGGGCTCCTTCTCGTCCATCGGCAGCGCCGAACTGGCCGTCGAGAAAGTTACCGGAGGCATCGGCGAAGCGCTTATCGCCACCGCCTGCGGCCTGGGCATCGCGATTCTGTCCCTGGTTCCCTTCAACTACTTCACGAGCAAGACGACGCGCCTGCAATTCGAGCTGGAGACGGCCGCGACGAACATCGAAGTGATGGTATCCGGCGCCAAGACCCGGGGCGGCTTCGACACCATGCACGTCCGCCGCGAGGCGGCCAAGGCCTAGCTGGTCCGGGCTCATCGCCGCCCCGCCGCCCGAAACGAACTCACCGTTCCGCCCTCCATGAAAATTGGCTCTCCACTCGTCCACAAGAAGGCGCGCATTGAGATCATCCCGCTGATCGACATCATGTTCTTCCTGCTCGCCTCGTTCATGATGGTGAGCCTCACAATGATCCGGATGCAATCCATCAAGATGGATCTGCCCACCGCCACCCAGGCCAAGCGGGATTTCAAACCCGAGATCATCAATCTGGCGGTGGACAAGCTGGGCGAGGTCTGGATCGACAAGGAGAAGAGGACCCTGCCCGAGGTGTTTAGCTACCTGACCAACAAGTTCAATCTCAACACCAACCTGCCCGTCTATATCAGTGGTGACAGGGAAGCGACGCACGGTTCCGTGATCACGGTCCTCGACCTGGTGCGAAGGGCCGGTATCCAGAAGGTCTCCTTCGCGATTACGTTTCCAGATAAGAAGAAGTAGTGGCCAGTTATCAGTGACGGAACACCGATGACTGATCACCGATGACTGATCACTGATGACTGATCACCGATGACTGATCACCGATGACTGATCACCGATGGTGCTGGGGCCTTGCCCCAGACCCATCTTCTACAGTTATTCGGGGGTTTGAGGTAATTTCCCGCATGGACTCGCTAAAACCGACATTCTTGTAGTGCCAACAAACCATCAGTTTATCCTTGATGGTATTGAGATATGTCGTCATTTATAAGTGGCAAATA
>ORJL011133644.1_pt1 | contig 21410 bp, 12 predicted proteins | sample 1779941 | NCBI WGS metagenome assembly ORJL01 (sample SAMEA104232317, study PRJEB22302) | groundwater metagenome | biome: forest; feature: aquifer; material: groundwater | place: USA | collected 2011-08-07 | depth 5.8 m
CGGGACGCCGATGCCTACGCGGATGTGAAATCGATCCGGCAGGCCATGGACCGCCGCCGCGCGCCTTTCTACCTGCGCCGTACCAAGGAGGCCATGGTTTACTTTCCCGAGCGCCAGCCCGACGGCACGTGGATGGCCCAGAAAATATTCACCAAGCGAATCCCGCATACTGTGGACTTCCAGATGGACGGGCCGGAGTTCAAGCTGTATCAAGAAGTAACGCGCTTTGTGAAGCAGCAGAGCCTCAAAGCCGCCGCAGAGGGGGACGACCCCCGCGCCCGGGCCGTCGGCTTCTTGATGTCACTCTACCAGCGCAGGCTGGCTTCCAGCGCCTACGCCATGCGCCACAGCCTCCAGAACCGGGCGCGGCGCTTAGAGGAAGGACTTAAGCACGCCCAGGAACTAGCCCGCCGGGCACCACCCGATCTCCCGGATCCCGAAGAGATTGAGGAAATGGAAGAATCCGAACGTGAGCGCCTTGAGGAGATGCTGGAGGCGATCACCCTTGCCGGAAATGCAGACCAGGTCCGCGAGGAGATAGCGGAGCTTGGCAATCTCGCCGCCCAAGCCCAAGGCGTGGAGAATTCCGGGGTAGAAGCAAAGCTATCTCGACTCAAGGAGCTTCTCCAGAAAGAGGGATTCTTCGATCACCCAGACGAGCGGTTGCTCATTTTCACCGAGTTCAAGGATACATTGGACTATCTCGTAGGACTGCTGAAGGAATGGGGTTTCAAGGTAGGTTACATTCATGGAGGCATGAAGCCGGGTTCCCGTGAGGAGCCAGGCACGCGCCTGCATGCCGAACAGCAGTTCAAGGATGGGGCAATCCAGGTCCTTGTCGCCACAGAAGCGGCCGGCGAAGGCATTAACCTTCAGGTCTGCCATATTCTGTTCAATTATGACATCCCATGGAACCCGAACCGACTTGAACAGCGCATGGGCCGCATCCATCGCTACGGCCAGAAGAAAGACTGTCTCATTTTCAATTTTGTTGTAACTAATACCATCGAGGGCCATATCCTCCGGCGCTTGCTGGAGAAACTCCAGGAAATAAGGGATGCTCTCGATGACGACACGGTTTTCAACGTGGTAGGCGAGGTACTTCCGGCCGCTCACGTCGAGCGCATACTGCGTGATTACTACGCCGGCAGGCTTGGTGACGCCGATCTCGAGGACCGTATGCTCAGGAACGTGGATGAGAGCCAGTTCCGGGCTATTTGCCAGAACGCGCTGGAGGGACTTGCCTCCAAAAAGCTCAATCTCGCCATGCTCGTCGAGCGCCGCGCCCTGGCGCAGGAACGGCGAGTGGTGCCGGAAACCATCGCCCGCTTCCTCAGGGAGGCGGCTGACTACGCGAGCCTGGACCTGAAGATGGTCCCGAGTTTGCCACACACGTTCGACCCGGGGAGGACGCCGTCAGTGCTTCGCCGGTACGAAAGGGAACCGGACTGGCGGCTTCCTGTCCTGGCTGCCAGGTACCCACGGTGCTCCACGGACCGCGAGACCGCTGAAAAGAACAATCTGGAGTGGGTCACTCCCGGTCACCCGCTGTTCGAAGCCGTCCGGCGGCATGCATCATCTCTGGCAGTGGATGTCTTCGGCAAGGGAGCTTGTTTCCATTCCCTTCAGCACGACCAACCGGCACGGATTGACTTCTACCGCAGTCGTGTGGTGGATGGGTTGGGTCAGGTAATCCACGAGCGTCTGTTTGCCGTGGAAGTGGCCGAGGGCAAGGCCCCATCACTTCGGGAACCGGGATTGCTGGGGAACTTCGCGCCCGCCCCCTTGCCCGCCGAAGACTCGGCGCAGGCGGGCGACCCCTCAAGCATACCCCCTGCGGCGCTCTTGCCGGAGCAGATAGCGTGGCTCCAGGAGCATGCATTCCAGCCGCTTCTGGAGGAGACACGCAAGGAGCGGTTGGCAGAAATTGAGCGCATCGCGGCTCACGTGGAACTGTCGCTGACGGAGCTTCTTCAGAGGGCGGATGAGGAAATTGGCAAGGCCGCCTCTGATGTTGAGAGAAAGCTTCCCGGATCTGAGGGCCGGCTGGCCCAGGCGGAGAACCGGCACGCGGAACTCCTGGCACGGCGCGACCGGCGTCGGCTCGAGCTGGACCGGCAACGCTCCTTGTCACTCCAGGCCGTGGAACGCATCACAAGCGTCTTGGTTCTGCCCCACCCGGAGCGCGAGGCCCCGGACGTGCGACGGCTCAAGCCTAACCCTGAGACCGAGGCCACGGCCATGCATGTGGTTATGGAGCACGAGCGCTCGCAGGGCCGCCAGGTCTACGACGTCCATGAGAAGAACCTCGGCTACGACATTACGAGCCTTGACCTCAACTCTGGTGAGCTACGTCTAGTGGAGGTGAAGGGATTGGCCGATGTTGCGGGAACGATTCTATTGACGCCAAACGAGCGGCGTGTGGCGGAAGACCGCCGCGATTGCTACTGGCTTTACGTGGTGACAAACTGTTCCGCGAAGCCTGTGCTCCAGGAGCCTATCAGGGACCCGGTACGCTTCCCGTGGCACGAGGTGACTAAAGTCCAGCACTACTGGCTAGAAGTTAATGCGATGACAGGACCGATGGCAGTGAGGGAGGAGCGGGCACCATATGACACCGGCCAAATTGAGGGGGACAAGACATGATCCCCAAAGAATGTAAACGCCTTGCTGAAGTAGATTTCCCCATCGCCGATGTCTCCCGGCACTCGGCCCGGGAGAAGTCGATACGCCACGGGCACCCGTCCACGCTCCATCTCTGGTGGGCGCGCCGGCCTCTTGCAGCCTGCCGATCAATGCTCTTGGCGCTCTTGCTCCCCGACCCCTGCGAAGAGTTGTGTCCACGGGAATTTAAAGAAAAGGCTAGGGACCTGTTGGGGCGGATGCAGACCGTCGGCTCCACAAACCTGGAGTTGAGGAGAGCCCTGCTCAAGTTCATCGCAGACTTTGCGAACTGGGATGCATCCTCTAACACCCTCTTCCTGGAGGTAGGGCGCGGCCTGGTGCGAGCCGCGTACCCCGAGGAGACCCCGCTCGTTGTGGACCCGTTTGCCGGGGGCGGTTCCATTCCCCTGGAGGCCCTACGGCTCGGCTGCGACGCCTTCGCCTCGGACCTCAACCCGGTCGCCTGCCTCATCCTCAAGGTCATGTTGGAAGACATACCCCGCCACGGTCCGGAACTGGTCACTGAGCTACGGCGTGTGGGCAAGGAAATCAAGGAACAGGCGGAGAAGGAACTGAAGGAGTTTTATCCGAAGGATCCGGATGGTGCGACGCCCATCGCCTACCTGTGGGCGCGGACCGTGCGCTGCGAAGAACCTGATTGTGGAGCCAGCATTCCACTGCTTCGTACTGGCTGGCTGGTCGCGCGAAAGACCAAGAGCGGAAGCTACAAAGAACTCCTGTCACTCGATATTTCCGGGGACGCGAATTCTAAGACTCTCTCGTCTGAGATCACGAGGCACGCAGTTCCCGCGCGAACTCTACCTGACAAGGGTCGTGGAACGATCAAGAATGGTAAGGCGACCTGCGTCTGCTGTAAGCGTACAATGAGCGCCGCGCGCGTGAAGGCGCAACTTATCCAACAAAATGGCGGGACTGATGTCGGGTCTCGATACGGCCTTAGTGACTCAAATGGTGCGACTCTGCTTGCGGTGATTCTGCGTGCGCCCGAAGGTATCAAGTACCGTCTTCCCACAGAGAGAGATTTTAGCGCATTGGAAGCGGCGCGCTCTCGCGAAGCTGTAGTCTTGTCCAAAGCAGGGCCAGATTCCTTTCCCGTCGAACCGATCAATCCCGTTCGTCCCTCCCCAAACGCGCGCGGCGTTTCAGGTGCGACTCGAATCGGGATAACGAATTTCGGGAGACTGTTCACGACGCGCCAGAAGGTAGCTCTGCGCACTCTCCTGGATGTGGTATCCCAAACCGCTAGTGAAGAAGCACTTGCCAGGGCTTTGGGCTTGGCGATTACGAAGCTCTCAGAGCGAAGTTCCTCATTCGTAACGTGGATCAACTCGACTGAAGCTCCGCGTGGTACATTTGCGAGACAAGCACTGACTATTGCTTGGGACTTCATTGAACTCGTCCCATTTGCTGATGACGAGGAATACCTCGAGTTGATCGAGGCGATGGCCGCGGTTGCTGAGTTGACCGCAAGCTCGGTGACAAGGTCGGGACACGTGGAGCAGGCGTCCGCGGCGAAGTTGCCCCTTCCTGACGAGTCGTCGGGTATCATTTTCACGGATCCCCCTTATTATGACGCGATCCCATACGCTGACCTGTCCGATTTCTTTCTCGTCTGGTTGAAGCGTGGGGGTTTCATTAGGGCTAGCGTGCTAGACGCCGAAACCGGCCTCAGTCCGAAAGCCGAAGAATGCACTTGGAACCAAGCACATATCGTGAACGGTGCACCGAAATCACGGGCAACCTTTGAACTCAAGGTATCGGAAGCCTTTGCTGAGATGCGTCGTGTCCTTGCTCCCGACGGCATCGCGAGCGTAGTATTCGCTCACAAGACAACAGAAGGATGGGAGGCTCTCCTTACCGGAATGATACTGGCAGGCTTTAGCCTTAGTGCGTCATGGCCGATTGCGACTGAACGATCAGCTCGACTGAACGCCAAAGATGCTGCAGCCTTGGCCACCAGCGTCCATCTCGTCTGTCGTCCTCGGGCTGGCAATGCGAAAGTCGGCGACTGGGAACACGTCCTTGGTGAACTGCCTAAGCGCGTGGGGGATTGGATGGAGCGCCTCCAGGACGAGGGCGTCCGAGGCGCCGATCTTGTATTTGCCTGCATTGGCCCGGCACTGGAGATATTCAGTCGCTTCCAGAAGGTCGAGACCGCGGATGGCCGCGAGGTGAAGCTCGCCGAATACCTGGAGAAGGTCTGGGAGGTGGTTGGCCGCACGGCCCTGGAACAAATACTCGGCACAGCGGAAGCCCGCGCACGGAACGGCGCTGCGGGTGCGCTCGAGGCGGATGCGCGACTTACTGCCTTGTTCTTGTGGACGCTTCAGAGCACCAGCGGCGCGTCTGCGACCAATGATGGAACGACTGCGGATGACGATGACGAGACCGGCGGTGATGAGGACGATGAGGCTGCGGCACGTGGCAAGTCGAAGGGCTTCAGCCTCGTCTTTGATGTAGTGCGCCGCTTCGCCCAGCCCCTGGGCATCGGCCTCCCCAGGTGGGAAGGCCGTATCATTGAGACGAACAAGGGCGTCGTCCGCCTCCTTTCGGTATCCGAGCGAGCCAGGCAGCTCTTCGGCGAAGACGGGGCCAAGGCCGCTGCGGACTGGCTAGAGCGCGAGCCAGCCAAGGGCCTGCAGTTAGCGCTCTTCCCCGACCTCGATGAAAACCGGGCGCCCAAGATACGCGGTCGCAAGGGGGGACGCATTGGCGCAGGCACGGAACTGGAGATGAAAAAGGACCAGGAAGCCACCACGCTGGACCGTGTTCACGCCGCGATGCTGCTGCAAGCGGGGGGACAGGCGAATGCCCTCCGGTCGCTTATCAGGGCAGAACAGGAGCGCGGCCCAGACTTCCTGCGCCTGGCCAACGCACTATCGGCGCTCTACCCATCTGGCAGCGAAGAAGAACGTTTGCTGGACGCTATGCTTCTGGCAGTACCGAGATAAAGCGCATAAAGGAGTTTCGAAGGCCATAAAGTTCGATGACGCCCCTTGCGTACGACCCCGAGTTCCTAAATCTTGGCCGCCCAGTGGAACATTGATGCCATCCGCTGGATGGTTGATGAGGAGGCATGACATGTACTTCTGGACCAAACGGAAGGTGTTCATTAGCTACCATCATCGCGGTGACCAACTATGGTTCGATGAGTTTACTCGGTTGTTTGCCGAGCGCTATGAGATTTTCTACGACAAGTCCCTGGACGGTCGAATCCGCAGCGATGACCCGGAGTACACCAACCGCACCATTCGCGAGGAGCACATCGTTGGGAGTTCCATAACGATAGTTCTGTGCGGCGCTGAAACGTGTAAAAGAAAGTATGTTGACTGGGAAATTCACTCCACCCTTCATCACGAGCACGCTCTGCTTGGGATTGCCTTACCCACCGCCATCAAAGGCAATGCGGGCGGGATCATTGTTCCAGGCCGGCTCCATGACAACATTCAAAGCGGGTATGCCCACTGGCTTGACAGATGGGTGAACGATCCCCAGACGTTGCAGACTTTCATCGAGGTCGCAATCCAAAAGAGCCAGGAGAAGAGTAAGATAAGCAACAAGCGGGAGAAGATGGGGAGGAACCTCACATGACCTGGAAAGACCTTCTCCAAATCAAAGTCAGCGACCATTTTGGGCTGACCATAGAGGCAGGGCCGGTGCTTTTGGGATTTGTCCTGTTCGGGTTGGTAGCGTTTCTTGTCTACCTCCGGCGCCGGGGGCCAAAATGCACAGATTGGTCTGTGGTTGATACGGAAGTCGAGTTGGGCGGCATCGGCAAAGTCAGGATCCGACCGAGCCATGAGGATGTGCAGATCGCGCACAAGGTGTGGGTGGAGATGGTGACGCGAAAGGCGGGGCTTCCCTTTGACGAGGAGTACGACTCCATCAGTGAGGTTTACGACTCATGGTACGCACTGTTCCAAGAGATACGGGGCTTGGCGAAAGAGATCCCAGCCGAGAAGCTACGGAACAGCAAAGACACCCAGGAATTGGTCAGGCTGCTTGTGGACGCTTTGAATCTTGGAATGCGCCCCCACCTTACGAAATGGCAAGCTAAGTTCCGACACTGGTATGAGTCGGCCGTTAAGCAGGACAGCGGTAAGAGCCCGCAGGAAATCCAGAAGCAGTTTCCCCAATATCAGGAACTTGTGGATGACCTAAAAAAGGTCAACAAGCAAATCGTGGCGTATACCGTTGTGATCAAACAGATTGCCCAAGGATGCAAAGATAGAAACGAAGGAGCCTAACATGGAACCCTGGTACAAAGTCACCATACCCCGTAAGGAAGTTCGCGAAGGCCGCTCGTTCAACCCGGACGAGTTCGCTATCCACTTTGAGCAGGTAATTGCCAAGACCGCCCCCGACGACTACCGCGACCCGAGGCAGTTCTTCGCCCGCACGTGCTTCACGCGGGCGCTGCGGGAACACGCCGGGATGGTGCTCCGGCGGCTGTCCGGCGACACGGCGAACACTGCCCCGGTCATGACGCTCATCACCCAGTTCGGCGGCGGCAAAACCCACACGTTGGCTGCTCTCTACCATCTCGTCACGAGCGGCGGTAAAGCCGCGGAATATCCCGGAGTCCGAGACCTGCTCAAGGAGGCAGGCATAGCCTCAGTCCCTGAGGCCCGCGTCGCCGCGTTCGTCGGCAATGCCTGGGATCCCAAGGATGGACGCGAGACACCATGGATTGACATAGCCTGGCAACTGGCCAGGGAGAAAGGCGTCAAGGAACTCGGCCCAGCGGCCATTACCACACCGCCAGGAACGGAGGCGTTGATCCGGGTGTTTAAGGCGGCGGATAAGCCAGTGCTGCTTCTCTTCGATGAAGTGCTGAACTACCTGAACCGCCATCGGGGGATGGCCGATCAGTTCCATGCCTTCATCCAGAACTTGACCGTGGCCACCACAGGCACGACCCACGGCGCGGCAGTCATCAGCCTGCCGAGAAGCCAGGTGGAGATGACCGATTGGGACATGCAATGGCAGGACAAGATCACCAAAGTCGTCCGCCGCGTGGCCAAGGACCTCATCGCCAACGACGAGACGGAAATCAGCGAAGTCGTACGCCGCCGTCTCTTCGAGGACATAGGGAGCGATCGGATACGGAAAAACGTCTCCAGCACCTACGCAGACTGGTGCTTCGAGCGCCGAGCGCAGCTTCCCCCAGAATGGACAGCGGTGGATACTGCAACGACCGAGGCCAAAGCCAGGGAGTATTTACGCGGTCGCTTCGATGTTTGTTACCCCTTCCATCCGGCCACGCTCTCCGTCTTCCAGCGCAAGTGGCAAGCATTGTCGCAGTACCAGCAGACGCGCGGGACGCTAGCCATGCTCGCCCAGTGGATCTCCTGGGCCTACAAGGAAGGCTATCAGTCGGCACGGCGCGAACCTCTCATTACGCTTGGTTCCGCGCCACTGGAGGCTCCTGATTTCCGAAGTGTCGTGCTGGGACAACTCGGGGAGACCAAGCTCATGGCCGCGATCGATGCGGACATCTCCGGGCCGCAGTCTCACGCCCGTGCGCTCGACGTCGACACCAAGGGGGCCTTACGGGATATCCACCGGCGGGTTGCCACAACAATTCTCTTCGAGTCATCGGGTGGCCAGGTGGATAAGGTGGCGCACCTGCCGGAACTACGGTTCGCGCTGGGCGAGCCGGATGTGGACACAACCTCGGTAGACAATGCCGCGTTCGCTCTGGAAGACAAGTCCTACTTCTTCCGCAAAGTGGGCTCCGACGGATTCAAAATCAGCCACCAGCCCACCATGAAGAAGGTGGTCAACGACCGTCGGGCGTCCCTGGACGAGGACACCGAGATTAGGCCTGCAATGAAGAAAATTATTGATGACGAGTTTCGGCGTGGCGCCAGCGCTTCCATCGTCGCCTTTCCGGAAGACGGCTCTGCAATTCAGGATACCCCCAAGCTCACACTCGTTGTGATGGAACCGGCCCACGAGTGGACGGGTGAGAAAGCTCTTCGAGAGCGAATTGCGGAGTGGACGCGGCTGCGCAACAAGTCCCCTAGGCTGTATCCTGCATCGCTGGTATGGTGCCTGAAGAAGCCAGGCCGCGACCTGCGCGAGAGCGTTGAGATGTGGTTAGCGTGGAAACGGGTGGCGCGGGAGGTCGCTGATGGAACGTTAGGTGGCGATTTCGACCAGGCCGACCGCGATGAAATCAAGTCCAAGCTCAATATGGCCGAGGATGCCATCAAGGACGATGTCTGGGGCGGATACCGCTTCGCCATAATTGCCGACTCTAAGGAACCCGATGGACTGAAGATCATTGACCTGGGCGCGGGGCATTCGTCGAGCGGCGAAACGCTTTGCGGACGGGTCATCACAGCCCTCAAGTCCCAGGCGCTTCTAAACGAATCTGTGGGGGCAGGTTACATCGAACGCAACTGGCCGCCTGCACTCAAGGAGTCGGGAGCGTGGCCGCTGGCCAGCCTGCGGCAGAGCTTCTTGAACGGCTCGCTGACCAGGCTTCTCGACCCGGATGCAACATTGAGGGTTAAAGTCGTGGAGTTCGTGAACCGGGGCGACTTCGGGCTAGCCTCAGGGCAGAAACCGGATGGCTCTTACGAGCGGGTATGGTTCGGCGAATTCGTTGGGGCCGAAGAAGTGACATTTGAGCCGGGTGTGTTCCTGCTTACCAAAGCCAAAGCCCAGACGTTGAAGAGCGGCGCAAAACTGGAAGCTCCCGTACTGCCTCAGCTTAAGCTAGCCTCAGAGCCAGAGACTAAAGGCACACCAGAGCCGCAACCGGGACCAAGGACCAGAACATTCCATCTCGCGGGCAAGGTGCCATCCGAGGTGTGGAACCGGCTCGGGACAAAGATATTGCCGAAGCTGCGGTCAGGGACGGACCTTCAGATCGGTATCGAGTTTTCTGTCACCGTAGAAAACGACTTGGCTAAGGCATTTGAGTCGGAGCTTGTCCAGATTCTTGACGACCTGGGCTTGAGAGACCGGGTAAGGGTGGAATGAATCCGTTTCACGGGGAAAGGCTGGTGGACGATGGTCAAATTGACCTTCTACGGTGGCGTTAACGAGATAGGTGGAAACAAGATACTCCTGGAGGATGGGGACGAGAGGCTATTCCTGGACTTCGGGTTCCCCTATAAACGGCATAAACTCTTTTACGAGGAGTACCTGAAGCCCCGAGGCGGCGCTGGGTTACTGGACCCGCTTACGATGGGCCTCCTGCCGCCTTTGGAAGGCGCCTACCGTAGCGAGATCGCGGCACCAGACCTGTGGCAGCGCTTCCAGGGCACGCCACGCTACCGCAAGCTAGAACATATCGACGGCGTCCTGCTCTCACACGCCCATCTCGATCACTCGGGCCACATCTCATTTCTCAAACCCGACATACCTGTTTTTTCGACGGCGGCCACTGCACTCCTGACCAAAGCCATCCAGGACTCAGGGAAGTCCGACTTCGATCAGCAGGTTTGCTACTTCAGCCCCACAGAGTGGGGATGCCCCACTGGACTGAAGCAGACGGCTGTGCTCACTGGAGCCGGCCCAAAGCAGGTCCGGCAATTTTGTGTCGGAGACTTGGATCCCAAAGACCTCAGCCAGGAGACCCACCAGTTTTGGAGTTCCGGGTTTTGGGAGAAAAGCCCGAGACAGAAAGGGCTGGCCTCATGTGCGCTGGCAGACCATAAAGGCAGTCGCTTCAAGCTCCGCTGTTTTCCCGTTGACCACTCCATCCCGGGTGCCTGCGCGTGGGGCATTGAGACCAACTCTGGTTGGGTCGTTTACAGCGGTGACCTTCGCCTGCATGGTAAGCGCAGCGAACTTACGAAAGCGTTTATCCAGGAAGCGGCCGCACTGCGTCCCAAGGCCTTCATACTGGAAGGCACCAACGTGCTCCGCAGCAGGAACACGTCCGAGCAAGAGGTCTACGAGAACGCGCTGAATGTCATCAAGGGTGCAAAGAGCTTGGTCATTGCTGACTTCTCCGCCAGGGACATGGACCGGCTCCTCACCTTTGCCCAAGTCGCAAGCGAAACAGGCAGGAAGTTGGCGATACTGCCCAGGGATGCGTACCTGCTGAAAACGCTACGCCTGCTTGACAGTCGTATGCCTGACGTCGCCTCCGACGGCCGCTTGGTTGTTTACCAGGACACGATGGCCAGCAGGTCGCCTGCCCTATGGTTGCGGAACATCTTCAGCGAGTTCGACCGCCAGACGGTGTTAGCCGAGGACGTTAGCCGCGAGCAGGACCGATTTATACTATGCTTCAGCTTCTTCGACCTCGGCGAGCTCCCCAGCATACGCCCTGCCCCGGGCAGTATCTATGTCTTTAGCTCCAGCGAACCTCACGATGAGGAGCAGGAAATCGACTTTCAGCGTCTCCACAACTGGCTCAAGCACTTTGGCATCAGGCCCGTTGGCTTGCCATTGAAAGAGATGGATGAGTGGCGAATACCAGAGTCTGAGCGAGGTCTCCACGCCTCGGGACACGCCTGTGGTCCAGACCTAATGGAGATAGCCCGTGAAGTTAAACCCAACGTATTCATGCCGGTGCATAGTGAGCACCCAGAGATATATGTTAACTGGTTGAAGGATACCGGCATCACAGTGTCCTTGCCACAGGCCGGGGGAACGATCGAGATGTAGCTGCAAAACGAAATGATAATGTCAGATATTGAAGGAAACACGACTGGCAAAATGGCAACTCAAAGACGTGCGTACCTGAAATGCCCCTTTATGTGGGCATGGAAAAACTTGCCCTTAAATTCGGCGGTTCGTAATTCTTCAAACAATGCAAGCGGGAAATCAAAGTACTGATAGGTGTTACCACCCTGGAACTCAATTTCGAGTGTCTGGGACTGTTCCTCATATCTTATTCTCGCCAGATTGCTTGAATCTACATTGACCCAATATAATCTTCAGGAAATTGCGCTGTCAAGAATCAGATTTTGGAAATAAGATCTAATTGGGCTAGCGGGGGGCTTCTGTGGAATGGCTGTTCTGGGGTAATGAATGTTGATCACAGTCTTGATTGAATTCAAGTGTGGAGAATAGAATGTCCTGGCAGCGTTTTACGCCTTCCGGGTCAATCCGATAGTGCATGCGGAAACCTTGTCTTTCCCCTGTTACTAAGCCAACCAATTTCAAGACTCGTAGATGCTGGGACACAGCAGGCTGCGTAATCCCCATCACATGGGACAAATTCCTTACACAGCGGCATCCGGTTGGGTCCTGGTGGCACAGCACCTGGAGAAGCTTCAATCTTGTCGGCTCTGCCAGCACTGAGAATAACCTCGCTTGTTCTTCGATCTTATCCATAGAGACAACTCAGTATTAGTCTATGCGTATAAACTTCTAGATCATTCTATGCGGTTGGACGAGCAGTAGTCAACCCGTTTCTAGTAGGCTTTGGTCAGATGCTCAGGTTGAAAGTCATGTCGAAGTCTTTAAGAGTTCTACCTATTGATTGTAGTTTCTCAAGTTAAATTGACCACCTGAGGGCCAATTTTCTCAAGGAATTAGCCTGAAAAACGACAATTGATACCCCAGCTCCACCAAAAGGGACGATACCTAGAACTCTTCTACCGGGAAGAGTCTTTTCAATAACCTTCCCGTGGCAGCCATTTACGGGAAGTGATGACGTCCATAAAGTCTGAACTAAGGTCTACCAAGTTGGATAAAAGGTAAACCTTTTGAGAATATTGTTGCGATAATTTTTGACGGTTGATTGAAGCTCTCGGTGTCGTTACAAACACTTTGGGATTTGCCGATTCGTTCGGTGTTGAAATCCAGCACAGTTCGTAACAACTAGGGCAAGCTTTCTGCTACTCAACAACATCAGGCTATTTTGAGCCCGCATCGGGTACAGATTTGGGCGGTTTCCGAATGCAGGGTTGCGCCAACTAGACTCTTTCGCCCGACTTCACGGTGGTCACCTTTGATCAGTTCATTGGCAAGAGTGATAATATCATCCTTGGCAAGCGCGTTCATCATCCCGCGCGCGCCAGGGAATGCACAATTAAGAGCAGCCAAAGCTTGTCCCCATTCAAGAGCACTACGAACTTTTGGCTCGTATGTCATTGAAATCTCACAATTATCACGTCCTAACGAGTAAATGAACCCGGCCGTACACCAATCGCCGCTGCCAGCTTCATCGACCAGCCTGCTTACTTGAAATGCAGGAAGCTCCGTCCAATGAGCATCCATGGGCCCGCTTTCTTTAGCGAATCTATATCGAAGACCATCCGGCCCCAACGTGTTGACCTCAAGTGGTACGCTATATTCCCCGATAGTCAGGGACAAATCTGGAAGCCGCTGTCTTGAGTATTTGAGAACGTGGGCGGACTCTAGAGCCTGTTTAAACAATCTCGTATCACCGATTGACGACGGCTCAAACACGATAATGCTTCCGCGTGAACGGTAGTAATCTGCAAGAAACAAGGCTCCAGGAGAAGTTCTATCAAAATAATAGACAAAGGCTTCTTCCAGGTTCGTAACCGTTCGCTTTGCTTGTTCCTTGTTTATAGCTCTATATTGTGGGAAAAATGACCCGCAGTTCGGACAACGAAAAGAGTAAGAATGCGTATGCGAGGGTATTCCACCTGGCTTGATGTATTCAATGATAACTGGAGTCTGAAGACCTGCTTCAGTGGAGACGTATTCGGTGTTGGTCCCGTTCTTCTTTAAATCTTCGCTGATAAGAGACGATGCCGCATCTTCACCAAGGCGTCCTATGGGCCAACATTCCCATCCGAGCATAGCCAGAACAGATAGAACATTGCCACATGAACCTCCCGCGTGAAGGTAGACTGAGTCTCGCTCGCTTTTTTGTACTATGATATCTAATACTATAAAGCCAGTACCAACAACAGAAGGTCTCGTATTGCTGATACCTATTGTTCTAGACCTGAGCATAGCTATCACCTGCAAGCCAAACCTCGAATAAGTCGGTTTCCTTTGGCATTTTATTCGTCATTGCATAACCAGATGAATTAACGTGAGCAATTCCAACAGCTAGATTAGACTTCTTAAGCTCATACGCTGCAAGAAGACACCCCAAAGAGATTAGTTTACTGGACAGCGCCGAAAAGACGAACTTGCATCCTCCGAGGGGATATAAAGCTTCTGCGTAGTGCTGGACAGCAGATGTAACTTGTCTATATACACCGAAGGGGTTTTGCTCAGGCACGTACAAAAAATTCCTTGGTTCAACCCTAAGTCGATCCATCAAATCCGCCCGGTACTCGATGAATAGTTTATCAGTTCTTCGTGGATTGAGGCAAGGGAACGGAAGAATAGGTACAACTTCGTCCGGATTAACAAGGTCACAAATCCTTTCAAAGTGGTTACCCTTGCCTTCACCAAGAATGGGCATCCATACTCTTGGGACGTTTGCTGTCGCCTCGAGTTGTATTTCACCAGAAAAGCCGTGAACATAGCTTGCATCGTCATCTAAACCTTGACCCGTAATTGACTGGTCAAAGTCAGGATCTTCCGAAACGATAACATGTAAATTCGGCATTCCGGATTTTTGCTCCCATTTATCTAATAAGTAAAGTACTTTTGCGATCAAGGGCATGTACAGTGTTCTCGGCATCGCACTGATGTCTACGATTATATCCGAGTACCCCACAAGGTCAGCGGACGACTTGACCACTGAAGCAATGTTCCTTGACCCTGTCCGTCTCCGTCCATCATTTGACCACATTTCAATCGGCCTTGGTTTGAGGGAACCTGTGTTAGAGAATGCTTTATTTATCGTTTCAATATTTTCCGCTTGGATATTGTCATGTGCCCTCGAAGGCGATGCTGAACCTTCGTCGAACTGGATGAGAACGCAATCTCTACGACCGCTTCCCCCACAACTCAAGATTGCTGCAGCACCAAGTGTCATCCGAGGGTCGAAGCCTTGTCCAATAATAAAAAGAATATCGCGGGTGCCGGCTGAAGCTAAGAACTCTTTCCAAAAAGAGTAGAAGCTCTCTCCGTGGCGAAGAAAGTAGTTATCCCACCTATTACCTGAAAGCGCAGTATTTATCAAATCAAACGCTCTTCTTCAGTACCTGGTACTCGAAACCCATCCTTAATCCATCTGACCAGTTCTTCTGGTTTCTTAGGTCGCCACCCTCCATATTGGAGCGGAAGTTCAAAATGGGCACAAAGTAATCGGTTCAGGTAAAGAATCATTCTTCGCTCATAGTTTTGGGATCTATCAAGCTGAGCGTCCATAATATTGTAGGCTAGGCAGAGCGATATTACAGAAGCTAGCAAATGCAAATCTGGGCGATTTTTCAGAATTTCCGGATCACAGAGACGGTCTCTTTCTGCCATGGTTAGCCCGATACCTGTCACACCCGGGGCGTAAGGAGCGTTACCCTTTCGAGTTTCCCACACTGCAAAACGACCTATTGATTCTATGAAAGCTCTTACTTCTGTGCGCATGGGAATTGCGCGTAGCAGGTCTTCTTTCCACCAAATTTCGGCTGCTTTCTTTAGTATTCGGTGTTGGCGTTCCGCCGATAATTGATGATTCCTGCCTACAATAGCAGCCGAGCTTGCTTCTTCGAACAAGTCGCCGCTTAATGCCAAGAACTGCTCGTAGTTGCAGGAAGCCAATGATGCGACCTTCGGAAAACCGTAATAGTACGGAAGATCGAACTCGGCAGCCAAGAACAATTCCGCCGCAGAACGTATACCTGCGTTTTCTTCCACCTTCGGGACATCTTGATCTGGGTCCAATAAACCCAAAGATAATTGTTTTTTCGGCGGACGCGACAGGAGGATTTCTAGAGTCCTCCACTGAAGAAGTCGTTGTGTCAGCCCCGCATCAGTATGCTGAGTGGTTGGATACCATTCTATGAACCTAGGGTCTTGTCCGAATTTTGCCCTGACCCTATCAGAAACTGTGGATAGGGCATTTTCCAATCGAACTTGGTATTGTGGGATTTCAAGATTACTATCAACACAGCCGACAAACGAGTCAATCTCGACCGTCCGAACTTCTCGGACCCGCTTATCAGCAATGTTCAGAACCGTTTTCTCAAACCTGGAACTGCGGTTTTTACTACGCCAATAGTTCTCCAACGTTGGCGCAGGCTCATCAAAATCCCTTTCAGGCCGCGAGCCATTTTCCAAGAGTTCATCGATGCTTAAGGCTTCAAGCCGCTCAGCTATCCAGGCTGGAAGCCCTTTACGGTCTCCGGACAGAGTTTGCCCTAGTCTTTTGCGCTGGTTTGGGGCTAGCTTGTGTACATCGTCGAACATAACCAACATATTCCGACATATTGGTGTCCCATCAATCTTAATGCCTTCTGGACTAAGTCCCTCTAATGCCAACATCCCGTCGAGGCCTCCAACAGTCGGTGGTTCAAAGTCGAGGCTGTCAAGAGCTGTGGCTATGGATGTTTCTATCGCTCTTGCCCACTCGTAGGCTACCGCACCCGAGCATTCTTCTGGTAGGTTAAGTTTCCTAGCAGCATCCGCCTCTAAATGTATAGTTACACAATTAATTGAGGACGGGTACTCAAGAGTACGCAATGTCAAGGCACCTTGGAGGAAGGCTAAAATAATTCGAGAATTTAGCATGGCAAAAAACAATCTTTCCGCTTGCATCTCATCTCGGGCAAAATCTTCGAGAGGGGCGTAGTTCTTCCTACAGGAAACGATAACTGCAAGCAACTGTGGGCCTGAGTCATCGATAGCCCCAAGGTCTCTCAAACGCGAATAAAGGTCTTTGAACTCATCATTTGATTTATTTGCATTAAGGGTTACAAGACATGATGCAGTAAATACCCTCAAAAGAGAAGTTTTTCCGCCTCCAGGCGCACTTCTTATCAGCCAAGGTCTCCGATTTAGTGCGTCCGAAGGGACAAAGTCCAAGGCACCAGAGCCAAATAACCTAAGAAATGTCGCATCCGAAGCTATCTGCTCGGATGCCCGCATACGGAAAGGATTACGTGGATCTTTCATAATTCCTCGCGGTGTCGACTCACTCGGGGGAATAAGCCGATAGGCTTAATATCCTCGCGATTAACCCAAAGCAAATATACTGAATTATTGGGAGTATTATGGTTTAGAATGAGAGGAAGCGAGCACCCCGCATAACCATGGATCACATCGGGGCCACCTTTGAGTAGGTGCCGGTCCATGATAGATGGGTCGTAGTACTTTTTCAAAATAGCATCAAATTCTGGCTCTTTATCACCCGATACCCGGACAGAATCAGGAATCGTGTAGACCGCCTGAACGTCACAAGTCGGCCAACTGCTCGGCGAATATTGACTGATCCGATCTCGCAGGTCGCTCAGCGCCCGCTGCGTCGCCAGGTAAAGGATGACGTGAACATCTAATGAGTTAATATCAAATAGATCTGTCGTTTGATTATCCCTTAACAAAGTTTCCATGCAGGTGTGAATTTTGCCCTTGAGTGCGTTATTTTCCCTTCGGAAAAGAGAGTCACCGCTTCCCGAAAAATCGTCTAAGAGGAAGAGTGTTTGGAATCGAGCATCCTTCACTTTCTCGGATTTGTTCAACTCATCTATTAAGTCTTTACACTTGTCTGAGGATAATTGGTACCCAGCACTTACTTGTTCGTTGTCAAGGCGTGCAAGCCTTCGGAGGACATCCATTCTGGCTCCATCGCTCAGCCCTAAAAATAGGGACCGTCTCCTCAATCGTGGGAATACCTCGTGACTCGATAGTTTTCCCACCAAGTATTCAGGGATACCCGTCTGCGATGCCGCCTTCGCTAACAGAATGGGCTTAATTATGTCTGGGTAGGCGAGCGAAACTAAATGTCTCATTTCTGGTTCTGTAATGTACAGAAGATTCCTCTTTATGAAATCATAAGCTATCTGTCTGTCCTGACCTTGAGAGAACTGGCCTAGCCAGACTGCAAGGCGTTCAACGAAATGCATTCCGGTAGAAAACTGCTGATATTCATCGTATTTGTACGTCGCCAAGTCTTGAAGAAGAGGGCGCTCTTCCGCAACCTGTTCTGGGGACCAACCCATCACGTTTGCCAATAGCCGTTCTGCAAGCGCTTCTCTCACAAGTGAGCCTCTGTAATGGAACTGACATTCAGTGAAAAAGTCCCATTGTTCAACGTTAGGGCATTGAGATAATCTAGCGTTGCTTGTAGCCCTCGATGACCGAGAGGCGCAATGTTCCACGCATGGCCGATGTTGTGACATACTTGATCCACGCTGAGACTATGGGTGCCCGAAAGGAGAAAGAAGTCGTTTCCGTCCCAACTGCCATTATCACCGATACAAAGGACATCTGCTGTTGACCCAGATGCCGCTAGTAACTCTTGCAGTTTCGCTTTGACTGCTAGCTTGGAAACGGTATCCGGAATAACATCAATAGAATGCCCAGAATGACTGGTCTTTAGGCCACATTTCGGCATCATGGCTAGGATTTCATTGACTAAGTCGTACAAAAGCCTGAATGGAACGCTGGATTGAGGTATCAACGTAACCTGTTGTGGTCGGACCTCAATTAGGCAAACCTTTGGGAGCAATGGGTCAGACCGGATTAGATCTACAAATTGCGATAAATTGCCGATAGCAACGTCGCCCGAGACCGGATCACCCTCATTCAAGTTCAGCACCTGAGACCCGTTATAGTATCCGACTATTACGCGATCGAAGTACTTAGACGGAATTCTCTCGCAAAGAGCTTGTCGAACGGATTTGCCTCTTCCAGTAGCAACGCCAAGCAATAACCCCTTTTCTAGAAGATCGGCCAACAATTGCGCTACTGGCTTGGGGATCCCACTATAGCGGTTTTCAACAGGACAAAGAGTACCATCGTAATCGAGGACAACACTGCCGATTCTTGCTGCAGCGAGCCGCCTAAGAAAGTCATCTAGCGATTCTCGGGCAGCCGTCAGGGCCTCGTCAGGCCAAGTGGGTAGATTCACTCCGAGCTTGCGCTCGATTATGTGGTCTAAACGGTGTATTCGAGGGGTTTTCTTCTTTGGGAAGCCCTGATGATAAAGCCGCCGCCCGAAGGATGGAACGTTGGGCTTGCCGACATCGATTCCAAGAGTAACCGACGCCTCACCAGTCATAGTCAGCACACTTATTAACAGCTCAATGGCACCTACAGGCCCAGTTCTGGAAGCTTCAGCTGTGATTACCTTCGTTCCTATCGGAATGGCGGCTATCGTCCTGATGGCGGTCTTGCGTAGTTCAGGAGTAATAAGGGCTAAGATAGTTGTATTTGGGTGTCTGACGAGCCAATAGTGTCTTCCATGACTAAAGTTTCTGAAATCGGCCAGTTGAACGGAGCTCAAACCAGCTTCTGTGAACTTAGATTCGAAGTCGATTGCCGGGGCTTTTGCCCATCCTCCAAAAAGTGTGCATATAGTTCCCTGTTCGAGTTGCTGCCTTTGGAAAATCGAAACGCTTTCTGATGCCCTAACCTTGGCTTCGGGCATCGCTTCAGGTAATTCAGGTTCAATTCCGTAAACTGAGCAATAAGCCCGGTAAAGCAGCACGCATGTTCCTAAGAGCGAATTTGTCGCAAGAAACCCATCTTTGCCTGATGGCGATTCGATGCCTATGATGTCTACCCATGGGAATTGTTGAGATATACCTGAAAGCAGGCTTTCGGAGGCGAGCACGAGGCCGGAAACAGCCTTTGGTTCTCGGTAAGCGATTAGTTTACCAGCCTCAACAACATCTGGATTGGATCCTCGCGCTGACAATATATATACGGCGGAATCCCGTATTGCAGGGTCTTCAATAGCCTCTAATGGCGTGCGGTATTTTGCTGGCATACCTGTAAAATATTCATGCAATTGTGCCATGAAGGCTGCGGCCGTAAGCGACCCACCAGAACCAACAGATACAAGAGAGAACTCCTTATTCGCCTGCACAGACCGGACGAGGGCATTTACATCGCAACTTCGAGCCCATTTATAGGTTAAGGGCAGTTGGGTAAGTTCACTCGCATATGGTTTTCCCATTTCTATGCTCCGATCTGATGTTGCCGACCAGTGATTCTTGTGTCTATGACCCTTTGTGTAATGACAGATTGGGAACCCACCAAACCATCATTACTTGGGCGTTCCTGTATGCGTAGAGGGTCTTCTCGTTTCGCCCGGTTCAGAGCAATTCTAACACAGCACGGCCTATTTATACAGTGAACTCATAGGATCCGCTGACCCCAATCGTAATGCCACCTGCATCTTAGCGTTTCCGTGAAGTAACTTACTGACGTTTCGTTCAGTGTGTCATTTGTAAAAGTAATATCCTCGCCGGGTAACATAACTGTGTTAAAATAAGGCAGTTTTGCATAACCAGGGAGAACCTATGGCAAATAAAACCATCATTCATATTGACCTGGACGCTTTCTTCGTTTCGGTGGAACAGGTACTTAATCCAGAACTCAAAGGTAAACCTGTTGTCGTCGGTGGCAAGCCTGACCGAAGAGGGGTCGTCGCAGCAGCTTCCTACGAAGCGCGAGCCTTCGGCATTCACTCCGGTATGCCACTGGTAACTGCCGTCCGATTATGCCCAAAAACCATCTTTATCGAAGGAAATTTTGCAGGGTACCGCGAATTCTCACAGAAGTTTATGGCAATTCTTAATGACTTCACTCCGTTTATCGAACCGATGGGCATCGACGAAGCCTATCTGGATGTGACCGGATTTGAATCAATACATGGTTCCATTAGGCAAATGGCGGACAAGATGAAGCAGCGAATCCAGAGTGAATTGGGACTTTGCGCTTCGGTTGGCATCGCCAGCTGCAAGGTGGTAGCCAAGGTTGCCTCGGATCTCTCCAAGCCGGATGGGCTCATCGAAGTGGCACCGGGTGAAGAGCGTGACTTTCTGGCGCCACTACCCGTAGAAAAACTACCTGGGGTCGGAAAACAGACTGTGAAAGTTGTAAAAGGTCTGGGAGTGCATACGATAGGTGGGCTATCCCAAATGCCTCCTTATACCTTGAAAAGCCGCTTCGGTACCGCGGGAGAAACACTGCATCTTTTTGCCAATGGTATTGATAACAGACAGGTATTGCCACCCGGTGAAGCTAAGTCCATCAGTCGGGAGACCACATTCGGAGAGGACACCCGAGACCGCTCGTTTCTGGAGGCAACTTTATGGGTTCAAAGCGAGAAGGTAGGCGCCGACCTTCGGGAAAGAGGCAAACAGGCAAGATGTGTGACACTGAAGGTAAGGTATGCTGATTTTGCGACCATTACCCGCAGTAACACACTTCGAGAAACCGCCAGTACCGATCAGAAGATATTTGAGACGGGTGTTGGGTTGCTCGAGCGGGCACTAGAGAAGGAAAAGCAAGCTGTGCGGTTAATTGGCATCGGCGTGTCTAACTTGGTGGAGGCGAGCCAGCAGGCGACGCTATTTGCTCCATCCGACAGGAAGCTTGAGGAATTGAATAAAGCCGTCGACCGAATCAGAGACAGGTACGGTTTCGGGGCTATCCAGACCGGCCGGGCGATACGGTTGAAGGATATTTCTACTCAGTCTTGAAGTGAAGGGCAAAGAATAAAACTTTTTATCGAATAACTCGAATTATGAATTATTGTTGCAACTGTAACATCGCGCATTAACTTTGCATAAATAATATCTACGGCAAATCAAACACTTGTCTTTGGTTTAGATATAGAGTAAGATATTTCTTGGAAAGGAGGCAAGGGGTTTCCGCCTTTTATCCACCCCGCCTTCCAAGCAGGCTGTCGCGGGTTCGAGTCCCGTCTCCCGCTCCAA
>ORJL011436747.1_pt1 | contig 21406 bp, 24 predicted proteins | sample 1779941 | NCBI WGS metagenome assembly ORJL01 (sample SAMEA104232317, study PRJEB22302) | groundwater metagenome | biome: forest; feature: aquifer; material: groundwater | place: USA | collected 2011-08-07 | depth 5.8 m
AATGTTTCGGGATTAACAACTTTGACTCCATCAAAATGCCCTCCTTTGTAATGGAAAAGAATATTTAAAACTTGAATAATACCTCTCCACATAGTTAACCAACGCCAGCTCTAAACAAGGCGTGTTTTAGTTTCAATTGATTTTATTATCAGATATAACTATAATTTGCCTTCTATGAGTTCAAAAAGGCAATTATCAGAATTGTCGCCCCTGGAAAGGGTTGGAGCAGTAATGGCAGTTTTTCAAAGTCATTCTCCTGTTCCAATGCCCAGGTCCGCAGTGTTTCATTACGCAAGGGTTAATATAGCTAAAGTTAACAAAGAAACAAAAAGACAAATAGAGGATTTTTTAAGACCTTATGTTACACAAGATGATAACGGGAAAAGCGAACATTATCTTATGCCTGATGAAGCACGTATAAGTGAAATATCTAGACTGAATATTGATGATCCTGCCATTTTAAAAGGTATAGCGGATGATATGCTTGCTCAATGGAATGAATTTAAAGAAGGTATGCCTACAAACCTAGACGTGCGTAGAAAGTTATAGCCCTACCAAGCATACTCCAAGTCCCGCAGCTCGAGTTAGCCTCAAATATTCAGATGATTAGTATATTATTGGAATTAACTAACAACAGCAGCTCCACTATTTCGTATTGCTTCAATTCTCTCGAGACGACTTCTAATATCTGATAAATCCCCCGTACCAAATAACTCACCACAGATTAATGCTATTTGAACGCGCAGCCCGGGTTCAACCGCTCTTGCCTGAAGATATTGATCTAAAACATCAGAGAAAGTCTTTGTAGGATGTCTTCCTAAATTACTATCAATAATCTCGATAGCAGATTGGCCTTTATAAAAATCTGGTTTTCCAAGACCTGCAATTTCAAATTGCCTCTCTAGAAGTCTTTCTAGCTCATCAGCTCTTTGTGGATTTATTCCTTCTTGTCTTTCTGGCATTTTTCTTCCTTTGAGGCTCAAAGGGTATAACATTATGCTTATAATGTCAATCAATCGGGAAATTACCCCATAGACAACGTTCTAACGTACTCCAAGTCCCGCAGCTACAGTTTAGCCCCAAAAAGGGCGGAAACATAAACAGTTAAGCTTACATCTCTGCCCTTACCATTCGACTTTCAGTCTGTGGCAATTTCATAATATCACTTTTTGATATACTTTCATTGTGAATTTAGTTGATGACACTATCAGACTTCGACCATTTGATCTTTCAGACGCAGCGAAACATTTTGCTGGTGAAGACGATAAGCAGGTTAAATGGTTGAGTGGAGGAAAAAGCACTTTGGAGAATGTAAGAAATTGGATTAAAAAAAATCAAAAATATTGGGAAAACGATGGTCCCATTTTTAATTTTGCAATTGTTGATGCGGTAAAGAATGAACTTGTTGGAATGGTTGAAGCAAATACCGACAGTAAAAGCCTGGAGGGAGTCGAAGAAGGTGAAGCCAACATATCTTATGGCTTGTATCCCTCTGCTCGAGGCAAAGGTTATACATCTAGAGCGATAAATTTGCTTGTCGGCTTTCTTAAAAATAAAGGCATCAAACGAGCCATCATACGTGTTGACCCTGGAAACATAGATTCTTTAAAGGTTCCCGAAAGACTTGGTTTTAGTAAGGAAGGGAAAATTGTGACCAAGCAAGGGGAAAATCTCCAAATATTTGTTAAAAATTTAACATAAACTATGGCAAAACTTTACATTATGTGTGGTTTAAACATTTTCGGGTAAAAGTACTCTAGCTCGGAAAGTTGCTGAACATATCGGTGGTAAACGTATTGCCTTTGATGAGTTATGGTTGGAAAAAGACAAGGAAAAGCTAATTCCAAAAGGTGTAGAGCGCTGGAAATATATTCGTAAAGTAGCACAAGACGGAGTCTTAAAATCTTTAAAAGCAGGTACTTCTGTTGTTTATGACGACAATAATGCAAAAAGAGAACATCGTGAAGAATTAAGGGAAATAGGTATGCAAGCAGGCACAGATGTAATTGTTGTCTACTTAGATACCCCTATTGAAGTAATAAGAGCCAGGGAAGAAGCAAATAAAACTTCACAAGATAGACACGAAGTTGAAACAAAAAACTTTCAAAAAGTCTTGGAAGATATGGAAGTTCCAACAAGTGATGAAAACACCCTTGTATTTACTCCAGAAACTAACATGGAAGAATTTCTCAAGAAAATACGCTCTAAGTGCACTATGATAAAATTTAGTTGTGGACAATCCAGAGCACCAAGAATTAACTCCAATCCAAAAGGAACTTTGCGACCAAAAACCTAAAATGGTTGTTAAAACCAATAAAGGGCAATTATTCACAGCACATCTGGGAGCACCAAAGGAAAGTTATGCAGGCCAAGGAGTATTTACAGCACCAGACGTACCCCACATTCTTGTCGCACAACATTTTGAATTGAGTGTTCCAGGTCAAACCCTCGTAGATACAAGCAATGTGAATGTTTTGTTCATGCATGGAGTAACAAAAGATGGCCGCTGGTATCCTAGAAAGCAAGAACTCCAACAACAAGGGTTGACAGTCGAAGATATCGTTGAGGGGCTTGTGAAGACGGGTCAAACTATTGATGCATTATTTGTCTGTAATCCAGAATCTACCGCAAGAGTAAGAGTAGTTCCATTTTCTGGACAATATCAAAGACCGATGATTTACATGAAGAATGGGGATGCTAAAGGTTCTGTAACTATTAACGATACAACTGGCGAAATTTCAGTAAGGATGAATGTTGACTCTCCAGAAGAAATTGAATTTATGAAGTGGAAAAATAAAGGTAGAGTTAGACTGGTTAAATAGTTAGTCTTTCGAAAATCTTCCCAACGAGCGGGCTAAACCGAATAAAAATAGGCTCTCTACACCTGGAGCTAAATTTTAAATTATCTTCAAAAGCAAGGGCTATTTATGGGGCTGCACCCCTCGTATTGCAAGGGCTTCGTAAATCAGCCGATAGCTGACCCTTGCAATCCTCACCCCGCTTAAAAAGTTCCCTTATTGGAAGCATGCGCATGCTTCCAGAAATACATTTTTTAAAACAGGAAGGGGGTGAGTAAATGAATCTTTTACCTAAATACGTTTTGGATAAGCTTCCGGTACTTGGAGAAACCGAGAACCAAAGCGATCCGCTTGTTATCTGTAAGTTTTTTCTTGTCGGGTCTAAATGGATTTGGTATGCAACCGAATTTGACGGCAGTGATTTATTCTTTGGCTATGTTGCCGGGGACTTTCCGGAACTTGGCTACTTTAGGCTTTCCGAGTTAAAAGATGTCCGCGGTTTATTTAACCTGCCGATTGAGCGCGATCTGTACTTTAAGCCTCGGAAGCTCTCTGAAATTAGAAAGCTGCACGAAGTGGAGGTTTAGTTTTTGCCGCTTGCCTTTACTTTTGTAGAGGTAAGTCGTACGCACTAAAATTCAAAAAGGAGGTGAAATAATTATGCTAGATCCAAGGCTTACAAATGAATACGAAAACGAAATACTGGAGCTTATTGATAATCAAGATGAGTACACCAGAAGCGATTTACAGGGTGTTGTGACAGTTCTGGTTAATAAGATAATGGAAAATGGATACAAAATTATTTGTGATCAAAAAGGATAAATTAGTCAGTTGATTATTTTACATTCTGCCAAATAAAATCTTTCATTCCATTGACCTTAATTTGATCTATGGTTGTTATAAAAAATACGGCTTTTTTACTATCTGAATCACGGGATTTAGTTATGTGTTTTGACAGGAACGCACGAGATACATAATTTGGGGCTACGATTAAAAAAGTTGGGAATGAATGTTTTGAGTATTGCTCCCATTTCCCAGAACTGAAATAGTTTAATAAATACTCGAAGTGTTTTTTAAGATAATATCTCGGAATTTGTTCACTAATAATTTCAAGAAAGTATCGTTTAGTTTCCTCTCCCTTGGTTAATACAAAATAGGCATCAGGAAGTGGCTTGTAAACATATCTATAACCCTCCAAGTCTATTTTTGTTAAAAAATGTAGCTCACTTCCACTTTCTTTTGCCTGTGCCCTTATATTTAAGTAAATATCTGCAATTAGCATTGAATGGTCTCTAAAAGGCTGGGAACGTTTCTTTTCCTGATATATTCGCTCAAGTAGGGAAGGTATTACGTTCTCATTTGCTTTTAAAATGTTTCTGCTTTTTATATCAAGCCAATATACGGCCGGTTTGATATTTTCCCCAAACTTTCGGGAGTAAGTTCTGGCGAGTACTCTCTTTCTCGTCATGTCAGCAAGCCACTTTTTAACAAGACCTGGATATTTATGATTTAACATTGTCTGAATTTGTTTTCGATCTAGGAAGCGGAATCTGTAGAAGATATAGGGTATTTCGCTTTGTTTTGGTGTTAGAACTGGTTGTTCCATTGTGAATTAAGAAGGTATGGGGCAAGAGGCAGAAGTAGTAATTATTACCTTTAGTTTCGGGATTATACCATTCCTCCCTTATGTATAAGGAAAAGAGACAGAGAAATACAAAATAATAGCTTCAAAATGGGTAAAAAACAATAGCCGCGCTAAGCTACAAAGAAAGACAAAAAAATAACTAGGGAATCATCTTCATTTGACTCGTTGTGCTCTCGATTGATTCAACTGGCTCTTTAGTCCTTGGAAGTACAACATGAACAGGTGGCTGGTATTTAGAAGCGTAGTTATCCCTCGATAATCTAACTACCTCATCTACTTTTTCATTATCGACAACTGTCTCCACGGCGATAGTTTGACCTGAGAATGGCTCTTCGGGATTGAGTGCACTTATCTTCATGTAGAAGTTAAATGAAGGTAAACTGGCAATCTCGCCCTGCTGAATATAGGGAATAAACTGAGGAAGAATCATGCGTTCATCTTCCGGGTTAGCAGTTCTAAAACAAATGATTGTCCCAACGTTTGCAAGTGTTATGTTAACTAAATCCTTGTCCTGAATTTGTGAGACTGTTTGATGGGCAAGGATTGCACAAAGCCGATACTTTCTTGCCTCTGACAAGATCTGAGCAAAAGCAGGTGTGGCGAAGTTTTGAAACTCATCAACATATAAGTAAAAGTCTTTCCTTTTGGATATATCGACTCTAGCCCGCTTCAGAGCAGCCAACTGAATCTTGGTCATTACCAATATCCCAAATACTTCAGATGTGTCCTCACCAATCTTTCCCTTTGAGAGGTTGCAAAGAAGTATTTTGCCATTGTCCATAATCTCGTCAAAGTTAATACTGGACTTTTCCTGTTCAAGAATTCTCTTGGCGGTAGCCGAAAATAGAAACCGACCGATCTTATTTGTAATAGGCGAAATCATTTTAACTTTCTGGTAATCTCCGGCCTTACTAAACTCGTATTCCCAGAAGTCCTTTAGGTTTTCATCGGTTAGCCGGTCAGTCACATTTTCTCGGTACTTTGTATTAATCAGAAGCTTATACACAGTAAATAAAGTGGCACCTGGGACTGTAAAGGCAGTATGGATTGTATTTCTTAGGATATATTCCATTCTCGGTCCGGAATACTTTTCTGAATAAAGTTTGTGGAAAAGAGAAATAATACTTTCTGTTATAAACTCTTTTTCTCTAAGCGATTCTTCTTCGCTCAAATCAGGAGTTAGTTCAAGTAGGTTGATTCCGATTGGATAACCAACATCATCGGGATTAAAATAAATAACATCTTTCAATCTATTTTTAGGTATTGTCGGGAGAATCTTTTCTATTAAATCGCCGTGGGGATCAATAACACACAACCCCTTACCATTTTCTATATCCTGATTAACCATCGAGAGAAGAAGGGTTGATTTTCCGGTTCCCGTAGCCCCCAGAATATACATGTGCCTCCTTCGCTCTTCTTGGTTTAAACCGATTTTAGTTGTACTTTCACCATACCTATTGATAGCAAAAGTAATATCTAAATCGTCCGCTCGCTTCAGTGCAATTGGTGCGGGCAATTGTCTACTATGAATTTTAACGATATCTTCCGTTTTTGTAATACTGGTGAACGGAAAGTGATAGATATCAGAGGCTTCAGAAACAGAAATGTGAGATTTTTCAGAGAGACCAAATATTCGTTTTTTAAAACTTAAAAATAATAGCTTCTTTATAAATTTAGGATTCTTCTTGACAACGATTGATTGATGCCCATGATTGGCAAAAGTCGCAAATGAAGAAGCAAAACCACCAATACGTTCTCCTAAATCTTGATTATTTTTTACAACAACCAATACCCTAATAGTAGCCTCAAATAAAGGCTGGTTTATTTTTGAATTTATAGATTCAATCAGTTCATTTTCAAAAGGTGTTCTGATTCGATCACTTTTAGGTTTACTTCCGAAAAGGTTTGGAATTGGTGTCATTTCATTAGTCATCATTGTTGAGACAACCCAAAACGGAAGCATTGTAACTGTAAATACCAAAGAGAATACCAATCTTATTAGGAATACTGGGATTGTTAGATAACTCGCAACACGCATGGAATTCAAATGTTCAAGTACATCGCCGTTATAGAAAATAATGTTAGAAATCTTTTTAGTTTCTGCCGGTCTGGCAGTGGCCAGTAAAAGTTGAAGGGAAATCAACTCAGTAGGTTGAAGTTTTGTCATCATTCCGGTTATGTATGCGATTGGATCATGTTTGGCAAGATCAGCTTGTTTGTTCAAAGGAAACGCAAAGTGGTGCGAAAGTTTAAACTCAACTACCCCATATTTACGATTTTTTATTTCTTCAACGTCTTCAGGAAGATAATCCTCAACTATTTTTACAGAAAGCTGTGGAAGATATGATAATAGACTGCGTCGCAGTGTATTCGCCTGGCTCTTGGTAGTCCTTAGCAAGTAACGGATCCCCTGGTTTTGGGTTGAAACAATTTCCAAAGAAACTCTTATCTTGTTTCCCAATAAACGATCTAATAATGATCTCTTGTTAGTCAGCGCGTGAATAAGCGAAAAAAGCTTTTCAGTGGTATATGCGTCCTGTTCAGTCCTAGATGGAGGAGTTAATTCCAAGAAAACTGGTTTTTCACTGAGCTGTTCCCTAATTAATAAAAGTAAACGAGTTCCGACAATAAAAGCTAATAATACAAATACTGCTAAGACTAGGAGAAAGAGGTCAAGAAAATTTACTCTTGCAATAAAGTTAATGCCAGATAAATATCTGAGTAGATTATTAAATATGCTGTCTGCTCTTAGTTGCTCTATGTTCATAAAGCTTATTTAAGGCAGTAGGCTGAAATTCGGCTAGAATATAACACAAGTAGCAAGGCAAAAGCTAGGTAAATTTCCCCTTGACATTATGCCTATAGGGATAGTATATTATCCCTGTAGAGATAACTGCTATGGGAAGAATAAAAGGTGCCCGAAATAAGAATACAATAAAACGACCCCAGACTTCTGCCTTATCCACCACAGAAAGAATACAACTGCTTGCTAACCTCGTGATTGAAAGAATCCTGGAAGACCAGAAAAACGGGAATGTTCTACTTAGGAAAATCAATCATGGACAACAAATTTGAAGAAAATGCCATTGCTGCGATTCGTGTATCATCTGTAAAACAAGGAACTGATGGAGATTCCCCTGAGGCCCAAAAGGAGCAAATTGAGCGCTTTGCCCAAAGTCATAACTTAAATATAAAAAAGTTCTTTGTATTTATGGAATCCGCCTCAAAAGAGCAACAACCTATGCAGGAAGCCATCGACTACTGTAAAAAACCTAAAAATGGCATTAAACTTTTTATTATTAAATCAATCGATAGATTCACAAGAGGAGGATCTTACTCATACGAAGATTTAAAAAACCAACTTGATCATTATGGTGTAAAACTCGTTGATATTTACGGAATCATAGGTTCTCAAAAAGTTAATACCCTTGAACATTTAGGCGTCGAATTCCCCTGGAGTGTCTATTCTCCTACGAAAAAGTCAGAAATCCTTGAGGCAGAAAGAAGCAAGGATGAACTTCGGGATATTATGTCCAGAATGATTGGTGCTGAAATTCGTTATGCCAGAATGGGTTACTGGGTAAGAAAATCACCATTCGGATTCATTAACGAGAAAATAGAAACTGGTAACGGCAAGCGATGCATACTTAAGCCTCACCCGGTCGAATCGCAGTGGATTATTAAAATGTTTGATCTAAGATGCCGAGGCACATTAGGTGACCACGAGATTGTTGCTGAAATAAATCGAATGGGTTTTAAATCACGGGTTGAGATTGTCAGAGATCAACAAGATAAAACCAGAATAATTAAGGAAAAAGGTGGGAAACCTCTAAATATTAAGGGTTTCTGGGCATATATCCAAAATACTACCTATGCTGGTGTCAGTTCAGAAAAATGGACGCAACAAGCCCCCTTAAAGGCCAAATACGCTGGTTTGGTATCAATAGAAGTATTCAATAAGGCAAACAGGGGTAAGGTAATTATCAGTGAAGTGGATGGTCAAATTAAAATCTATAAGCGCCAACCGCCGGATTACTTAGTCAAAAAAGGAGTCAGAAACGCTGATTTTCCATATAAAAGGTTCGTTATGTGTCCTCATTGCGAAAGACCTCTATTCGGCAGTGCCTCAAGAGGCAAACTAGGTAAATATTATCCCGCGTATCATTGCAACAAACGGGGCCATTACTTCAGGGTTACAAAAAAAGATTTTGAGGATACACTTGAAAAGTTTGTAAGAAATATCGACTTGTCACCAAAATATATTAACGATCTTGTAAGTGCGGTTAATGGCGAGTGGGAGAAGAGACAAAATGAGGATAGTAAAGATAAAGTAAATATTAGTCAAAGGATTTCTGAATTGGGACTTCAGGCAAGAATGGCCGCCGACAAGATTAAATATCTTACTTCAGAATCTGCTATCAGGTATATGGAAGCAGATATTATTAAAGCAGATCAAGAAGTAGCTAATTTACTTGCCGAAAAACAAAATGAAAACGACAGTAAACCTGCTGATATGGGGACTGTTATGCAATATATAAAATATTTTCTGGAACACCTGGATGAATTGGTACTTCGGAGCTCAGATCCGGTAGAAAAAGCCTCTTATTTTGGCGTTTTATTTGACAAGGCTCCTACCTACGAGGAATTAAAATCTGGAACACCTAAATTAGCCGAGTGTATCAAGCTAAACGATGTCTTTACTAGGTCTAAAAGTCAGTTGGCTGCGGAGCAGGGATTCGAACCCCAATAAACGGATCCAGAATCCGTTGTCCTACCGTTAGACGACTCCGCAAAGTCGACCACCATTTTATCATTTATCGGGTATGGAATAAAACGTGCGGGAAAAAGCTTATGCGCTGGGCACAAATGTCGTAAGTGTTTTCGAATGTTTTAAAAGCCTTTTGTTTAGGTCTTCAAAATATGGGTGGGAAATCCGAATATTAGAGGATAAGTCCACTTTTTCCTCGCCTACAAAGAGTTTGTGTAACTCAAAAGATTGGTTTAGCCTGTATCGAATCCAAATATCGACTATTGGGCGTAAAGTCATCGGGTCTTTAAGATGCATATTAAGATGAACAGGCTGGGAAAGGATCTTATCTGTCCTGTTTGTATGATGCCTTCTCATCAAGACATCCTGATCTCGCATGTCGATATTATCACCACTATCCCTAAGCCCGCCGTACATATTTAAAAAACCCAAGTCCCCCGATTCCGTCACAAACTCCACTGCCACACCCTTATGTTGGCCGGGGAGAAAGTTAACCCTATCCGTTGTCCTTTCCACTCTCGGTTTAGGCTTAACAACTGCAAAACGGGAATCTACAAAAGCCTGCATCTGGTCGATAGCATCTTGTATTTTGGTATTTTCGTCCGGACTGAGTGTACTGGGAAGCTCCGCAGTCAGACAACCGAAAGCATCATAGATAACCTCAAGCATTTGAACGCTTGCGTCCTCTAATGTTTGCTTGTATTCAGCCTTCAGTTCTTCCGGCGTCCAATGTCTTTCAGGTCCTGTCATAAGGTGCAATTATACGATATTTGCTATAGGATATTCAACTTTAAGACTCATTTAGCATTTATATCGGGCATGATGATATCATAGATGAAGCACACATGCGTGGATTTGCTGCCATCCTCATCCTCCTGCCGCTTTTATTCTTAAGTTATCTGGTGCTTTCGATCGCAACAAAAAGCAAAGAAGTTGCAAATGTGGATCCGGGTCAACTGCAGACAGTCGCAAGGGCCGCCAGTTTAAAAAACAGGGAGGCGAGCCTTGAAGCCATAAACCAGGATGCCCAACTGCCAACCCCCCAGCCTTCGCCAACCCCGGAACCATCACCGGAGCCTATTATTGAATCCAAAATCTCATTTGTGGCCGCGCCGTCTCCTTCGCCCTCGCCAAAACCTGTCGCAAACCCGAATGTTTCGTCCGGCGGAAACTACACGGTAGCAACCTTTGATCTCGGTTCAATAACCGTGGTTACAGACAGTGCCAACGACGATGATTGTTCTAACAACTGCCCCGCAAAACCGCTTGCCCAGTACGTAAGTGAAAACGGCGGCAGGGCAGGCATAAACGGCACATATTTTTGTCCTCCGGATTACGGATGGTGCTCCGGCAAGGTAAATACCTATGATTTTCCGATTTGGAACAACCGTAAGAAAAAATGGATGAGGGCAGACACGCTTTTTTGGGGCGGCCGCGGCATGATGGTTTTTAGGGGAGGTTCGGCCCAATTTTTCCCCTGCGCCTCCTGCTCCGGCGCACCGGGCGACATCACCGGAGGTATTGTCAATTATCCGCCGCTTCTGGCCGGCGGGAATATCGTTTTGGACGAGGGATCAATATCCGACAATCTAAGGGTAACCAAGGGGACCCGCTCCGGAATCGGTTTTGGCGGCGGAAAACTGTTCATGGTCGTCGCCAGAAGTGCCAACATGATGGACCTCGCCAACATTTTTAAGTCACTGGGTGCAACGGATGCCCTAAACCTGGACGGCGGGGGATCAAGCGCGCTCTACTCGGGCGGTTATAAAGCCGGCCCGGGAAGGCAGCTGCCAAACGCAGTAATCGTCAAGTAACTTTTAATATGCCACCCCCGCTCACAATATAGTCCATCCTAACATCGTGGCTCCGGGTGGGGAAATCGTCGACTATCTGAAAATCGTAGCAAATACCTATTTTGGCGGCGGAAGTTTTGGCAAGAAGCCTGTCATACACGCCTAGGCCAAAACCTAACCTGGCACCGTTTTTTGAAAAAGCAACTCCCGGCACGATGGCCGCATCAAGTTCAACCGCGTCAATGGTCGGCCCGTCCGTCGGCTGAAAAACTTCCCCGAAGACTTTTTCAAGCCTTACTTGCGGATCGAATTTGCAAATTACCCAATTTTTATTTATAAAAGCCGGAACAAACAAATCTTTACCCAACCTTGCCAACTTTTCAATCAACTCGCCGGTATCGACCTCATTTTTTATTGGCAGGTATACGAGTATCTTTGCGTGGTCTTTTATGGGGATTTGCGTGAAAAAATTAACAGTTACCTTACTGCTTTCGGCCTTAACACGGCGGGCATCAAGTTTCAATCTTGCCTCAAGCAGACTTCGCCTCAGCTCCTGCCTTAACATTGAGTAAATTTATAACCTTTGAACAATTATTGTATCTTTTTTAGATAATAGTCGGAATATTTTAACCCGTAAAAAACAACCAGGGAGACAATAATCGCGGTAATAAGCACAAAGATATTATTCGACACTCCCACCGCGGTAAATACTGCGAATTTTTTAACAAGCCAGATAACGGGTACCAGAAGAATTGCCGTTACAACCATACAATACCTTTCGTCTTTTACTTTTAACTCTAAGCGCGCGAGCAGCTGCGGAGAGATTTTCCCAATCAAAGTAAAAACAAAAGACCAGAGGACCGCAGAAACCGTCCCCTGCACGGACATATTCCCAAAAACCACCTGCGATTCAAATACCGCCGAAAGAACAAGCAAGACCACGCTAACCAGTGCCCAGGTTGCCAAAAATCCAATAACTTTATCAGTATTCACGCCGCTGGATATAAGATTACGCAAATAATACAGCCAAGTCAAGAACACCCCCGGCTTAATTGACTTCAAAGTCGAACGTGTAGTACGCTATATACAGTCAATGGTCTCCCAGGAAGAAGTAGTCGACAAACTGAAGCAGTGCATAGATCCTGAGCTGGGCGTGAATATAGTAGATTTAGGTCTAATCTACAGTATCGCAATAGACCAGTCACGGGTGAGCGTGCAAATGACATTAACCACACCGGGATGCCCCCTGGATGCCTATTTTGTCCGTGACATCACTTCAAAATTAAAAAGCCATAAAGAAATATCCGACGTACTCGTTGAGTTTACGTTTGAGCCTCCCTGGAATCCTGCCAAAATGTCCGAAGAATCGAAGGACATTCTGGGGTTTGTTAACTAAAGCGTTGACTTCGGGTTTTCTTCGGTATACAATAGGTCTAAATCAGTAAAAATTAGGGTATTGACAACTGTCAACATGTGGTGTCATTCTAGAGTTAGACCACAATATATTGTGCTTTCGCAAGAACCGTGAAACATTCAGTCTGCAAGTGGGAGCACACGTTTTTCAAGAAAAGGGCAGCTAAATTATTTAAAGAAGTAAGGGAATTAATGTGATTTGTCCGTTTTGTGCACATGACACGACAAAGGTACTGGATAAGCGCGAAGCGACTAGTGGCAAGGAAACTAGAAGACGCAGGGAGTGCACCAAATGCGGCCGCAGGTTTACAACTTTTGAAAGGGTCGAAACGCTGGATCTTTTAATAGTTAAAAAAGACGGGAAAAGGGAAATATTTGACAGGGGCAAGTTAAGAAGCGGAATCATTAAGTCTTGCGAAAAAAGGCCGATATCCGCAGACAGTATTGAAAAAGTAGTAGACGAAATTGAGGCGGAACTGCGAAAGGGCACATCAAGCGAAGTATCAAGTAAAGAAGTAGGTGAACTTGTGACAAGAAAACTAAAGAAACTGGACAAAGTCGCCTATATTAGGTTCGCATCGGTTTATAGGCAGTTTGCAGACATTAAAGATTTTGAAAAGGAGTTAAAAAACCTGTCAAAAAGATTTAAATGAAAAAGTTAAAAGACACAACTAAAGTTAACCTTAGGCACAAAGAGAGAAACGCGGCCAGGGTCGCCGGAAGGCATATACCCAAACCGCCCGCAGACCTTATCGAACCGACTTTATCCGAAAACGCCGCCTACATTGCCAAAACGCGCTATGCATTTCGCAACGAGCTGGGCGAGCCGATAGAAAGCCCAAAGGAACTATTCTGGAGGGTAGCCTACTACATAGGTGCGGCCGACAGGATTTATAAAAGCGCCAAGGAGCACACACAAAGTGCCCGTGAGTTTTACAGTCTCATGGCCTCCCAGAAATTTATTCCAAACACGCCAACCCTGGTCAATTCCGGCAAAACAGGCCAATCGCTTTCGGCGTGCTTCGTCCTGCCCGTCGAGGACGATCTGGAATCGATATTAAAAACCATGCGTGACATGGCCATGATCCATAAAATGGGCGGCGGAACCGGTTTTTCATTCTCAAGACTAAGGCCGAAAGACGATGTAATCGGTACAAGCAAAGGTAAAACCACCGGTCCGGTTGCCTTTCTGCAGGCCTACAACGATGTGACATCCCAAATACGCCAAGGCGGGGTCAGACGCGGGGCCAATATGGGGATTTTGCACTACAACCATCCGGACATACTGCGCTTTGCCGTTCATAAAGTCGATGAGTTTTCGCTGACCAATTTCAACATATCAACAACCGTGACGGAAGAGTTTATGGAAAAGGTAAGGGAAGACGAAAAGTATACCGAAGAGGAAACCGGTACCCAAGGACGCGAGCAGAGCCAAAGAGTGGACGAAATTATCGATGAGTTAAAGGAAGCGTATGCAATCCGCGACCTGGACCTTAAGAATGTTCGAGTGGAGGAGGCTGTCGGCAAGCTCTACGAAATATGCAGGGCGACGCATGACGGCGAGGGATACGATCTGGTTAATCCAAGAACGGGTGAAGTAACGGGCCGGCTCAATGCCAAAAAGGTATTCGACCTTATCACCAAACTTGCCTGGCAATATGGTGATCCCGGGATGATTTTAATAGACCGTGTCAACAATTCCCGTGCCAACCCCACCCCCGAAATTGGCCTGATAGAGGCAACAAACCCATGCGCAGAACAGCCGCTTTTGCCGTACGATGCCTGCACCCTGGGTTCTATCAACCTGTCAAAATTTGTCACAGACCAAAAAGAGATTGACTGGACGGACATGAAAAAAGCCGTCCACACCGCGGTCCACTTCCTGGACAATGTTCTGGACATGAACGAATACCCCGTTGAGGAAATAGACATTATGACGAGTAAAATCCGCCGTATTGGTCTTGGTGTCATGGGATGGGCAGACATGCTTGTAAAATTGGGTATCGGCTACAACACTGCCGAAGGTTTTGAGCTTGCGCAGGAAGTTATGAAGTTTGTGCAGCTCGAGGCGGATATTGCAAGCGTGAATTTAGCTAAGACGCGCGGAGTTTTTCCCGCATTTGCGGCATCAAGATACAACAAGCCGGGAGAAATTAGGCCCAGGAATGGCGCCAGGACAACAATTGCCCCAACCGGCACAATCTCTCTTCTTGCAGATTGTTCCAGCGGGATCGAGCCGCATTTTGCCCTGACTTATGCCAAAAATACGATAGAGGGAAAAAGGCTGTTCACCACAAATCCATACTTCCTGGAGGCTTTAAGGGAAATAGGTATGGAAAATGACGAGTTTTTGGCAAAGGTCGAAGAAAACCGTGGATCTGTCCAAAACCTGGACGACATGCCCGAAGACCTTAAAAAAACATTTGTGGTTGCGGGAGATATTGCACCAAAAGACCATGTCAGAATGGCTGCAGCCTTCCAGATGTTTACGGATAACGGTATCAGCAAGACTATTAATTTCCCCAACGAGGCAACCGTAGAAGACGTCCGCGAGGCGTACTGGCTGAGCTACGAATTAGGCTGCAATATGATCACTATTTACCGCGACGGTTCACGCCAGAAACAGGTTCTGGAGGTTAAAAAAGGTAAATCTTACTACGATCAGATGACGGGCAGCAGCCCTTCCGAAGCTTTAGCGAAGGAGGGAAAACGTGTTGTCAAAGAAACGGACGAGGAAATTCCGCTTATTCCGACAAAGCGGCCGACTCCTCACGAAGCATGGGGCATGAGAGTCCGAAAAAAGGCGGATGTTGGCCAAGTTTACACGTCGGTGTTTCGCGACAGCGACGGGACGCCTGTGGAGGTATTTGTAAACATCGGCAAAACCGGCGGCTATGTTGCGGGGGCGGCAGAAGTCACCGGACGTCTGGCTTCCCGTGCCCTCAAATACGGTGCATCTATCGAAGAAATCGCCACCGATTTAGTTGGGATATCCTGCGGGACCCCTTATGGTTTAGGTCCGGATTCGGTGCTTAGCGCATTCGATGCCGTCGGCAAATCGCTTCTTGAAATTGCCAAAGCAAAACAACTGCAGCTGCCGGTCGTAGGTACCGAGCAAAGCCGTAGTGCCGCAGAAGAATCGGAGGCGACCCAGGAAGAGTTTATCAAGCCATCAACGTCTACCAACGGCAATGGGCACTCCCTGTCATCAAACGGTAATGGCCACACGAACGGTCATACAAATGGTCACACAAACGGCTATACAAACGGGTATTCCAATGGTAACGGAAAATCATACATCGATACGGGCGAAAAACAAATGGCGCTTTCACAGATAACCTTTACACCGGGAGGGGAAGGTCTAATGACAGTCGTCCATGAAGAAAAAATGATAGAAACCAAATTTAACTCCTGCCCGGACTGCTCCTCTCCGCTCACATACCAGGAAGGCTGCCGCAAATGCGTTAACCCCACCTGCGGCTGGTCCAAATGCAGCTAGGCGTTTAAGATCTCTTCGACAGAATAACCCTTCGATTCCAAGAAATATGCGGATAGGTTATATTTTGATTCCTCAAGTGGGGTTCTTTTATCTCGATATCTCCTTACAGCCTCGGTAGCATAAGCTACTTTTATATCAAAAGAAGTAGGCAATCTTTCTATAGCAGCAGTTTCCATAATTGGTGAAGGTATAGTTTCAACAGGCAATTCGATTCCGTCCACCTCTACATCCTTTTCATAATTTTTCGTACCCTGTCGTTTTACTCTAATTCCTACCGGAATTATTGTTGAACCCTCCGGAAATTCTTGTTGCAAAGATTTAAGCTCTTCCGGGCTATCGTCAAACAACATCAGAATTCTTGGGGAAGATTTGAAATTAATGCCATAGGCACTCACATTTTTACCAGTTACTGCAACATCATCAGAAATCTCCTCGCCCTCGACCATTGGAAGATCTTGTGCTGACACTTTGGTCTCAATTCCAAAATAAGGACTGGGCTCTTGTGCCAAAAATTTTTTTAAAAATTCGCCCTTTGGTGCCTTAGTTAACCAGATCGAATTAATCCCGCAGACTTCTGCAAGTTGTAAGGCCTTATATAGCTGATAATCCGCTTCCCCATATGTGAAAAAAGCAATATTAGGTGAGTGAACGGAAAACTGCTGCTCTTCAGATAAATTTTTTAAGGCTGATACCGCCTCACTGTAGATTTTGGGCTTAAAAGTTGTTTCCTTAAAAATCATTTCAACTTCTCTATCCGCAATGAAAGGGTTTGCGCCGGATGCCCATTGTTGCGAATGCTCCTGAAGAAGAGAACGTATCTCGTTTGTAGATTTCCCCTCATTAGCACATCTTTTTAAAAGAGCGACGAGGGATTCGTGCACTTTAATGTGATAGCTTGTACTCTCCTCGTCAAGGCCTTTAAACCTGGCAAGCTCATCAGCCAAATCCAACAGCACACCCTCATCATCTTCTGGCAAATTTACTAAATCATGAATTTTTTTATCCCGCTCCTCTTTTGCCAACGACAAGGCACTAACCGTGTCATCAATATCTACTAAAATCCAATCAGCATCCCTATTTGGAGGACGGTTTGAATTGTGAACTATAAATCCAACCTCGCCAACTGGTCGAACCGAAAAATTTTTTCCGGCCAGCAACTCTAATTTTCTAAGTTGCTGGCGGCCATGGCTCTCAACGGTGATTTCTTCATCTCCTACCATGATTTAATTTTACCTCACCCAGCTTTGATATACTTCATCTGTGAGAATCAACAAATATTTGGCATCAATTGGCATTGCATCGCGCAGGGCGGTAGATGTGATGATCGGGGAGGGCAGAGTAAAGATCAATGGTCAGCTTGCCAAACCGGGCACGCAAGTGGATCCCCAAAGCGACAAAATATCAATCGATAATAGGGAAGTCACGGGCGGGGAAGGGGAGAAAGTTTACATAGTTCTCAATAAGCCCCCGGGTTACACATCCACAGGCGCCAAGATAAAAGGGGAGAAAAACGTTTTGGAACTCGTTAAATCCGGCGTGCGCCTATATCCCGTCGGAAGATTGGACCGCGAGTCAACCGGCCTCATTTTGCTTACAAACGACGGGGAACTGGCTCAAAAGTTAACACACCCAAAATTCCATATACCTAAAACATACGCAGTAAAAGTGTTGGGGAATGTAAATAAAACCCAGCTGGAGATGATCCAAAAAGGAATCAAGCTGGAGGAGGGGATAACAAAGGCGGCGGATGTTAAGATAAAAACACAATCACTCCCCCACCATAGTATTTTAGAAATAACACTTTACGAGGGTAAAAAACGACAAATACGCCGGATGCTGGCAGTTTTGCACCTGCATATACTCGAACTAAAACGAATTTCAATTGGCCCGATAAAGCTGGGCAATCTCGCGCCTGGCAAATATAGAAATTTATCCCCGGAAGAAATAACTAGTATCAAAAAGTATAATTAATCATGGTAGACAATGTAGAGATGGAGACAAAAGAGATACAAAAAATTCCCTGGGATAAGTCAATTTGGTTTTTCGATATTGATGACACCCTAATCGACACAGCCGGTACGACACTGGGAGCCTCGGATGCAATTAGAGATACGCTTGGAAAAAAAATTGGACAAGATAAGGCAAAACAAATCCAGGCTAATTTTAATCAAATTTTTAATTTAATGCTTTCCGGTCATCAAGCTAGTGAAGATCATAATCCGGGCGAATACAATAGAATTATCTCAAGAATAGAAGCGTGCCAGTCAAGAATAAAGGAAAAATACGGAGTAATAAAAAAATGGAGCAGGGAAGTTTTTATAAAAATAGCAGCGGATGACGCTGGGATCAACCTTGCCCCAGAATTAGTGCGACAGGCCGCAGACGCGTATTGGTTATCACTTACTGAAAAAACGGAATTATTTCCAGGTGTTGAAAATCTTATGGAACTAATTCAAAAACATAAAAGGCCAATATATTTGATAACCAGCAGTGATGCCAGGTTAAAAATGGATGAGAACGGTCAATTCGATTATGATCCGCCTTATTCGGAAGCACTTAAAAGGCAAAGAATAGAACATTTGAAGAAAAAGGGAATTCAGTTTAATGGACTTTCAATTGGAGATCCAGAAGACAAGCCACATTTGGACTTTTTTAAAAAAGGTATTAAAGTCGCAGAAAGTAACTTAGGACAGCAAGTAGATTTCACAAATGCAATTATGGTTGGCGACTCATTTGCAGGTGACCTCCAAGTACCAAAAGAAGAATTCGGGTTTGGTCTCATCGTTCTTTTTAACAAAAATGTTTCGTCGACCCAGACCAAGGGCGAGAACCAAGTCAATACAGGAGATGTATTCAATGTAAGAAAATATCTTACTTAACTTTTTTATACATATAAATATAATCGTCCCAACCGTCTTCCAGCTTTACCCCGAGTGGCAGAAGTCCGAATTCTACAAATCCAAATTTTTTGTAAATCTCCCGCGCAGTATTATTTTTCCCAAAAACGTTCAGCAAAATTATTTCCAAACCTGCCAATTCGTCGAGTGCCTGCTCGACAACTAACTTAAGCAGAAGCTTCCCAATGCCCTTGTTTCTAAAGTCGCGAAGGAGCGAAATTCCAAATTCGCCAATATGCCTCGTGGTCCTATCCCCCAAAACAATTTGAGAATTTCCTATAATTCGACTGTCAACTTCTACAACCAAGTTCACGCATTTTTTCTCCCTCATCTTTTTTAGCTGTCTTGCGATATATTCAATTTCTTGCTGCTCTGTGATTTTTTCCCCTTGATAAGTAATGAAAGTTCGCTCGGCAGACAGCGCATTTATATATTTGAGCATCTCACCAAGATCCCCGGGTTCCAAATAGCGGATTTTAATGTGCACGTTGTCCATGTGGCCATCATACAAAACTCTCACTTTTTTCTTCCCTTCCAGATAATTTCTTTAAATTTGTCTTTCTGATTTACATGACGGGCCAGGACGAAAAGCCAGTCCGATAAACGGTTTATATACGCCGGAATATTTTTGTTAACATGCTCCTCCCTGGCAAGTTTGGCAATGGATCTTTCACAGCGTCTCGCAGTAGACCTTGCCAAATGCAGTTTGGCAGACATTAACGAGCCGCCGGGCAGAATAAAATTTTTTACTTGCGGCAGAGTTTTTTCCCATGCATCTATCTCCTTCTCCAGCCTTGCAGTGAACACTTTAGTAACTCGAGGTATTTTTATGCTCACATCCAAGGGTGAAGACAAATCCGACCCTAATACCATGAGCTCTTCTTGAATCCGGGCCAGCTTCTTTATCGTATTCGGATTTGTCGTCTCGGAAATAATCACACCAAGCAGACCATTAAGCTCGTCAACACCGCCATATGCCTCCACTCTCACATCGTCTTTGCCGACTCTTTTTCCGCCAAACAGGGAAGTAGTACCGCTGTCTCCGCCTTTTGTATAAATTTTCATGACTAAAAAAATTCTATATCAGAGAAACAACATTGCAAGGACCGTCCTCACAAGTTGAGCTTCAGATATAAATCTCACGACAGAATTAAATCACCATTGCACGCTTGCAACAACTGTTAATATGTAATATGGAAGCGTATGAAACCACAACTATTAATAACCCTTGCCCTACCCGTTACCATTATCCTCACAAATTTGCTTGCGCTGGCTTTCACAGACAATACCTACAAAGTTTATTTTAAAGACAGCGAAAAAATACACTATGTCCTTAATGTCATATCATTTATCAGAGTTGGCACACCACTCGATGCATCTTATTTTTCACCCCAGGCAAATGTACATATGCAGGATGTGGATAAACTATTTGAGTGCGTAAAAATTGCGAACGCCATCGCCCTTTTTGCCCTCATTGCACCCTGCCTTTATCTTGGGCACAAAAAAAAGTTTGTGCAATTGAAAAAGGGAGTAATTCTTGGCCTTATTTTGACGACCCTTACGGTTTTGTTAATATTTATTTCCGCACTTTTGAATTTTAACGGTGCATTTACAATCTTCCACGAAATATTTTTTAGAAACGACGATTGGCTTTTTGCGCCAAGCGATACATTAGTCACTCTTTTTACGCTCGACTTTTTTACATTTTTTTTCCAAAAGTTAACAACCAATATCCTTGCAACAATATTTGCACTGCTTATTTGCGTAAAATTTTTCCCAAAGAATGATTCCAAAAATAATTGAAATAGGGCCTTTTACACTCCATTTATACGGGCTTCTCATCGCACTTGGTATTCTGGCAGGATGGTATGTTGCCAAAAAAAGAGCCCACGCATACAAAATTGACCCGAAGATTTTTGACAGCTGGAGTCTTACCATCCCGCTTTTTCTGGGACTTATGGGTGCACGCCTATACCACGTTTTAGACTATTGGCCCGCCTATATGGGCGACCCCGCGAAGATTATTCAAATCCAAAATGGGGGCTTGGGGATTTGGGGGGCCCTCGCCGGTGCCCTTTTGGGGCTCTTTCTTGTTGGCAGAATCGAAAAAATTAATTTGTTGAGTGTCCTGGACTTAGCCGCGCCGTCCATGGCCCTTGGTCAGGCAATCGGAAGAGTTGGTAATTGGATAAACCAGGAAGGATTCGGCCCGCCCACAAACTTGCCATGGAAGGTATACATTGATCCCCAAAACCGACCGGAACAATACATAAACTCAATGTATTTTCACCCATCATTTTTATACGAATCGATCCTAAATTTAAGCGCCTTCGCTCTACTTTTATACATTTCAAAAAAAACCAAAAAGCCTGGACAAATCTTTGCCTCGTATTTAATCCTTTATGGCGTAATTAGGCTCGCCCTGGAATTTTACAGAATAGACACATGGCAGATTGGGGAAGTCAAAGTCGCACAGATTATTGCTCTAGTCAGTATATCTGCGGGGATCGGCCTCCTAAAAAGAATGCATAAGGGTGTCTAGGCCGCGATACATCCCGTACAGTTGATGATTCTTGAAAGGACATTACAATGG
>ORJL010139753.1_pt1 | contig 21389 bp, 15 predicted proteins | sample 1779941 | NCBI WGS metagenome assembly ORJL01 (sample SAMEA104232317, study PRJEB22302) | groundwater metagenome | biome: forest; feature: aquifer; material: groundwater | place: USA | collected 2011-08-07 | depth 5.8 m
GACCAGATCCGATTTTATCTTCGTGCTGAATTGCTCCGGGGAACTTGAAAAAACCTCGAGCCCCTGCCTGACGAACTGTTCGTTGACCGCGGGCACGCGCATCATCCTCGCGATTTCCGAGTTGAGTTTCTCGATGATGTCGGCCGGGGTCCCCGCCGGCGCAAGCACGCCGTACCAGCCGCTGACTTCGAAGCCGGGCACGCCCGCTTCGTCCATGGTCGGCACCTGCGGAATCGCGGGCTGGCGTTTCCTGGTGGTCACTGCGAGAGCTCGCAGCCGGCCTTTGTCAAGATAAGGCAGCGGCGTAAGTATGGTGGTGATCATCATATGCGCTTCGCCGCTGATCAACGCGGTAATGGCGGCCATATTGCCTTTATACGGAACATGCGTGATGTTCACGCCGGTGTCCAACTTGAGAATTTCGCCGGCAAGATGAGTGGGCCCGCCGATACCGGCCGACGCGAAATTAAGCTTGCCGGGCTGCGCCTTCGCCAGCGCGATCAGTTCCCTTACGGTTTTCACCGGGACCGAAGGATGCACCACAAGCAGGAGCGGAGTGCCGCCGACCAGACTGATGGGATCGAAGCTTTTGATCGAATCGTAAGGCACCTCTCGATAAAGCGCGGGATTGATCGCCAGCACGCCGAGATTGCCCAGCAGCAGCGTATAGCCGTCGGGCGCGGACTTGGCGACGTATCCGGCGCCGATATTGCCGCCCGCGCCGCCGCGATTTTCGACCACGACTTCCTGCCCCCAGGCTTCCTTGTATCTTTGGGCAACCGTGCGACCGAACAGATCGCCCGCTCCGGCGGGCGCGAATGGCACAACCAGATGCACCGGCTTAGCCGGAAAATTTCGTGGGGCGCCGGCTGAAACGGGTTGCGCCATGGCGCCGGCGGCCAGCAGGTCAGCCATGGCAATCACCACAGATAGGAATCTTACGTGCGCGAGCATTCGTAATTGTGACACAGGCGCCCGCTCCCGAACGGCTTGGCGTTATTCCTATGGAGATTGCCGCGCCTGCCCGCCACCGGCGCCCATGCCGGGAAGGTCCATCATGACGCTCGTGCCGACGCCGATTCCGCCACTCCCACCGAATACGCTGACGGACGGAAAATAACTTCCACCGGATACTGCATGTTCCGACACCCATGTGCGCGCTTCCCGGCTATCCGCAAGCGTGAGGCTTCGGACGGGCGTGCCCCAGCGCGACACCACCGCGTCGTACGTCGTGCCCTGCCAGGAGTCCCTGGCCCCATTGACGTCAGTCCCCAGGCTGGCACGGCCTGCGAGCAGAACCACGAACAGCGCTCCGCTTCATAAGTTACTCCGCAGATCTTCGAGCAGGAATGCTCTATGAATCAGAGCCTGAATCCCGGATTACGTCCCTTCGGCTTCGATCGTATCTCCGTCCCCGCGCATGCGCGAACGCATCGCAAAACAATGGACGAAAATGCCAGAAACCCTTATGGATATTGGCTCTGCGGGTTTTTCGTTTCCCTAAGCAATCCGCCAAAGCGACAATCGATCCGACCGTATTCTTGGTGCGATGGTTAGAGTAAAGACTCGCTAGATTTCCCTGCCCGGATCGACTCGAAAATTTCCCTCGCAAGGATTGGAAAGGCGGAGCCTTGGAAATCGTGGTCCGCCATGTAGCGAGTAACGATTTTATCGTTCTCGCCCATGCGCTCGATCATTAAGTCCTCGATCAGCTTGCGGATGCCGAGTTCGAACTTGTCGAGCGGATTTGCGAGCGCGGTCTGAATCACCTGATTGTCCTTGCAGGCCTTCTCCTTGATCTGCTGAAAGAACAGCCGGTCCTCGTCAGTGAACTGCGTGCCAAAGCGTTCATTCAAAACTTCGATGATCTCCGAAAGCGGCGCTTTCTCTTCTTTCGCCTTGCCGGTACCAACTTCGGTTGGGCTCTTGATGTATTGCGCATCGCCTTGTTTCAGGTCGATGGGTCCCGCATAGACTCGTTCCAGCCGGTAGTACTGAAGCTCCACCTCGTCACCAACTTTGACGATGGTGGTATCGCGGTCAAGCGGCAAATGCGGCAAGAGAAAACGCCCAAAGCTGTAGAGCATCTCAAGCTCAGGATCTGCATAAGGGATAATCTGGCTTAGGAAGGAGTACACCTTAACGTAGCCGCTTAACTTGTCCAGAAATTCCCGGCGTTTGTCTTCCTCGGCAATTGCCTTGAACCGGTCCACCGCCGGCTGAAGGTGCCGCTGCATTTGGGCATGGTCCGAGGGATTCTGGCGCTCAATCGGCTTATAGAATATCTGCGCGAAAGCCTCGACCTCACTCCAGTGGTATACCTGGGCTTGGTCAAGCTCATGCTTCAGGGTCTCGAGCTTTGACGGGTCGGATGCCTCCCGTAGCCCCGTCGCGTCGTAGTACGGCTTGAATGCGCGAAAGATGTTTTCAGCATCGTTGACGAAGTCGAGCACAAACGGCGCATCTTTCCCCGGGATCATCCGATTCAAGCGCGAGAGAGTCTGCACCGCCTGCACGCCATCTAACCGCTTGTCGACGTACATCGTGTGCAGCAAGGGCTGGTCGTAGCCAGTCTGATACTTGTTGGCGACCAGCAGCACCTGATAGTCCGGCGATTCAAAGCGCTCCGGCAGTTGCCCTTCGCTGATAAGTTTGCCGGTAATCACATCCGTATTCATCCCCGGCTCGGTATATTCCAGTCCAGTCTCCGGGTCTCTGACTTTGCCGCTGAAGGCGACCAGCGGACGGATATCCGTGTAGCCGTTCTCTGCGATGTAATGATCGAAGGCGAGCTTGTAGCGGACGGCATGGAGCCGCGATGACGTGACCACCATAGCCTTCGCCCTGCCGTCCAGCCGTGGCCTCACGCTGCGCCGGAAGTGTTCCACTATCACTTCTGTTTTTTGTTCGATGTTGTGCGGATGGAGGCTCATGAACTTCGCCAGTGCCCGCGCCGCCTTCTTCTTCGGCAGTTCGGGGTCGTCCTCGGCTGCCTTGAGCAGACGGTAGTAGGTAGCGTATGTGGTGTAGTTCGTCAGGACGTCGAGGATGAAGCGCTCCTCGATCGCCTGCCGCATGCTGTAGATGTGGAAGGCCTCAGGTAGCCCACTTGGCCCCGGTCTTCCGAACAGTTCGAGTGTCTTGCCTTTCGGGGTAGCGGTGAAGGCGAAGAAACTAAGGTTGGGTTGCCGCCCGCGTGACTGCATTACCTCGTTCAAGCGGTCTTCCCAATCTGCCTCGCCTTCTTCCGCTTCGACCCCCGGTGCACCAAGGATCGCCTTCAACTCCCGCGCTGTCTCACCGGTCTGGCTGGAGTGCGCTTCGTCCACGATCACCGCGTACTTGCGCGCCGCGATGGCCGCTTCCCATGCCTTCGCCTGTTTTTTTTCTTCCTCGGTTGCCTGCTCCTGCGTCTCCGCCCCCGCCACATGCAGCAGTCCACGCAACACAAACGGGAATTTCTGCAAAGTCGTAATCACGATCTTGGTCCCGTCGACGAGCGCCGCTGCTAACTGCTTGGAATCCTGATCGATGGCCTTAACCACGCCTTGCGCGTGTTCGATCTGATAAATCGCGTCCTGAAGCTGCTGATCGAGCACGCGGCGGTCAGTGATGACTATGATGCAATCAAATATTTTCTGATCACCCTCGTTGTGCAGGCTTGCCAGCCGATGCGAGAGCCAGGAGATGCTGTTCGTTTTTCCGCTGCCGGCGGAGTGCTGGATCAGGTAGTTCCGGCCCGGGCCTTCCGCGCGGGACGTAGCCACGATCTTGCGTACCGCATCGAGCTGGTGATAGCGCGGAAAGATCATCGCCTCCTTGACGATACGTCGTTGCCCGCCACGGCCATCGTCAACCTTCTCCTCCGTCTTCTCGATGAACATGAAGTGACCGAGGATGTCGAGAAAGCTGTCACGCGCGAGCACCTCTTCCCAGAAGTATCCCGTGCGATAACCTGAAGGATGCTGCGGGTTGCCGGAGCCGCACTGCACTTCGCCCGGATGGCTGCCGCGATTGAACGGCAGAAAGTGCGTGGCCGCGTTCCGCAACCGGGTCGTCATATGGACTTCGTCCGGGTCCGCCGCAAAATGCACCAACGCCCGTTTCTTGAAATCGAACAGCGGCGCGCGCGGATCGCGATCTTGCTGATATTGCTTTCTGGCATGCCGCCAGTTCTGGCCAGTGCCCGGGTTCTTCAGCTCGCAGGTCGCCACGGGCAAACCATTCACCGCGAAAAGCAGATCAACCGTATCGTGCTTGCCGGGGTGACACGGCACCTGCCGCGTAACCGTCAGCCGGTTCTGACCGTAGAGCGCCAGCACCTCGTCGTTCAGGCCGTGTGCCGGCTTGAAGTACGCCGACCGGAAGGTTTTGCCGTAGAACTTGAAGCCATGGCGCAGGACGTGGAGCGTGCCCTTGAGATCGAGTTCCTTGACCAGTGTATCAATGAGCAGGTTTTCCAGTCCCATACCGTGCAATGCCTGCATCTCCACCCAGAGCTTGGGCTGGGTTTCCTGCAGGAAGGCGCACACCCGCGCCGGAAACAAGGCGCGCTCAACATCCCATCCGGCAACGGCCTCCGCATGCCAGCCGGATCGGTCGAGGAGAATCGTCTCGACGTAGGATTCGAACGCTCTTTCGTTAGTCTGGGCCACGATGCCAATGAGGGCACAAGGTGATCAAGCTCAAGGCTGCCACGAAAACGAGACCTTCAACTGCTCAAGCATTTCAAATGTGTCGATGCACGGCACCTTGAACGCGTTGCAAACATCCGGGATCTTGACTTCCTTGCGCGATTCGGGGGCCGAGACCTCCTGCGTTACGACGACAAACCCGTGCTCACGCGCGTATGCGACGAGCCAGCCGTCCGCGGCATTCGCAAACTCAGCCAGCGCCTCGGGCTTGTATTGCTTCTGAGATTGCGCCCACGAAACAATGTCTCCGTACGACTGGCCGACCGGTACGGCCTTCGTCGATTCGAAAAAGGTGGAAGGACAGGCACGCTTGACCCAGTGTGCCAAGGCGTCCTTCCCTTCCTCGATTTCGCTCTTGACCCGATCGATGCTGGATACGACCCCTTGCTTATGGTGCCAGACCAGGCAATCCCAGAATCCAGGGCACAACCCGAATCGGTAATAGCGCCGATGGGCTTCCATGAGCACGCTCGCATCCACCAGATAGCGAACGCGCCTGGCCATATCAGAACGTGATTCCCAGGGATTTGGCGAACTTGTCGAACGTCGCGCCATGCAGTCCGGTAAGGCTGTACGCGTCTCGATAAAGGAGGCGCCCTTCTTTTGCCGCGAGCATAACCGCGCGCGCGAATCGCTTGCCGAGCCGCACGTTCTGATTGAGAAAAAAATTGCCGCCCTTGGACTTGGCCGCCTGTCTGCGTTCGTCGGCCTGATAACCTTGAAAAAACTCCAGGAATGCCGGTCGGGTAATCAAGTTCAAATCGAGCGCCCGCCGCGCTGCAACGATAGGGCTCACCTTGAAGTGCCGCGCGACGGACTGAAATGGCTCACGATCTCGACTCACTTGACTCCAGAAATTCCTGAGTTCCGCGGCCGGCACCAGAAACTCAGCCGCGACACGGTTGCAGAACTGCTCTTGCCTATCACCGCGGGATTGCAAATCCGGGAGGTCGAAGATACCTCCTTCGCCGATCCATATATGGGCGAGCTCGTGCGCGAGCGTGAACATCTGCGCGGAGCGCGCATCGGCGCCGTTGATGAAAACCAGTGGCGCGTAGTCGTCCGAAAGGACAAAACCCCTGAACTCGGATGGATCGAGCTTTCGATGGGTGTCGTTGCCAACTACTCCGTTAATAACAACCAGGACGCCCGCTGCCTCCGCCGCCTCGCGCAGCACTCGCAGCGCATCCGTCCAAGTGCTGATCCGGCTTGCCCAGCCGTCGGCCATACCTAACTGGCGACGGATGTTTCGGGCGGCCATCCGGACATCGTCACTGGGCGTTGCCGACCTGATGAATGGCAGACGTTCGTGGCCGAGCTCGATCAGATAGTCGCGCATCCACGCTTGACGGCGCTGCATCGTATGGAGCGTGTCGATCAGGTTCGGGCTGGGGCGCCGGATCGGCTCGTCCCTCAGCGTACGAAAATCCGGAATCGGCAACGGCTCTTCCGGAGGCTCGGACAGGAAAAAATATCCGAGCGGCGTCCAGGTTTTCTTTGCCAGCGTTTCTAGTTGCCGGAGCGTCGGGCTTGCGTCGCCCGTTTCCCACTGTCCTATCCGCGGAAGGTAGCGGGCAAGCGTGTCGGCACTTCGCCCGGAGCGCTCGATCGCCCAGCGAATCAATTCCGGCTTGACGTAAATACTTTGTTCGGCCATGGATTTTCAGCGACGGCTCAGGGGGAAACAGCCTTATTATCGGCTCTCTCGCCGCGCACGTCGATCTTGCCCGTTACAGCCGCGGTGATCAAGGCTGTACGGTATTCCTGCAGACGCGCTATAGCGATTTCGATCTTGGAGACCATTCGGTCGATCTTGGCCGTCTCGCCGACAAGGTAGTCAACAATGGCGCGTTGCTCGGTAGCGGGAGGAAACGGCCCAGCTAACGCCCGAATAATGTCTGTGTTCAGGTTAGGCTGACCACTCCCCTGCTTGATCCGATCGCGAAGGTTCTCCGTTATGGAAGCCAGGAAATAGTAGAGGAACAGTATGTTCGCGTCACGTCGAAGATTCTGAAAGGCAACAACCCCGTCATTTGCGCAGCCGGTGATGGCAAGTATCTTCGGGACCCCAAGCGTTGCACCGCTATTGGTCAGAACTAGGGTCCCTTCGCGCATCACGCGGCTAAGCGCAGCTCCCTCTTGAGTCAGCATCGATTCCGTGGAGGTGAGATACCGCCCAGAATCCTTCGTCAACTCGCCAACTGTAACCCACGGAATGAAATCGCCATCGAAATAGCGGGGGTCTCCGGCCGGACGCGGTGAAGCTCCTCGCACAACAGTCGAAATGTGCCCGAGCTTCTTGACCTCCCAATGGTCCGGCATCTTACCGAGCCACTCGATGCCGGAGGGCTTGAGCTTGGGATGCGGGTCGAGGCCGGCAGCGCGGGCGACGTCGGGTGGGAGGCCACGGGTGACCGTGCGCGAGATGAGCGCGGTACGCTTTTCCTTCAGCTTCTCGATCAATGCCAACTTCTTCGTCACCAGCCTATCCAGCTTCGCCGTCTCCGCATCCAGGAAGTCCGCAATGTCGCGCTGTTCCTCTACGGTGGGAAGCGGCATCCACGCCTCTCCAATCGAGCTTTTTGGCAAGCCGTAACGAGTCACACCACTTGCGGCAACCTGAAACTGTTGGTTGATAGCGCAAGACTGGAACGCACGAAGCAAGAATGAGCCGACTAGCTTTGCTGCTTCAGCCCGAACGATAGCGAGGTGATAGCCACATACAAGATCTGGAGCGGTCTCCGCGACCAGCGCAGGAACCGCAATGTCGCTCCACTCCTCCGAGTCCTTGGTTATGAGGACATCGCCTACTCTAAGGCCGAATCGCCGAATCTCTTCTGCGGTCGCGGTGGTTTCCATGAGCCCCATGTCTGGGCGAATGTCGTCGTTGTAATAAACGTCCGTGTAGTTGCAGAGGCGAACGGGGAATTCGTCATCCGCCGCGACCTTGTCGACGTTGCTCACCCAATAATTCGCAGAAGTCTTAAGGCGCTTAATGTCCCAATGCGCAGGCACATCCCCGAACCACTCGACGCCGCTGGGTTTGTAAGCCGGATAAGCTGGATACCTCACGCCGCCACCTCCTTGAGCAACGTGAGGATTTCGCCTTCCAGTGTCTTGATGTCCGCTTCGATCTCTTCTAACGGACGCGGCGGTTCGTAGCGGTAGAAGTGCCGATTGAGTGGGATTTCGTAACCGACCTTGGTCTTGCTTTCATCGATCCACGCGTCCGGCACGTGCGGTAGAACTTCGCGCTTGAAATACGCTTCGATGCTTTCCTTGAGCGGCACGCTCTCGGTATCGCGCAATTCCGGATCAGGCTCGGGTTGGCCGTCCTTGTCGCGGCAGATTTCGGCGCTCTCGTCGCGCTCGCCCAGCGCACTGAGTACTGCCTTCAGCTCCGAAGCGCTCAGTCCCACGTCGTGCTTGCGTTCGATCTCGCGCAGGTCGGTGAGAAAAGCCTTGCGGTCCTTGTAGAGTATTTTGCCCTTGGCCTTCGAGAATGCCAGAAGCATGGCGCGGATTTCCTCTTGCCGGCGCCCGCCGGCAGCGATTTCGTCCAGCCGTGCTTTCTCGTTCTTCTTGTTGCTGGTGACAAGGTTCTTGAAGGAACTCTCGTCTTCCAACCGTCCTATGCGTTCCGCGCTCACCTGGAAGTTGAGCCGCAACGGCCGCTCGACAGTGATTTTGTGAAATCCGAAGTCGGCGTTGTCGAACGCCTTGTTGACGATCAGGGTTTTCTCCTGGCCGCCGATGGTGAAGGTGCGCGTCTCGCCGTCGCGATGGTCGCCATGGATTCGCGTGATGTCGCCAATCTGGTCCGGCTCGCCATCGTCCTTGTCGCCAATCTTGTTGCGCTTGTTGCCAAGGCTCTTTTTCATCTTCACGTAGAACTGGCGCGCGTCGATCAGATGGATCTTGCCTTTGCGTTGCTTTTCCTTGCGGTTGGTCAATACCCAAATGTAGGTCGATATACCTGTGTTGTAAAAGAGCTGGTCGGGCAGCGCAACGACGGCTTCCAGCCAGTCATTCTCGATGATCCACTGGCGGATGTTGCTTTCGCCGCTGCCGGCATCCCCGGTAAAAAGCGGCGAGCCATTGAAGACGATTCCGATGCGGCTGCCGCCGTCCTTCGGCGCGCGCATCTTCGAGAGCATGTGCTGCAGAAAAAGCAGCGAGCCGTCGTTGATCCGTGGCAGCCCCGCGCCGAAACGGCCGTCGTAGCCGAGTAACTCGGCCTCGTGCTCGATGTACTTCTGCTGCTGCTTCCACTCAACACCGAACGGCGGGTTGGCCAACATATAATCGAAAGTAAGCTTCTTGCCTTTCTCGTCTCGATCGAAGCCGTCCTTGGTAAAAGTATCGTCCGGACGGATGTTATCGGCGTCCTGACCTTTGATCAGCATGTCGGACTTGCAGACGGCCCAAGCCTCGTCGTTCCAGTCCTGGCCGAAAACCAGCGGGGTGGCTTCGGCATTGAGATCGCGGATGTATTTTTCCGACACCGAGAGCATGCCGCCGGTGCCACAGGCCGGGTCGTAGATAGTCTTCACCACATGGCTGCGGCGCAGATCCTTCTCCGGCGAGAGGAGAAGGTTAACCATGAGCTTGATCACCTCGCGCGGCGTGAAATGTTCTCCGGCTTCTTCGTTCGATTGCTCCGCGCCAATCCGGATAAGTTCCTCGAAGACGTAACCCATCTGGACGTTGTCCACGTGCTCGGACGAAAGATCGAGCCGGACAAAGGCCTTGATAACCTCGTAGAGCAGATTCTTCTCGGCCATCCGTGCGATCTGCTGGTCGAACGCAAACTTTTCCATAATGCCGCGTACGTTCGGGGAGAAGGCGTGGATATAGCTGTTTAGGTTCGGCGCAAGCTGGTTTGGGTCGTCGAGCAGCTTGGCGAAGTCGAGCTTTGAAAGGTTGTAAAACGGGCGCCTGGTAATTTTCTGTAGCAGGCTGCGAACCACATTCTCAGGCTTGGCCTTGATAGCTGCGTGTTCTTTAAGCACTTTGGCCTTGGCAGGCGCCAGCAGACAGTCGAAGCGCCGCAGCACCGTCAGCGGCAGAATCACCTTGCGGTATTCGTTTCGCTTGTAAGGCCCGCGGAGCAGATTGCATATGCTCCAGATAAAGTTAGCGAGTTGGGAATGTGTTTCAGCGTTCACTAAATGCCCATTCTCGTTAGTCTCGGCAGAAACGATTGGAAAGAGATTCTATCCCGGCTGAAGAATGGATGGGGCCAGACACGGGAATCGCAGGGAAAAACGCTCGAAAGCCGCATGAACACTGGCTTTCAAGGCAGTAATCATTAACCAGGATTCAGTATCCGCTTCGCGTCAATCAAGTTTAACACCGAGGCGCTTGCCGACGGCACCCCATTTCTCCGCGTTTGCCGCGATGACCTGCGCAAATGCTTCAGGCCGGGTGCCGCTCCACGAACTTCCAATCGATCTCGATGCCGAAGCCGGGCTTGTCGTTCATATGCACGTAGCTGTCCTTCACCTGGGCACGGTCCTGGTACATCCCATTCCAGAGCGGGTCGCGGTCGGGCGAGCCGTGCGACTCCACGGCAAAACCCATGCGCGGAAAAGCGGCGACCAGGTGACAGTGCAGCTCAGGCGCATGGTGCGGCGAGATCATGACGCCGTGCTGGTCCGCGAGGTGTGCAACGCGCAGCGCCTCGGTAAAGCCCGCGTAGCGGGTGGCGTCAAACTGCACGTAACGAATGGCGCCGCTCGCGATGAAGTCACGTGTCGTGAAGCGCGTGATCTCGCGCTCGCCGTGGGCAAGCGGTATGGGCGTCGCGTGCGCGAGACGTACGAAATCGGCCGGCTGTAAATACCAGTGCAGCGGCTCCTCGAGCCAGAATACGTCATACGGCTCGACCGCGTGCGCGAACTCTATGCACGCCGGAAGATCGTACGCGGCGTTCATGTCGAGCATCAGCAGGATGTCTTTGCCGATCGCGGCGCGGGTGGCGCGCACTCGCTCAGCTTCACCGATGATAGTACCGGCGCCGGTCTTAAGCTTGACGGCCTTGAAGCCATTCGCGACGAAACCCGCGAGTTCGTCGGCGCACGCGGTAGGCTTCGCGCCTTCGATGTAATAGCCGCCCGTCGCGTAAGTGAAGACCGGCTTGTTTTCGGCGCCGAGCAACCTGAAGACGGGCATGCCCGCGGCTTTGCCCTGGATGTCCCACAACGCCATGTCGATACCGCCGATCGCCGCCATGATCTGCGGACGCGCATCCCGCGGCAGTCCGCCGACGCCGGGACGCGGGGAAGTCAGCGCGAAGAGTTTTTCCCATACGGCGGTGGCTGCGAGTGCATCCATGCCACGCACCACTTCGGCAAAGTGCGCGACCCACCTGCAGATTTCCTTCAGCGGCTTGCTGCTGATCTGGCCATAGCCTGCAATCCCGTCGTCGGTGCGCACTTCGACCAGCACCAGGCTCACGTCCGTGCTCGCTTCGTGCGCGGTCCACTGCTTGTATTTCAGCGGCGCAGAGATCGGATGCGCCTTGACCGTCGCAATCCTGCTCAAGTTGTTTCCCCTTTTCACTGCGGCCGCACGCCGGCTGCGGTCATGATCCGGCGATAGCGTTCGATCTCATTCTTGAGCTTCGCGGCAAATTCGTCCGGCGTATTGACGATCACCTCCGTGCCGGTGTCGGTGAACTGTTTGCGCAGATCCGCGTTCCCGAACATGCGGGCCAGTTCAGAATGCAGTCTTCGCACCATTACGGCCGGCGTGCCTGCAGGCGCAAACAGCCCGTGCCAGACGCCGACACGAAAGTCCCGCACACCCAACTCCCCGAACGTGGGCACCTCGGGCATCAGCGGCAAGCGGGCTGCAGTCGAGATACCAAAACCCTTTACGCGCCCAGACTGCACGTGCGGCACCGCGTTGGACACGGACACGAAAAGGACATCGATTTCACCCGAGATGACCGCGATCTCCGCAGGCGCGCTGCCTTTGTATGGCACCGCGGTGAGGCCGATGCCCGCGATGGACTTCAGCATTTCCACCGTCACGGCGCCCGTCGCGCCCGGCACGCCGATGTTGAACCGGGCAGGGTCTTTGCGCGCGGCCGACATCAACTCCTGGAAATTGCGCGGTGCAATCTTCGGATGCGCCAGGAGCACGGAACCGAACTGCACGAGTTGGGACACCGGCACGAAGTCGCGCACCGGGTCGTAGGGCAAATTGCTGTACATCGTGACGTTGACGGCATGCGTGCCGGAATTGCCGAGGAGCAGCGTGGTACCGTCCGGCGCAGCCTTGGCGGCTATCTCGCAGGCAAGAACACCGTTGACGCTCGGCCGGTTGTCCACCACGACGTTACGCGCGAGGCTCTCGGCGAGGCGCGGTGCGACCAGGCGCGCGACCATATCGCTCGGGCCGCCGGGCGCCGAGACGACCAGCAGGCGAACGGGGCGGTTCGGAAACTCGCCTGTCGCGGCGCTGGCCGGTCCTGCGGCAACGAGTGCACCGAGCAGCACGACGCAAACAATAAGGTGATTAGTGGCACCTGCCCGCAAGCACGGCATACTCATGATTTTCATACTAGGCTAACACCGATCACGGCACAATAGGCAGTGCAAAGGTGTGTCGCGCCCCGCGCTTGACCTAGCGCATCCAGGGCCTGCATGGTTTGCCCGCGTGGTGGCGTCGTCTGACGCGCAGTTTATTTAGGCGCGTACGAGGGCGCGACCGCGAGCGCTACGGCGTGTTCATACGCGATGCCAACATCCGCGCCGATTGAGCGGGCGCTCATCTCATCGAAATGGCAGAAAACAACTCGAAGCAATCATTCCCGCTGACTATTAATCGGGGTTCTTGGTTCAAGCCCCGCTCGGCTCCCTGACTGGGGTAAATATGAGAACTCTTGATTGCTGAAGGTGCAGCTTAACAGGCCACTAAAAGTTTATCTGTGAGGGAAATATGTAGAAGTAGTGAACGTCACTTCCCATGCGCCTTCAGCCACTCACTGGCACGGCGCTGCGCTTCGGCGATCCGCTCTCTCGTCATGTTCTTTTCTATCATTTCCCGGTATTTTGTCGCATTTTCTTGGCCATTCGCCCCCGAAAGGCTGAGCCATTTATGCGCTTCAACATAGTCGCGCAGTGTCCCTCGGCCGGTGGCGTACATGATACCTAAGTTAAATTGTGCGGGCGCATACCCCTGCGCCGCTGCCTTCCCATACCAAGACATGGCTTGCTTGTAGTCCTGTGCTACGCCTTGACCGGTGTTATACATCGTGCCCAAGTTGTTTTGCCCAGGGGCATTCCCCTGTGCAGCTGCCTTCTTGTACCAAGACAAGGCCTGCTTGTAGTCCTTCGCTACTCCTTGGCCTTCGTCGTACATAACACCCAAGCTGGCTTGCGCTGATGCATCCCCTCGCAATGCCGCCTTGCGAAACGAATTTATTGCTTGTGCGTAATCCTGATTCTGCAAAAACCTCATCCCATCCTCATTGTCGCCTGCAATAGCGGGCATGGCTGACAATACTAGGGCAAACCCCATCCTTGCCAAGAGCCGCATATCGCACTCCTCTTAGGTGCTTTGCTCACTTCCGTCAGGGGCGTCGAGTTCGGATCGCGTTACCTCACATTTGAGACCGAACCGAACCACTGTCTCATTGACCGCCCTGAAAAACCAATCCGGCGCGCCTGGAGCAACTTTCACCTCTTCAACAAAATCTGGAGCATAAAAAATGTCCAGGTGAATTCCTTTTTTGGGGTTCGGTTCTTTCATTACACAATCCGAGTCCAGCGAGACGAGCCGAACCTCGTTTTCGTACTTGTATGTGAGATGCTTCAAATACATGATGTGCATATATGGAAACCGCTCCCCCCCTTTACTTGCGCTGGACTTTTCGAGATCGAGGGTTTATCTCTTAATATCAACATCGTTCCATCGTCTGGCCTGACGTATTCAACTTTATCGAAGTAGGTAAGCGCATTTGGATATTGAGATATGAATGTTCCTTGGAGTTTTTCGGACGTCGTGCGAATCGATATCGCTTCTTCAGCCTGTCCGTATATTTTCCACATCGGAAAGCTCTCGTGGTCCTCATGATGCCAACAACTGACATACATCCATTGTGCAATTTGTCGATAGTCCCTCCTCTCAAGGGTGAGTTCATTTGAGGCTAGTTGAGCAAATGGCATTAGCCCTTCCCATCGGTCATCAAAAAGCACCGGGGACGGGATGAATAGTCCATCCTTCAAGCAGGAGACGAACTGAGCAAACGACATGTACCGAGTCAGTCGCACTTTTGGTCCGCCCTAGGGCGCTACTGTTCGGTCTATAACCCGTTGCGGTAACACAGGAGCATACGAATGCATCGCTTTAGAGTTATGGTAAACGTGACGAATGATGTTGAACTAGCACCCAATGGTCGCCACGTCTTTGGAACACCATGCTGAACCGGGAGGGATTCGGCACCCTTTTACCATCCCGAACGTCGGAAAAGTTGTAGCGGCCCGTGTTTATACCTATGTCCCCGTATACCTGGATGTGTTGTTCGACTATTTCAACGCGGGCATCAGGCCGTTTCCCGGCATCTTTGAAGTATTCCATGATCGTTGCCGATGTCGGGCGGACCGTCTTGGAGGATGTGCCCCAAAAAACCGCATCCGGCGCGTACTGTGCGGGGATACGTTGTGGATCGCGGCTGTCATATGCTGCGCGCCACGCTTGAGTAGCCGCCGCCACTTCTTCCTTAGCCTTACCCGCAGATGAACGATCAGTGTCGGTAGTTGCACAAGCGGTCAGAAACGCAAACAACACAAGTATCATTGGAATACGCATGATTGCCTCCTCCCGGTAGACGAATTCCCACGCCAAGTAAGAATTGATACATTGGCTCGATTTGCAGGAATCATGCTACTCCCTTCAAATTCAGCTTGCCATATCGGCCCAGGAACGACGAGCGACGGCCTGCCTGTCAGGAGAATCTGACAACTGGCTGGACTGCCATAAAAACGAGCAGCCCGAACAAAAACTAGATTTCACGCCGATTCAAGACGTAACACGTCACAATTACGGCACATCTAATCGTCGCGGGAAGTTGCGGGAACCTCGTGAAATTTCGTCATGCCGGCACAAACGGATTTACGACGGTCAGTTGACCGTCGAACGTGCGTCCGTGCTCCAAGTCTTCGGTGTAGAGTGTGTCACAGCCAGATAGCAGCGCTGCTGCAACGATCAGCGCGTCCCAATAGGAAATCTGGGCCTGGGTCTCGATCTCCATCGCTTTCTCAACCACTCGCGGCTCCAACGCGACTACGCTGCAGCCGGCTATCAGTTCTCGGGCCAGCTTGTGCCGTGTCGGCATGTCCATGCCGAGCTTGACCCGACAGACGTTAAGGAATTCGCTGATCACCTGCACGCTGATGATCGGCTGCTTTTCGATTATGCCTTCTGCGACAGCGATCTTGGCGTCGTCCTTCGAAAACGCGTAGACGACGACGTTGGTATCAGCGAATGCCGGCACGGTCGTATAGTTCTACCCTGTCTATCTTCTTGCCATCGTAGCATCCCCGATACTGTCGGAACACAGCGAGATCGACGTGTCGCTGTGCGGGAACGACGGTTACACTTCGACCACTGAGACTCTCGGCAAACTGCAATATCTTGCCCGCCTCGGGGTCAGGCAATCCCTTTACCAGGTCATAGATTCGGTCTGCGATCCCCATACATTGCTCCGCTTCGTCATTTTGACGCTAGTTTATCCTTTATCGTGCCCAGTTGCACCGCTCGGCCGGACGCCACGGCGGCGCGTTCGACGACCCTGTTGCTGGCGCTGGCCAAGGTGTATTTCTGGAAGCTCTTCGCTAACCCCTTGAATTCCGTTAGGCAGTAGGAGACTTGAACTCCCGACCAATGGATTAACAGTGCCAAGGTCACACCCACGAAAGCTGCTGCCTCACGTGCGATGCCGTCAACGAACGAAATGTTTCCCCTTATTTGACCATTCCCATATCGGTCAGCGCGCGCCGGTAGTTCTGGTATTCCTTTTCGAGGAATGCCGGCAACTCGCGGTGACCGATCACCCCCACCGACCAGCTATTGCGGTCGAGGTCTTGCCTGATCTGGTCGCTTTGCATGACTGCGGACAGCGCCTGGTCCCAGTACGCGCGTTGTTCGGCGTCCATGCCTTTCGGACCGAAGATCACATAGAACACCGCCGCGGTCACATCGACACCCTGTTCGCGCAGCGTCGGCACACTGGCGAGCGCTCCGGCGAGCCGTTGCGGCCCGGCGATTCCGATGATGCGGATCTTGCCCGCCTGCATGAGTGGCAACGCGCTGCCCGGGCTTTGCACGCCGACGTCGAGATGCCCGCCGGCGACCCGGGCGGCAGTGTCCGCGCCGGAGGTAAAGACAACCGCCTTGAGCTTGGCCGGATCGGCGCCGGCCAGGCGCGCGATATTGGCGATGGAAATATGCAGCGGATTGCCGGCGGCGGTCGAGAATCCGAACGACAGCGACGCGGGATCTTTTTTGAGTTGCTCGACGATGTCGCGCGCGCCCCTGATGGGCGAATCGGTCTTCACGAAGTAGGTCTGGTACTCGTCGAGCAATTTGACGATGGGGCTCACGTCGCGATGCGTGATGCTGCCGAGGCCTGCCGCCACGGTCGTGAGCCAGCTCGACGAGGCGAGCGCGAGATAGTGCGGATTATTCGGATGCGTATTCAGGTAAGCGAACGCCACGGCCTGGCCGCCGCCCGGCTTGTTGACGACGTTGATTCCCGCGGGCAGCGACTGGCCCTCCTGCAGCATGCGCTGCAACGAGCGCCCGACGCGATCGTTGGCGCCGCCCGGCGCTGCGCCGATGATCAATTCGACCGGCTTGTCCGGCTTCCACCCCGGCTGCGGACCCTGCGCGAGAACGGCGGCGGGAACCAACAGTAGCAGACTGAATGCAATTCGCATGAACTCCTCCTCCCGGTTAACTCAGCCGCGCAAGCCATGTCATCTCGGCGCGCTGTTGCGTTTCGAAAGCCTCGATTTCATCCATGTGCTGCAAGGTAATGCCGACGTCGTCGAGCCCCTGGAGCAGACGCTCCTTGCGCGTCGCATCGATATCGAAGCCATACTGTGTGCCATCCGGCGCGATCACCGTCTGGCGAGGCAAGTCTACCTGCATTTTTGCGCCCGGCATTGCGTGCAACTGGCGCCACAAGCGTTTCACGGCGTCTTCCGGCAACACGATCGGCAGGACGCCGTTCTGCATGCAATTGCCGACGAACACGTCGCCGAAGCTGACCCCGATCAGTGCGCGAATGCCGTAATCAAGCACGGCGTATGCGGCGCTCTCGCGCGATGAACCGCAGCCGAAATCGGCGCCCGTGACGAGTACCTTCGCATCGCGGTAAGCGGGCTGGTTCAGCACAAAGTCCGGCCGCGGATTTTCCTGCGCGTCGAACCTCAGATCGTGCAGAAATACCTGCGCGTAGTCCGCATGTCCCGGCCGGCGCCGGATGCGCTGAAACCTGCCGGGGACGATCATGCCGGTGTCGACCTTGGCAATGTCGAGCGGTGCTGCGACGGCGGAAATTGTCGTGAACGGCGTCATGACGATGGACTCATGGCGCGCACGTCGGTAAGGCGGCCGGTGACCGCGGCGGCGGCCGCCATGGCCGGACTCATGATATGCGTGAGCGCTCCGGGACCCTGGCGCCCTTCGAAGTTGCGGTTCGTCGTCGAGGCGCAGCGCAAGCCGCGCGCCACCAGATCACCGTTCGAGCCGCCGCACATCGAGCAAGCAGAATCGCGCCATTCGAATCCGGCGGCGCGGAACACGCGGTCGAGTCCCTCCGCCTCCGCCTGCCGCTTTACGCCCGTCGATCCCGGCGACACCATGGCGGGCACCACGGCACGGCGGCCCCGGAGCACTTGTGCGGCTGCGCGCAAATCTTCGATCCGGCCATTGGTGCAGGAGCCGATGAAGACGCGATCCACGCGGATTTCCACGAGCGGCGTCCCGGGAATTAGCCGCATGTATTCGAGCGCACGCTCGATGCGGCGGCGCCGCTCGCTGTCGGCGACCGTTGCGGGATCGGGAACCACCGCGGTGATCGGCGCCGAATCCTCGGGGCTCGTGCCCCAGCTCACCATTGGCGCAAGCTCGCCAGCGTCAAGCGAGAGGTCCCGATCGTATGCCGCGCCTTCGTCGGAAGGCAGCGTGCGCCAGTAAGCGAGCGCCTTGTCCCATTCGGGGCCCTGCGGCGCGTACTGCCGGCCGTGCAAATAGTCATACGTCACAGCGTCGGGAGCGATCATGCCGATGCGCGCACCGGCTTCGATCGACAGGTTGCAGATCGTCAAGCGCCCTTCCATCGACATCGCGCGCAGCGTCGAGCCGCAGTATTCGACGGCGTGCCCGGCCGCGCCGCCGATTCCAATGCGCGCGATGACCGCAAGAATAACGTCCTTCGCGGTCACGTGCGGCGGCAGCACGCCGTCGATCGTAATGCGCATAGTGCGCGGTTTCTTCTGCCACAGAGTCTGCGTGGCGAGCACGTGCCGCAACTGATTCGATTGCCCGATCGGAATGGCGAGCGCGCCCAGCGCGCCGTGGGTCGCCGTGTGCGAATCGCAACAGGTGATGCACATTCCCGGCTGCGTCAGTCCGAGCTCCGGACCGACAACGTGCACGATGCCCTGCCGGGCATCGTGCATGCCGACGTGCGCGATGCCGAACTCGCGCGTGTTTTCGTCGAGCACCTCGACCACGCGCCTGATCTCCGGATGGGTGATGCCGGCAACGCCCGCCGCGCGGTTGAGCGTCGGCAGGTAATGATCCGTGATCGCAAGGGTCTGCTCCGGCTTGCGGACCTTGCGCCCTTCGGCGCGGAGCTGATCGAATGCAAGAAAAGTGCCGCCTTCATGCACGAGGTTGAGGTCGACCGACAGCAGCTCCTCGCCTCCAGGGCTAGGCACGATGACGTGCTTCGCCCAGATCTTGTCGAACATCGTCTGTGCAGCCATTACCGCCCTTCCCTGATCGTCCCGAGCCTGGTCAACAATTTATACCTATACCCGGCGCAATCCGAATCTAACAGTTTTCGAGAAACAACGTGGCGACGCGATCTCGTATCCGATAGCTAAGCCGTTCTCGAATCCTCCCCAAATCAGCATCGCGCATCGCCTTGGAAGCAGCATGGATATTGGCTCCGGACTTGGTTTCGCCCTCAGCGCACGGGCCGCTTCCTTGACCCCGCGGATCAGGTAGTTCTCGTAGACGTGGTGCTGCCGAATCACGCCGGTACGCGGATCGACCGAGCGCTTGTATGACGGAAACACGAACGTCCAGTCCCATTCGTATGGGCCGCGCGGATAACAGCGCGTTCGAAATCGGACGGTCATCCGGTTTCGTAATACTCAGTAGGCGTGGCACTGGCGCGGCCGGTGAACCTGATTAGCGATAGAATACTATTCAGAAAACTGCTGGGAGGAGCGCATGAAAAACATTGCCGCAATGGCGGGCATTGCATCGGCTGTTCTGCTGTTGTCGTTTACCGCGCCAGCCGCCGCGCAACCCTATCCGGTCAAGCCGGTCCGCTTCCTGGTAGGCTTTCCCCCAGGCGGCACCAACGATATCGTGGCGCGCGCGCTCGCCCAGAAACTCACCGAGAACGTGGGCCAGTCGTTTGTGATCGACAACCGCGGCGGCGCGAACACCGCGATTGCCACGGAGTTGATGGCCCGCACCGCGCCGGACGGCTACACGATTCTTCTCAACGCCCCCGGCCACGCCACCAACCCCGCGCTGATGAAGCTCGCTTTCGATCCCATCAAGGATTTCGCCTTCATCGCGCTGGCGGCGGAATCGCAAAACCTGGCGGCAGCGCATCCGTCGTTTCCGCCGCGCACCGTGCAGGAGCTGATCGCATTCTCCAAGCGGCGCCCGGGAGAGATCAATTACGCATCCTCGGGGACCGGCACCACGGTCCATCTCTCCGCGGAGCTGTTCCAGTACATGGCGGGCGTCAAATGGGTGCACATCCCTTACAAGGGCGGTGGTCCGGCGGTGATCGAGCTACTCGCGGGCCAGACGTCGCTGATGTTCGGGAACGTGCCCACCGTCATCCAGCACGTGCGCGCCGGCAAGCTGCGCCCGCTCGCGGTGACCGGGACGAAACGTTCGTCTGCGATACCGGACATCCCGACGGTGGCAGAAAGCGGGATCCCGGGATACGAGGTGACCAACTGGTTCGGGGTATGCGCTCCAGCCAGGACGCCGCGCGACATCGTCGAGCGCCTCAACAGCGAGATCGTGCGCGCGCTCAATTCCCCGGACCTGCGCGAGCGGCTGATATCGCTGGGCGCCGATCCGGTCGGCAATACGCCGGAGCAGTACACCGCGTTCATGCAGAACGAGATCGCGAAGTGGGCGAAAGTAATCCGGGCCGCCGGGATCAAGGGCGAGTGAAGCCCCGCGGGACGGATAAAATAACGGCGGGCCACCAATGGCCGGCTTGAAAGGAAGCATCGATGATCGAAATTCTGGAAAGACCCGCTGCCGGCCCGGTGATCCGCCTGCACGATGCGGACAACGTCGTAATCGCGCGCTCGAACGTGGAGATTGGCACCAAGCTCGGTGACGGACTCACGTGCCGCAGCCAGGTTCCCTCCGGCCACAAGATTGCCGCGCGCGCCATCAGGCAAGGCGAACCCATACTCAAGTACAACGTGACAATTGGCTTCGCCGCCGCGGACATCGCGCCGGGGACGTTCGTGCATTCGCACAACATGGAATTCCGCGAGTTCGACCGCGATTACGCCCACGCGCAGGACTATCGTCCGGTCGAGCTGCTCCCCGAGGGCAAACGCGCAACCTTCATGGGCATCGTGCGCGCGAACGGACAGATCGCCACGCGCAATTACATCGGCGTGCTGTCTACCGTGAATTGCTCGGCCACGGTGGTCCACAAGGTCGCCGAGTGGTTCACGCCGGAGCGGCTTGCCGAATTTCCGAACGTCGATGGCGTCGTGGCGTTTGCGCACGCCACCGGCTGCGGCATGGAGATGACAGGCGAGCCGATGGACCTGCTGCGCCGCACGATGGCCGGTTACGCGCTGCACGCGAATCTCGCCGGCGCGCTGGTGATCGGTCTGGGCTGCGAGCGCAACCAGGTCAGCAAATTGTTCAAAGAGCAGGGCCTCACGCCGAGTTCGCGGCTGCGCTCGTTCGTGATGCAGGACGAAGGCGGCACCACGAAGACGATTGCGGCGGGCGTCGCGGCAGTGAAAGAGATGCTACCCGAGGCGAACTGCGTTACGCGCACGCGCGTGCCGGCGAGTCACATCACGGTGGGCCTGCAATGCGGCGGCTCCGACGGCTTCTCGTCGATCACAGCCAACCCGGCCCTCGGTGCGGCAATGGACATTCTCGTGCGCCACGGCGGCACGGCGATCCTGTCGGAGACTCCGGAAATCTACGGCGTCGAGCACACACTCACGCGCCGCGCGCGCAGCCGCGAAGTCGGCGAGAAGCTCATCGCGCGCATTCGCTGGTGGAAAGACGAATACACCGTCGGGCGCGACACGCAGATCAACGGCGTCGTGAGCCCGGGCAACCAGGACGGCGGGCTCGCGAACATTTTCGAGAAGTCACTCGGCTCGTCGATGAAAGGCGGCACCGGGCCGCTGATGGAGGTCTACCGCTACGCCGAGC